>Ga0209780_1003535_pt1 | contig 11709 bp, 8 predicted proteins | sample WorMetexBAHAMAS2_FD_187384 | JGI IMG/M metagenome (GOLD analysis project Ga0209780, IMG submission 187384) | Marine gutless worms symbiont microbial communities from Max Planck institute for Marine Microbiology, Germany - Inanidrilus exumae... | ecosystem: Host-associated > Annelida > Digestive... | reverse complement strand
CGACAATGTTGCTTCGACATTGTTGCTGGTGTGGACGGTGCTTAAGAAAGGTAAAAAAGCACCCCGCCCACAAGCCTCCAATGAGTATGACATCAGTTAGTCCTTGACCTTTACGTTTACGTTCGCCTCTTCTGTGCCGTGTTATTGTGACGCCGCCATGTTGCTGTCATCATAAACACTGCTATGAAACGAAAAGAATGTTATGTGAATACTAATGGGCCATTCGCACGATTTAACAGTCGGTCTACTGTAACCGCGTTTTAAACCAGAAGAAGCCAGCACTCACAAGAATCCAAAGCTCCACACCGCAGACGTTGTTGTGACTCGTGACCTTGACCTTTGACCTTTTGACCCCGAAATAAATGAATTTGCAGAACTCGTGGTGGAACATTTCTATGTCAAGTTCGGAGATCCTAGCTTCATCGGTTTTACCGCGCGACGCTATGCTAGCGCGGTATATGCTCTCGTCGCGTGTTCGCCCGCTTGTCTGTCCGTCCGTCCGTCTGTCACACGCGGGTATTTTATCAAAATGGCTAAATGTAGAATCACGCAAAGAACGTCATACGATAACTTTAGTTTTCTGATGCCAAAAATCGAGGCAAAATTTCAACGGGGTCACCCCCTACGGGGGCGCCAAATATAGGTGGGGTAGGTTCAAACGGCGATTTTCGATCACTATCTCGCTATATCTCAGAAACGGTGTAAGAGAGGGACATAGTTACTATGGAACGCTAATAGGTAAAGCACTAACGACATATCAAACACAAGGAAAATTCATATACATATACTAGATAGTTTGCTCTCGGCCTCAACTCGCACGATTCATCTATTTACCTGTAACGTAACCTGTTCTTACCTTGACGTACGTCTGCAGCGACTTGCACATGATGACTTCAAATACGTACTGTCCGTCGGCGTCATCGGTTGCCAAGGAGACCGACTGCAGCAGCTGGTTGTAGAAAGCCGGTTCGCGATATTTTGTCGGATTGTGGAGACGCGAAGTGTCGCCTGTTGAAATACGTCACGACATGATTGCGATATGAGAATCGTGCGAGGCTATACGAGTATACTACCGGATGGGCCAAAAAAACTGCACCCCTACTGTTTCTCAATAAACTATGCTAAAATGTGTGCCAATAAAGCTTGTTTTGTCAGATTTGAGTGTGACACACACAGTACCACACAAGCATATAATATTTTATATATTATCAGATACTCTATCGATTAAATATTCTATGCATGGCGTCATACTTAATGCCAAGCTGAGACACTGGTACAATAAATAAAGATAATAAAATTTTAATTTAAAACTTAAGTATTTTAACTTTCAAACTGCTCATTTTGAAAAGAAATATTGTACTGTATTATGGTTACACCGTGAAGCTGTATTTTACTGCGACGTAAGCGGGCGGCTACGGCTCTTTTGCTTTTAATAAATTGACTGACTGATTGAAAATATGCACGAGAAAAAGTCACTGAAAGACGGCGGAAGACGGTCTGAATCGGCCACTGCAGATTGTGAAACTGCGGTGATTACCATGCAACACTCACACGAAATGAAGAGACGGCAGACTTCGCACCCGATGCCGCCACCTCGCGAAAACAGTAAGTAAGTAAGTAAGTAAGTAAATGGCTTATATAGCGCCAAAGTCTTTGGAAGAATCAGGGCGCATTCACTCATGGCGTCATCCACAAAACCGGAAGTACATAACATGTCGCACGTACTGTCGTCAGAGGAGGATCGAGCCATGGTCATGGGTTACAATGTGTGTACAGAAAATGACGTGAAATTTGGTCGTATGGTTTCAGAGATATGTCAGCGGACAGACAGACAAACAGATAAACATACAGACACACTGATTGCAACACTTTACATCCCTACCAGGGGATCACGAGAACAGACCGGAGGAATGGTAGCAGGACTCGCGGAAGAAAAAGTAGCCGTTCGGTCGAAGCCAGCGGAGTAGTTTGGTGAACAGGTTCTTCAGTTCGGCGTCCTCGAGGTACATCAGCAGCCAGTTGGAGAAGACCAGGTCGTAACTGCAGTTCGAACAACCATCGAAGCAGCATAGTAAGAAAGTAAATAAGTAAACAGGTACGTATGTCCGTCCTCGTAATACGCGGACGTAAATGTATACGATGGTCGAGCCGCGTGCTGCCATCTGGTGAGTCACGCCGAGTATGCGCTGCGCGATATTAAGGTTAGAAAAAATAGGACAGACAGATGGACGGACGGACAGACAGATGGATGCCAGACCGACGCATTTCGCTTACCGCGACCAGCGTAATAAGTAAGTAAGTAAGTAAGTAAGTAAGAATATTTGTACACGGCGCAAAAAAAGCAACAGTCACTATGCGCCGCAGCCCTAGACAAACAAAAGTGTCTTCAAAAGTCTCTTAAACTGTACAAGTGAGATGTCTCTGTTACGTAATGTAACAGGCAGAGTAAATAAGTGAATATAACTTGCAAACGTGCCCGGTAATCAGCAGAAGCCGAACCTAAAACAAGAAGGCGCTAGGGGGATTAGGGGGCCTGCTAGAAATAGTGGGTTTTAAGGTGACGACGAAAAGTATCGGCGCAAGTACACGTTGGAAAAGCTGGAGAAAAAGAGTTTCAGATTTTAGCAGCTGCAACGCTGAAGCTGCAAGCGCCAAATGAAGTGCAAACAAGCGAAACAGAGAACAGAGTGGTATTTCACAACCTCACAGAACGAGTAGAATGACAAGCATGCAGGAATAAAGCTCTCATTCTTTCGTAATCTCTAACGGACTCTCAAGGGAACCCTTTCTCGCTGACTGCAGTCCAACGCCAGTCACAAGTAAGTAAGAAATGTATAACCCTGACGAGCTCCCTATTGCGCTTAAGGTAAGTTCGAACGTCTTTTTGTTTCGAAGCTATACGGTAGGCCTACATTTTTGTCTAAGCATCAAGCGATTTTTGAGACCTGCTGTTTGGCCTACTAACCTCAGAACCATTTGCGAATTGCATGCAACATTCGGTCCATTTTGGCTTTCTACAGAGAGGCGTTCTCAACCGAGGAATTCCTCCAGGGGGCATTTTTAGCCCGCCCCACGGATGGCTTGTTTTGCTCATGTTACTTTCTATTCTTAAATGTCGCCGCTGTCATTCGACAACGGGTATAGACTGATCGCATCGCGGATTATTGCGTTAACACCATCGATTATATTGGCTAAGAATTTGGTGAATTTCGGTCAAGGAAGTTGCCACAACCTTGACCTTTGACCTTTGACATCCAAAATCTAATCAGGCCATCAGCAGGGGCTATTGAATATTCCTGTCAGTTTTGTCAAAACTGGTCGAGGCGTTCATGAGATATCGGACAAAAGGACGAACGAACGAACGAACGCACGCACGAACGAACGCACAAACGGGACAGACTGAAAACATGCCTTCGCCGACGCTGTCTGTTGGCGAAAGCATTAAAATGTTTTTCAACGTACAGGCCTATTATTTGGAATGCAGATTTCGGTCTTGAAAAGTTGGAATGACATTGACGTATTGTGACAGGATGCGTGGGACAAATAGGTGGAGAACCACTGTTATAGAGATTTATCGTGGTAAAGAGGCTAGGCAGACATACAGACAGACAGAGAGGGTCGGAAAACAGATGACAGGGTACCGTAATGAGTTATCTTACAATCACACTGCACCAACACCAATTTTGACATAGGCCTACGTTACAAGTGAGACTAGTATCATATGAACTAGACAGTCTATGTACATCTGTATGATTAATATATTTCACCTGTTGGTCGGCAGTTGAAGTTTGGTGACATCGGCCTGTAGGAATTGACAGTTGCCCAGGTGTCCATTCAACTCACGATTCTTATCAACAAATTTCTCGATGAAATCCACTGCTGTCACCGTCTTGCAGTTCTCGGCAAAGAGACAAGTGAATCGCCTAAAACAAGGTATAACTAGACAAGTTGCAGTGTATCTGGGGACAGATTGCAATATAGGCTTAAAGAGAGCGTTTCCCACCGGCGTATCAGACAAATGACACAACTGTTTAATTATTTACGGACGCACAAGCTGTTTAGTTCCTGCATGAAAATTTTCTGAGCAATTTTTTTGCGTTTTTTTGAAAAAAAGATCCCTTACGTTAAAATTTTCAAAATTCTGTTCCGAAATTTTTCACCGCCTCACCGATCGATGTTGTTCTGTTCAAATTTCGTGAAATGTTGCGGACGAGAAATCGGCGAAATCGTGCGTTATTTACCGGACCACAACAAAAAAATCGACTGTCTCTCAAACTGTCGCTACTGCGCGGATCCAGCCCAAAATCTGCCAGGGCCAGCCCCCGACAATTAGTCACAGTGCTCCAGAATACTCCGCCGAAAGTGAACCGATTTTGATGACATCTGGACTTCAAATGTCATCAAAATCGGATCACTCTCGGCGGAGTTACAGCCGAACACGTGAACACTAGAGTATTTCCATTATAGGCTCTTCGACATGAGCGCCGGAACGTTTCAAAAAGTGGTACGGCGCGGGTTGAAAAACAAGCGCCGCAGGCGCGATGATCGAGGCGCCGAAGGCGCCGAGAGGATGACATCTGGGGAGGAGGTGTCCCCCTCCCCAGCTGACTAGGGGGTCTGGGGAGCGTCGTAAACTCCCCCAGCGGGGTCCGGGCTGGCGAGCAGCTTGTTTGTGTCACTTGCTGGGTTCAGTATGCAACATCTGAGAAGGTAAAAAAGGAAATAAAACGTACTATTCTCACCCGATTCCGGCGCCAAGTTCCAGGACGTCCATCCCGATAGTATCCGGAACCATCGACATGACCTCCGGGATCTCTTCTTTGCCGAGTTCTTCGGCGTTCGAGTCGAGCATCATTTCTTCGACGGTCGCCTCCTTGGCGTGATGTTTCCAGTACGACTCCATGGTCTGACGGGTCGACTCGTCGATGTGATCGGTTGAATCGCCTGCACGCGTTGGCGCAGGTGTACCGATTGATACAGAGGAGTACTAGTACATGCGTGATAGATTATTATTGCATTATTAAGATAGTCATTTAGTGTACGCTAAAATACAGATAAAATTATCCACTAGCGTATTACAGAGTCTAAGTTACGCAGTGAGATCAAACGCGATATTGAAAAATGTCTCTTTAACAGTGGTTTGAATAGTTTTGAATCGGCAGTGCTGCGGATATTGGCTGGCAATGCGTTCCACGCTACAGGTCCCGTACGAGTTCCTGGTACGACGTACGTCGGGCACGTGGATGACCAGAGACCCTGACGGTGAGTAGAAGTGGCGACAGACTGAACCATGTTGCTGATGTAGGCTGGGCAGTGCTGATAACAGGCAGAGTACATTAACAAACACAGTACTATATTAAATTACCCCAAAGTGGATGTGTTCGTGGTCCAGTGAATTCTTTAAATTTTCTGAAATAACTGATAATATCTAGAAACGGTGCAAGATAAAGACACTTGCAGTAAAAAACTAATAGGAAATCACATGTGGCTTAGGCCTACCGAATGGCACCAGTATCAATCACCTTGAGTGACCTTGAAGGGTCACTTATGCTGTGTGAAACTTTTCTGACTCCATACCTCAGGAAATATTGAACATATTATCTACAATATGTTTGCACGTAAATCAGAAAGCGCGCATGACTTGTCAAATCAACTGCCTTATCGAAATTAAAGTGTTTCTCAAGGTTACAGGCAGTGATGCCGACGGTAAATGTGGTAATCTTGGAAACGGTGCAACATAAAGACGTTGTTACTGCAGATCACTAACGGGAAATGATACATGACCTATTGCAAGCCTTTTCAAATGGAATTTTTCATACAAATGTAGCCTACAGCAGTTGACGAGATTTCAACTGGCATAGCGCGTCGCGCGGTCATCAGCGATAGCTGAGCTTCTTGATTAATTTCAGTGATTAAGCAATATAGTGTTTTCTCTCCTTTGAGTATAAACAGCCCACTGGTAAGAGCACTCCATCGCCATTTCACAAACTAGGCACGTTTTAATTATTTAGCCGTTTAATTAGCGAGCAAATTATTCTTTCCGTAATTTGTGTATCTTACTTTGATTGTGACTGGATTATTATTATACTCTAATAATACCAGCAGACGGGAAAGTAGACCATAAAAGTAATTACTTCACTGTCACAGCAGTAACGGTAATCACTAAGTAATTTTAACTATTTTTTCTGGCTGGGAACTGAACCCGCGACGGCGCGACCTGTCAATCACAACTTCACAAGTCCAACGCCCTACCGCAGAGCCAACAGCGCCAACACGCGCAACATTGTGGCATGTTACATTGTGGCATAGACCACGCAAAAACAGTAGCGGCCGTTCTCAACGCGATGAGTCGTACGCCCGACGCCCAAAGCCTCGTCCTCACCAGCAACATTGTCGAAGCTACGTTCGACTTTGTTGCAACAGACGGCAACAATGTCGAACGAGTATCGTAAAATTTCGTTCTTTCGACAAAGTCGATGTTGCTTCGACATTGTTGCCATTTTTGGCAACAATGTTGCCGGTTTCGGCAGCTATGTCGAGCGAAATTTCGTCCTTTCGACAAAGTCAAAACAAACTGAACATGTTCAATTCATGTTTAAACATGTTCGACTTTGTCGAAAGGACGAAATTTCGTTCGACATTGTTGCCAAAAACGGCAACAATGTCGAAGCAACATTCAACATTGTCGAAATAATCGTTAAACTTGTAGCATTCGACAATGTTGCTTCGACATTGTTGCTGGTGTGGACGGGGCTTAACGCTGATTTATCGGTCGACTGTTGGACCATGCACCCGTATCATTGTCTGCAAATGTCTCCTCGACATGTCGCGGCAGCTTATTAACCAGCCAGCTGACAACTGACGGAAAGTTTCGCCGAATTTTCCGATGAACTTCGCGCATAATCGACGGGCCACCCGCATGCCTCGTAACGAATACGGCGTGGACGGAAGAAAAAGGTGGCAGACTGTCGGAAAACCCGCCAAAAATCGAAATCTTTGTACGGGATAGGCCTCACACCTTAGCCTATATTCATGTGCAATATGCATAACAATTTAGCTTCCGTAGGCTAGTAGCTAAATTTCATAAATAGATCCAAACACTCTTCAGCGCCATTTTGTCAGCCATTTGCGTTTGTCTAAGGTGGGCCACGTATCAGAAACATACTTAGGCCTAGTTTTTGTTTAATTGACGTTCTTTCCTGGGGTTACTCAAGGTTAATTGGGTCGGACCATCTTGTCACCTTCAGTATTAAACGGAGGCGAGCCGTCAGCATTAGGCCTACACTTAGGCGTGTATGGCGCGAAACATCTTATGCTTGCCGTGCGACAGTTAAGCCTCTTTACACGACGCGCGTACAAAACTATGCAGGTAAAGTAAAAGTAAAGTAAACAGTGTATAGCAGTTTAGCATAAACTTAGCTCTTCACCGCTACGGGAAACTCACATGCCATATGGGATCACACAGTGTTACTTGCCACCCGACAGAGGTGAGAATCCCGCCTTTACCCCCAGCCGAAGCAGGTACTCGATTTAGCGACCCCGGAAGGATGCAAGGCTGAGTTGACCTGAGGTGACCCCTAAGCACGTTAAACCGCCTCAATTTCTACATTTTGCATTGCCTTATGCATCTTCGTAATTGGCGATCGCAAAAACTACAAAAATTATTTTGATGCGAAGATTGAATGTGCAAGTCACGGCCTATACGAAAGACAAACCGTCCGTGATAGGGGTGTGGTCAGGTCATGTGACTCATTAAAAGTTTTTTGGGCTCCAATCATATCACTGGAACTGCTAAACCTAAAGTCGTCAAATTTTGTTCACAGATAGGCTATATCGATTCTAGCAACAGGATTACATATCACTAAGAAATGGGCGTGGTGGTGGTCACGTGAATGTTTTAAAATTTTTCCGTTTGTCGTGATGCAGCGCGTCGCGCGGGTTGTCAGCGACAGCTAAGCTACTTGTTCAAGTGGTACGGCTCTCAATGTAAAATGTCATACCACTTTTCAGGCATATTGATAATAATTTCCCGAATTTTTATCTCCACCGGTAGCGTAATTCTGTGGCCCTAAAACGTGCTTAAAATGCGTTGACGGCCGGGGCTCCGCTCGGACCCCGCTGGGGGAGCTCACGACGCTCCCCCAGATCCCCTAGCCGGCTGGAGAGGGGGACATCCCTCCCCAGACCGCACCCTTTCAACGCTTCGGCGCCTTGATCCTTCGACGCTCGCTACTCGGCAGCTCGATCCTCGCGCCTGCTGCGCTCGTTTTTCAACCCTAGCCGTACCATGGCCTTTTTGAAACGTTCCGGCGCCCATGGTAACGACTAAATCTAGGATCACGCAAACAATGTTGCACAATTAGCGCAGGGACTCTAGTTTTCTGGTGTCAAATATGTCGACGAAATTCCTATGGAATCACCCTTAACTGGGGCGTGAAATACAGGTGGGGCGGATTAAAATCGGCGATTTTATATCAGTATCTCGCTACATCTCAGAAACGGTGCAAGACAGTGACGTAGTTACTATGGAACGCTAATAGGAATTTGTATACCGGTACATGCGCTCTACGGAATGGTGCTATTTTGAATGACCTTCAATCACCCCTAACTACCCCAAACCACCTCATTTTCCACATTTTGTATCGCCATTCATATCCCTAGCGGGCGGACTTAGAGACGTCTAATGTGATAGTCAGGTTGATCGTAACAAGTGCTAACCGGCAGATGACAAATCATCTCTAAAAGGGGCGTGGTTAGGTCATGCAGGTAAACCATTTAAATTTTGGTGGGAACCTACCGTATCTCTGGAACGGCTGATGCTAGAGTTGTCAATTTTTTATACAGGTAGACTATATCATATCATTGCTTAAGGATGACGAACCACCCAATAGGGGTGTGGTCATGGTAACAGGACTCATTTTTCAGTTTCGACGCCCAAAATCATACCTCTGGTGTGGTTGCTGTTTAAAACTATTTTAACTCCCATACCTCGTATAACGTAGCACGAATTTACTAATATAGCGCGTCGCGCGGTCTCTCTGCGATAGCGGAGCTTCTTGTGATATGTAACTTTTGTGGACCACCTACATATTTCCGGAACAGCTGAAACTAGAGTTGTCAAATTTTGTATATAATCCGGATATCAGCTGAAATTTCTGTTTAGCTATCTGAATTTGTTTCAGATTTCAGATTGTGTGTCTAACTTGTGCTAATGCTTGCAACAGCATCACCAGTACTTTGGCCCAGTAATTTTTGCCAAGCCAAAGAGATGTGGTGCAAGTAGGAACCTGAGCAACATCATTATCAAGCACACTGTTGCCTGGGACAAAGACCCACAGCAGAGAAGAGGACATGCAACAGGCCTGGTAAACAGTTATCTGAAAACAGCAAAATGGCCGCTGCAGTCACCAGGAAGCTAGAGACTGGCATTTTCAGAACTGCGGACAGAATCATCTGCTCAAATGACACGCCACCTGCAGCTAACTTGGGAGAGGCTATAAGTGATGCAGTGGAAGCATCTCCCTGTCCTCTCCAGCCACTGATCGTAGAAAGCCATGCAGTCCGGAAGGAAATCATCTAGTTTATCTTGTTTTCTTTCTGAAGATTTTTGAATTTTATTTCAATTTTCAATGCATAGCTTGTCTTTCGTTACATGACAGACTTCTTAACATTGTTTTTAAAACTAACTTATCAATTATATGATTTGAATGGTAATTAACACTTGCCTCGCTGTCATAGAAGTTAGAAATCTGTCGTTAAGACCAGGGCACCACTCATGAACACAGGTTGCAGATGAACTGCCCGATACAATTGGGATGGCAGTTTCGCAAACTACTGTTGGTTGTTAATGGTCATATAGTCTAATTTAATAAGATGTCAATTGACACAATGATGCACGGTCCCTGTGTGACAGCTGAACCTTTTGTTTAGTTGTAGTTTCATGTGAATAAAATGTGTGATTGTAAGAGGCATGCCATATAGCAGTTATGTAAGTTTGTGTATTTTGGTTTAGGATGGATCTTGTGGAGATAATTGGCAAACAAGGCAGGAAAGTGCCTCTGTTGATACCACCAGATGTCAAGCAGGCATTAGAACTTCTTGTCTCCAAACGTAATGATGCTGGTGTGCCAGCAGACAATCCTTTTGTGTTTGCTAAGGTGAGTGTGCACTGTGCATCAGAGCTAACTCTGTCAGTTGTATTATTTTTGTATGTTGTGTGGTCCCTCTGCAGTAGCGGGGCTTTTTGTTAATATTTGTGTTTGCAGTTTTATTACCAGATTTGAGTACGTTGTCATTCTACACCATGTACAGGGAAAAAAACTGAAATTATGGTGATTGTGAGCACTGTGGACGATTTTTGGCCATATTTTCACTGCACAAACACAGAAATGGCTATTTTTGAGCTTTCATTCGAGTACTTAATTTGAAGACACACATTTTCTATAAGGGAGGGATATTTTGTAGACTTGATATGCATTTAATTGTGTTCTTCAGCGTTTTGTAGTTGTGAGTGTGCAGAAATGGTGGTAATTTTAATTCTAGTCCATAATATGATGTTGACTTCTTTCTTTCTTTATTGTGTCTTCAGTTAATTTTTCTGCATCAAATAAGCCAAAAGTTCAGTCTTTACATTTCTGTCATCTCATATTTTTATTAATTTGAACTTCTAATGCAGTTCAAAGTAAACCAATGCATCACCGTGCTGATCATGCCGATCAGTCATTCAGTCAAACCATATTGCCGAGATATCACCTTTTTTCGACTTTTTAAGATGGCGGCCGTCCGCCATATTGGATTTTTGAAAGTTCAAATTTTAACTGGTTTTAACGGGTTAAGGGGGCCAATATGAATGAACATGCAAAACATGGTGCTGATCCATCCAACCGTTGCTGAGATATGACAGTTTTCGATTTTTCAAAATGACAGCCGTCCTGCATCTCGCATTTGTTTTGTTTGTTTGGACCACCCATGAAGATATTTGGTGGTTTTAATCAATTTGCAAAATTTGGTACTTGGAATTGGTGCAATTGTTTTGATGATATGCAAGTTTTCGTATTTTGCACGTTAGGCTTGAGTATGCCTATTGTCGCTCCCAAAATAGGAATTTGGGGTATTTGACCCTCTTAAATGGGAAGCCGTGTCATCCTTGCATGAGTGCGCATCGTTCGAGCCATCAAGCATGACAATCTGTCGACGTGTCTAACCTGTAGGTGAGTTCCCGAAAAAAGCAGTATGAATAAATAATTTTTTAAATATATTTCAGTTATTTGTGTGGATGGATTTGCACCGAATTTGGCACAGATATAGCGGTCGCTGACATAATCGCCTTTGTGTAATTTCTTGGCAGTCAGTTAAGGGGTGTCGATTCTGTAACGGGTCGAAATTTGCCATATCCCGTTGCCAAGGCAAGTCACCGTTAACATGGCTGGCATTACTGTGCAGCCAATGACGTTAGGGAAAAGTACAACTTATGTTGCTGCTAAAATAATTTATGTTGTTTATTGGTGGCATAGGATAATGGACACATGAGTGGCAGATACTGCCTGATGAAAACTGCAAAGGCAGCCAAGCTTGAAGCACCAAAGTTGATGACTGGCACCCGAATGAGAAAATATCTGGCAACTTCTACTCAGGTGCATATATATATTGCAATTTTATCTGTTAAACGTTTTTTTTTGTGTGTGTAAATTGTTTACTTGCACGCTGTTC
>Ga0209780_1003534_pt1 | contig 11710 bp, 7 predicted proteins | sample WorMetexBAHAMAS2_FD_187384 | JGI IMG/M metagenome (GOLD analysis project Ga0209780, IMG submission 187384) | Marine gutless worms symbiont microbial communities from Max Planck institute for Marine Microbiology, Germany - Inanidrilus exumae... | ecosystem: Host-associated > Annelida > Digestive... | reverse complement strand
TCGAAGTTTACCTAACTAACTATGAAAAATACCAATTATAACAAAATAGCAAAAGAAAAAGAGCAACTTTTAAAGTAATAAATTTCAAAACAACTACTACAAAGAATATCTACAAAGTCTCAAAGACGAATAAACTGCACCGTTTCTGTTGCTGTGAACTTATATATGTGGTTCATTTATTATTCGTTTGTTTCATGTTCTATTTCGTATTTCAGAATAAAATTCACATGTTGAGAAATATAGTTGACAGTTGTGATAAACACCAAACAGGCTTACTAAGTTACTAACAATAATTCTGATCACTAATGTAAGATAATGCCGTACGCCATCGGCCCGACACTGATAGCGTGCCTAAAAATCGAAATCCACGAAATCCACTAACTGTACGAAATCCACCTGCCTAAAGATCGAAATCCACAATTTTGATGTTTAGGCATGTGGATTTCGTACAGGCGCCTAAGTGTTGTGATCCACAACACTTAGGTCTGTACGAAATCCACATGCCTAAACATCGAAATCCACAACACATAGGCCTGCATGAGATCCACGAAGTCCACAAGCTGCTGTGGTAATTAGCGGCAAACGATGGCGGCATCACTTTCAAGTCGCGAACGCGAGCGATCGACTCCATTGTGACAACGTCCCGAAACCGTTGAGTCGGCGCCTGTTTCTCAATGCATGTGCGCAGAGCTACCGCGAGAGTAGACTTGCAAGAAACGTAACTGCCTGACAACTGCACGCCACCTTTTAATCCTCGTTCCATACTTGTAATGCATTCATGTGTTTATTTCCTTTACTGCAGAATTCTAACACACGGGTAGAGACAGGTGACAGACCGACTTACTAACGCGTTTATTGAATATACATTATGTCAATACTATAACAATTGCCTGTTGGTTTATTGACTGCCTTGCCAATGTGGATTTCGTACAGTTTGTGGATTTTTTGTGGATTTCGATATTTAGCCAACGTCGCTTTTAAGTGGATTTCGTGGACTTTGTGGATTTCGATTTTTAGCCATATGGATTTCGTAGATTTTGTGGATTTCGTGGATTTCAATTTTTAGGCAGACCGGGGTGCTTCATGTATGCCTGCTGTGCACTGTCAGTCAGTCTGCCCTGTTCCCTCCCCCTCACTCCTCACGATGCAATGCAGCGGACGCAATCATCAAACGCCGCTGCCGTCCACTAAGACGGTATAGCTGGAGTGACCGCACCACTAGTCTAAAGTACGGAAATACAGAATTGCTGTTCTCTGGCCTTGAGCGACATAGTAAAAACCGATAACCGGATTTATACCGGATTTTTAATTCGATATCCGGATTTGGGAAAAATCCGATATTAACATCCCTTCTATGGACACTTTGGCACTAGTGCCGAACTGAAAACACTTCTGCCAAGACATTTGGTCCTAGTTTGGGACACCTTGGCCCTTGGGCTTGTATGCTACAGTCCTAGACATGGGATATTTCAGCACTAATGCCGAAGTGTCCACAGTATTTGACCTATAGCGTAACTGCATGCCGGTATGACTGATTACCGCAACTGAACCGAGAAGACCACAATGGACCACAACGGAGTTGAATTCGACTACAATGGACCTATTGTGGACTTATTAGCCCCTTTTTGGACATCTAACGGCATATCAGAACCCGTCGACTTGCCACAACGGACCACATCGAAGTTGTCTATCGCAGCAATGGAGTTTGATGCGATCATAATAGACCTCCGTGGACGGAAGGTAGTGAATTCGAAGTAAAATATCGCTTTTCTGTTATATTAACTTTAAACCGTCAATACAGACGGCATTTGATGAATATTTAACGCAAATATTTAACGTATCCAGTAGTGATGAGCGGTACTGACAGGGTGATCTTTGACAATAGAGGTTTAAATTATTTCTACTGTTACATGTTACTTTTATGATGTCACAATGAGTATGTAGGTAGTCCACCACCTAAGCAGTATATAGACTGCAGCACATACCTAGTTCTACATTTCCTCACAGAAAATAATTTCTTTTCATTGACATATCACATGCATTTGACTTTTGCCGGAAATGAATGGCGACATCAACTGAGACACGCCCACAGACTGTAAAGCTGCTCGGACCTATGAAATTGAAGTTCAGTTTAATGCTCGCAGCATTCAGAAATAGTATATAGTAAGTTAAATGAAATATACAAAAGTCTTTGTGTCCTATGATTTCAGAGTTATTCATATCTAGTTGTTTTAATTGTGAATGTGAAGTGAATTGTCTCTTCATGGATATAGTGGGCATAATAATGGTGTCATTTATAATAGGCTAGGCAGCATAACTGGATAGGTCTTTTGGCTAAATTTAGTTTGTGCATTTTGATCTGTTCTATTAGAGAGTTTATTTGTAGTAACGACGAATATATAATTATTAAGGAGGTAAAGTGAAGCAATAATATACGACTTACCTTATAATTGAAGTTGTGTTAAGAATTTGTTTTTATTTAAGTAAATAAAAGTGATGTTAGTGTTACTTTGTGGTTAACCAATAGGTTTAGTGGCTTACGTTTATTTTAGAAAATTATAGGTGATTTGTTGGTAAATATAGAATCAATATAATTGATTAATTATGTACTGTAACTTGAAAACCTTTAACCACAGACTAGTGGAAACCGAAATTAATATATGGTCTGCGCTGTGTTTTAGCAACTGGAGCTTGTGACACCATTTCAGCTGTACTTTAATCCTGAGCTGATAATACGCCATTATCAGGTACATTGCAAATGTTTTCTTATTAAGAACTTGTTATCTCAGTTTGTGATGCTGACTATGTAATGTGTACACCATGTTTTTGTATTGTTGTTAAAATATGTTTTTGAGGGTAAACTCAACTGTTTGTGCAAAAAAACAACAACAATCTTGTGAAGATATCTGGGTGACACTACCAGAAATATTAGTTGCTGTCACAACTTTCATCTTGCTTTTACTGATTTTTACTGGTTTGTCTAATGGGCCAGGTTAGTATTGTTTAGCTCGCTGGCGTCTGTAGTCGCGTCTGTAGTCGTCATCGTCCGTCAGAGTCTGTAACACTCCACGACCGGCCTGCAGCCAGGCGGTGACGTCATGCTGCCTCCAGTCTGATTATAGCTCCACGGTAACACTGCACGGTGGGCCAGTACAGTTACATCCCGTTAGGGTGACACCTTGTTTGCTTACCGTACACCACTGCATGTTTGTTATTAAATGACAATGTCTATAAATTAACTAGCACTGCGCAGCATGAAATAGATTGGCTATATTTGTGTAACAACCCACTTATAGTTAAAATTGGCATGGTTTCCAGACAGTACTAGATGAACGTTATGTATTGACAGAATCTGTAATGAAAATTGATTTGTTTATAACATTTTGTGCATGTTTTAGGTGTGGCGGCTGGTGACAAATTTCATGTTTTTCGGGACAATTGGCTTTAATTTTCTGTTCAACATGATCTTTACATACCGGTATTGTCGAATGCTGGAGGAGGGCTCATTTCGTGGACGAACGGCCGACTTTGTGTTTATGTTTCTGCTTGGTGGAACTCTGATGACTGTATCCTTTCAAGTGATGTAGAACTTGTAGTCTTGTAGTTTATGTCTATGTGATGTGATGAACTGTTAAGATGTGATAAAATGTATTTAAATAAATTTAAAATAGAAAGCTTTTTATGGAGAATAAATTTGATGATACTGAACGTGTTAATGTGGCAAATTATAATAGAAACTGGTGTGTAAAGTTTCATGACATTTCAGCAGTGTATATTAGAGATATCTATTTCTTCGTTGGACAGATGTACGATAAATCGTGCTTATAATTCACTTAATTTATAGTAATTTATAGTAATGAATATGTGATTATTATTTAGTGTACAAATCTACAGGTTTCAATTGTGAATGTTCATTATTTAACACTATTGTCGTAGTGTTGTATATGTGGCAGAATTGAAGGTTTAACTTGTAACTGGCTGGGACCTATGAGGATTTAACATTTTTTCGCCCTAAAACCTCAAGGACCCGATGGCAAGCAGTGTCCTTTGGTATGATCGTAGGGGAGGGGGCGACTGTTGCAAATGCATACAACTTTTTTGGCTGATCACAGTTTGGTAGATCTTGCAAAATGTCGTTTTCTGCAAAAATTCAGTATTTTTTGTCACAGTTGAGTACCATCTGTGGTAGGGTGGGCAAGGGAAATGTCGAACTGTCAGTATAGCTGGTGAATAGCATGCCGTAATTTTAAAGGCTATTTTTGTGGTAATTATGGAAGACTTGCTGTGAAAATTATATCTCATCTCAGCTTCACATGTTGCTGTAATAAATAATAATAACGAGTGCATTTGGAAAGCGCAAAACAAGATGTGGCCCTAACGGGATGTAACACTACTGGCCCGCCATGCAGTGTTACCGTGGAGCTATAATTAGACTGGAGGCAGCATGACGTCATCACCTGGCCTGCACGGGTGAAGCCACCTGCAGGCCCGCCATGGCATGTTACAGACGATGATTACAGACGCCAGAGAGCAAAACAATACTGGCCCCCCTACACTATGTGTAGGTGGGCCAGTAATAAACAGTCCTCAGATGCATTAACTCAGGCAACGAAACAAGCAAGCTTTCAGGTGTCTGGCAAATGTCACCACAGTCAGTGACGAGACTCGCAGATCTGTAGGTAGTGAACTCCAGATGACAGCACAGGAGACAGCAAAATCTCTGGCGCCAGTAACAGTTCGTATTCGCCAAACGACCAGCTTCTGGATGTCCACCAATCTCAAGTGTCGTCTACTGGAAATAGACTATACCAGTACACAGTCGTCATCCAGATACGGTGGCGCCAACCAATGGAGACACTCGTAGATAATCATAGTGTGTTGGCGGACAGGCAGCCAGTGAAGTTCACGAAGCACTGGGGTGATATGATCAAACTTCCTTGCTCCCATCTCCACTTGTGTGGCGGCTGTGGCCACATTCTGAATGACCTGTAACTTCTGCAGCAGCTCGTCGCTGACACCGTACAGCAAGCTATTGCAGTAGTCAAGACAGCTGCTAAGTAGAATGTGTGCACGAGTGTCTTTTCGGAATCCTCGTTAAGCGATGACTACACGAGACAAAATTAGCACAGCTGAAACAGGCATGCGCGAGACAGTGAGGTGACGTGGTCAGCTGTACTCAGCTGGCTTTCGACCAGAACACCCAGGTCAGACAAGTCAGACTCTTAAAAACACTGAAAGGAGGCCAAATAAACAGAAATGTACTGTGTGGGTGTCGATGGCATATTGGCATTGTATGAATGAATGAATGTTTATTAGCACAGTAACTAAATTGTACTAATAACCTCACTCCAGTCTCCATGCTGCTGTGACTTTGACAACTTTGAGCAAATTCTTCGTTTTGCTACAGATGGCTATCATCAGATATCACACTGGCACTACATTACAGACCTGATGATAGATCTGCATACTGGCTCATAACGTGATAAGATGAACAGGCACTCCACTCACTCTGATGCAGTAGTTGACATTTTTGTCTTTAAGTTGCCAGAGACTAACTAAGTAAAAGTAAGCAATGTCAGGTTTGCGTTTACTTGTTGACATTGTAAACTGCTCGACGTTTGTTTTTTCGTTGACTGGTGACAACAGTTCGTAGCAGTGTTTGTAAGCTTGGTGTTTCTCGGCCAGGCGTTCACCATAATGCTGGTGTACATCTGGAGCCGACGCAACCCGTACGTCCGCATGAACTTCTTCGGCCTCTTCACCTTTCAGGCGCCGTACCTTCCGTGGGTGCTGCTTGGCTTCTCGCTTCTCCTCGGGAATTCTGTCATCGTCGATCTGATGGGTCAGTGATTGCATGATCTATGCTTTTCTATTTGTTGAAAATAATCGGGATAATTCAGTCAGAAATGATAAATTGCAACTTGCAAGTGATGCAACTGTACAAAAATAATGAAACCATAAGAACTGATACCAAAGGACAGATTTTTGCGTAACATATGAAATTTGGTTAATTCGTATAATGTGGTGGGCTTGAGTAGCAGGCTTCACGGGTATTTCATACATCGTTATGTATCTTAAGATTTGTAAAACCGTTGAAGTTGGAATGTTGGCAGATGATTTTTTAAAGATTCTGATGGGGGTCACCAACTACTTTTTGCTATATTTTGTTTTATACTACAGCAGTTTGAAGGTTGATTGTTTCTTTGTTGTGGTGCAAAACAAAATATTTGTTCAGTGTGTGATATATTTGTGGCTGTTCTCCAGGTATTGCCATTGGACATATTTATTTCTTCCTGGAAGATGTATTTCCACAGCAGCCAGGCGGCTTCAAAATGCTGAAAACTCCTAACATTTTGTAAGTGAAATTATCAACAGTGCGCTTCATTAGAATGACCAACTGGCAATGTGCCAAAGTTGTTTGTAGCTTTCTATGAGTACATGATACTTAAATTTGTGGAATATCTATGAAAGCAGCTTTTCCGACGACGTGCAATAAAAAGTGAATTGGTAACAGAAAAATGGCTATGCAGCCGTGCAGCACTTTGTGCTGTGCCATTTCGCATAAAGATCACAATTCTGGGATATGCTGACTGAAAATGGTGTTTTTTGGATGTGCCTAAATGTTTTTATTGCTGTCACAAATTCGGACAGGTAATCAGATAAATTTGGTGGCACAGATTTACTCAATATGTGGCACCTGCAGTGTAATTGAGTAAGTTAGCATGCAGCGTGTTTCAAACCTACTATGGATCTTAACCAGTGGTCAAACTAAAAAAAAAGCAGTGTGGGGCTACACCGAGGCGCCGAGAGACTTCAACACCGTGTATTACATGGGGGTCAACAACCGCAGTGGGGGAAATCCCTCCTTTCCCCCGGTAATTTGAGCACTGATCTTAACCTCCAAAAAATTATGTTCATGGAGCATGACAGTTCAAATTGTTGCTTCTTGGATCTAGCACCAACTGCACTTGCATGTTTCATGTACAAACAGCCGTCTTATGTGCTCTCATTGGATGTACGTGTGCACTTTTGTGACTGTAGGAAGCGGTTGTGTGACTCACCACCAGAAGATCCCAACTATCAGCCACTGCCAGAAGAGAGACCGGGTGGTTTCAACTGGGGCGAAGCTGGTAGAAGACTTGCCAATGACGAAAATGCACCAGATGGCGATTTGTAGCCGTCGGCAGTGCAGTCAACGATTACTGATAACATAAATGGACATTCTTTGCTGTGACATCGATGAGTATTTATTTACACCGAAGATTTCCTCGAGTGATGTAGAGTACAATGATGTACAAAAGCGTTTATTTGTTCTGGTCACTACGTCCAACACTGTATTCACTACAACTTGTATATCAATAAAACAGTCTTAATATTACACAGTTATATAACGCAAATGAATATGGCAATTACCATTTTCACGTAACTGATTAATGGTCATAATGATAAGACAAACGTGTTAGTCATGTTAATACTGGTATTACAAAACATCAGCCATTCTAGGTTACATCACTGCACACAACTACTGTAAAACCCTTTAATTTCGCTGCCATAAAAGTAGGCGAATTTCCAAGCAAAATTATACATTTTGGCACGTTTTATTTTTGGTGAAGTCGAACTGCACAATTCCAACACAACAGAGTATACCAATTAAAGTTGGTGTGGTATTGATATTTGCGCCATTTAAATTTGCAGTTTTGTTTAGCTCGTGAAATTTGCAAAGTAAAAGGCAAATGAACATTAAGGGTTTTACAGTATGTGCCCAGTTTTGCGTCGCCTAATTATAAGATGGTGCAAAAAACACCGAGTCAAAAAGGTATTCTTGTCTGTAACTTTGCTAAATGCAGACGATCTCTTCTGTCATCGTGACTTTCGGTTGTAAATTTGTAGTAAACTCGTCATCAAACATGCCACTACGTCTTAAATATGTTGCTACACTACCTCGTAAAATCTGACATGTTTTGGACTCAGTGGCCAACAGTCCGTTTCTGCACCACCCTGTACATTGTGACTACATTTATATGCATGCTGTGAAAAATATGCTTGTTCTAGTACGCTAGGTAAATGCCTCACACGTGTAATGCAATGCCCCAGCCTTCAACCAGTCGTTGACTGCAAGACAACAGACACGACGCCTGTGCATCACGCGCTTGCCTGTTTATCTCCAGCTCCCTGAACCCCACTGAAGGAGTTCAGACACCTCCTCAGTCTCACAGTCAGTTGGGGAGGTGAGACCTATTCCAACTTTGACGCCTTCAGCATTTCATCAGGATTCATCTAACAGCATAAAAGTGGGAAGGGTGGTAGTTTAATGAAGGTTGCATTCACTGCTTACGGGACAGGAGATAGGATACATTGCAAAAATGCCAATTCTTTTCGAACATAATTGACGTGAATTGATTCTGCAAAAGAACTGGTGCAAATTGAACAGCGTGAATAAATTGCATGATAATGCGCAACACGGGAGTCTGCTGATAACTACTGTCCGTGGAGCAGGTGTACAGTCTGTACTAGTGGTAAAGCGGACATGATTGCAGAGAAAACACGATATAGGTCATTGGCGGATCCTCGGGTTTGGCGAATCCATGGGTTCATTGGATATGGACCAACCCCCTTGTTCCCCCATCGCTATAAAACGTCCGTCATCTATAATGGTATAATACTGTCTTGCTGTCTAACGAGTACATCATTCTAGTATAATTTGCAGAAAATCACTAGCTTCTAGGGAACCAGTCCCTGACGCCCCTACTGGAGCTTTGCCTCGGGACCCCACTGGGGGACCTTCATCCCAGATTCTGTGATGAACTCCCTTCCCAAATCCTAGATCCGCCCCAGCAAACAACACTACACTAAGACTACATTGTACAAACACGACAGCCAGAAGTGCTATGTTGCCTTGTCAGAGTATAACTGAAGCAGTCAAAATAATGAGTCTAAAAGAAAAACTGGAATTATGGTAGTCCAAGAGAGGGAAAATTGCAGTCCAAAACAAAGCAATCGTAGATATCAGACTTCGCCCGCAGTGTGCAATTACACCATTAACTCTATAATTGTACTTCCTTAACCTAACGCTAAATTAACTTCGCTTTCATACATCCATGCTGACCATGCATCAAAGTATATTTGTTTCTCCACCAACGTTCACCGTTACCATAGTAACAATGGCTACGGCGACGTGCGTTTCGGTAATTCTTCCCATTAATCATTAAATTTCTCTGTTCCTCTGTTTTACTCAAGTTTGCGAATAATTTCGAAATAGTCAAAATTATGTCCTTTAATAATAGGAAATTGAATTTTGTCCAACTTTGTGGTAAGTAGGTAAATTTAAGTACATAACATATCTTAATGACGCCAGAGGAGGACCAAGCCATGGGCATAGGCAACATGCATTAAAAATTTGGTAAAGATCACGCATGTGGTTCCAGAGACAGACACACACACACACACAGATGTACTCATCACAATACTTCTTCAAGCAATAGCTTCTTGAAGATAAAGTCCCAATATCTATTGTGAAGTATAAACAAACCAAAATTTAAAAAATTAGCCCGGTACGGGACTGACGGTCGACTCTTCGCAACTGACGTTTGTACCAACTTCAAAGTTACGTGACACAAAAAAACTGGGACAAATATCAAAAATCCGGCCCGATCAAATTTAGATATTGTGCCCTAGTTTAAGAATCCATGATCAGTTGGCAGCTGCCATTGTAAATGGCGGAGGAGATAGCGGTTGAAAACGGCCGGATTCCCAAATTTAAACAGCTTGTGACCTTGACCATTACCTTGGATCGGGTCATACTGCATACCGTAATGCATCACTCATCGACCTCTACCTGCATGCCAAATTTCATTGAAATCGAAGAAACGATTTGTGGACGGACAGCGGACGGACATTTAAGACCGGCTCTATGAGGTGGACTCCGTCAAAGAGTCGACCTAATAAAATACAGCATAAACAGATATTTAAATCTGGTTTTTGTGTTACTGACACGTGTTGAACTCATCATCTAATAATTGATTACGATGACAGTGACAGACGATTATCAGTGTTGTCATATTCTAGTAATGCAGTAGTTTCCATTACAACGATGCTAATCATGATGTGAATACTGGGATGGATCAGTCAGTTGGCAATACTCAGCCAGTGGCCAGTAATTAACAGATTCAAGTTATTATATTAGTCATCCTCATCAGTTTCGTGTTCCAGTTCTCCAGCTGCAGCAGCTTCGTTGTCATCGGCAACGTCTTCATTATCATCTGCTTCCATTCCGTCGTTGTCTACTTCAGCATCAGTTGGTTCCACCTACAACAGTAATCTGTAAGAATGACTACAGTTTACTAGCTGCATATCAGAATACAAGTTTGAAAATGGTCGGGCTAAATTTAGCAGTAGTTTCATGAAGGCACGCACATGCAATTTTTGCAGTATTTGATTTTTCTTGAATGAAATTAAAGTGACTCGATCATGCTTTTAGTAAATCATGCTCCTCTTCAGGCGCTACATATTGCAAGTAAGTAAACTGGTACGGCCTTATGTATGTGTGTTAGCTGCACCAGGAAAGATTTGCCACATGCCACGCTGCAGGCATACAACTGAGAGGGAAAGTATAAAGCCTACATAAGTTCTTATAGCTAGGCTAGCTGTCTGAAATAAGACTAGCTGATAGGAACATTTCCATTTACTGATAGGTTATTTAATAATCTATAAGACGTAGAATGCTAAAGTGGCGCCTCCGCCTATTGAAGGTTAGAAACCCGTGGTCAAAACAGTTATGTACATACACAAGCATGTCACAAAGCAGAGACATAAAAACGTCTTTGTTTTTTATTCAGCTGGCCGCGTCTAGTGGTAAGCGTCAGGCATTGGTCTGGCGTGACTGGTGTCCGTCCGTCCGTCTGTCACATCTTTTTTCCAACCTTAATAGGGCGCGCGGCGCACACTCAACGTGACTCACCAAGGTGCAGCACGCTGAGTGTTATGAGTACGGACATACGGACCTACTTTCTTAATGTTTATGTTGCATTTACATTTTACATCTGTGACAAAAAGTGACAATGGTTATAAAACAGAACTTGTCTGCACTAACAGCGTCAGCGTGTTGCACCAAACAACAAACAAACAGCTGTTCGTAATTTGTGGAGTTTATAAATCACAGGACAGTGAATCTCTTGCCCCTTGCTGGTCATCGTCAGCGGCTGTCGTGTCTACGACCGGCTCATCGTATTGTCGTTCATCTCGTTGTGCTGCGATCAGCTCGGCCGCTTCAAGCTGGGAATACCGTTCACTGCGAGCACGAACAACATCGTGGATGACCGTGTCGAGCAGGTGTCGACTGACGATCGTCAGAGAGAGTTGTGTCTCCACACAGTCCGTCAGCCACGGCATAAATTCCTTCTCCACATCTGACATACAACAAAACAATACGACTGTATGATAACATTCATTCATTCATTCATTCATATTCGTTTAATAAAAAGTTTGACATGTCGCAAACAATGACAATAAAAGACACGCAAAATATAAACACGATAGTAGGTGAACGAACAATAGTATATGAAAGATATAGACTAAAGGGAATGAGGTTAATAGGAATATTTGTAAAGTAAACGTATTAGAAAGTCCGAATCATTGAGGTAAGATGTTTTGTTAACTAGAACTTTGCTATGATTTCTTGATCTGAGAGAGTATGTGGTTGTACGATCGTCTA
>Ga0209780_1003533_pt1 | contig 11710 bp, 6 predicted proteins | sample WorMetexBAHAMAS2_FD_187384 | JGI IMG/M metagenome (GOLD analysis project Ga0209780, IMG submission 187384) | Marine gutless worms symbiont microbial communities from Max Planck institute for Marine Microbiology, Germany - Inanidrilus exumae... | ecosystem: Host-associated > Annelida > Digestive... | reverse complement strand
TATATATATATATATATATATATATCACCCGCAGAGTAAATGCAATGTAGGCTGAAATCAACTAGGCCTATGTGTTATTTTATTTATGCTTATTTTAAATTTATTTAAATATGCTTATTTTAAACTGTTTATAATAATTAACAAATCGAGATGAGAAATGTAGCGCCCGATGTGGGAATCGAACCTGCGACAGTCGCAGTACCAAATCCAATGCTGTGGCATTCAGCTAACTTGACAACCAATATCTTGCTGTACGTAAAGCTATAACAATCTATTGCAGTTAAACTGAAATTTTTACTGAAATAAAGTGGAACAAAATTTCAGTCAACAGCTGCGCCGACGAAATATGTTGTATTCAGTTTTTTCAGCATCCGCACATCTAACGGTAAAAGTGGAAACTAGACATCCCGTAGACGAGAGGGATAATTTGGTTGTTAATTTCCGTCGATCTGTAATCATTGTGTAGTTATGACGGCCTGAAGTCGCAATTTTTGCGTTTTAGGTCGACTCCTCCGAGTCGACCTAATAACATGGGTAGAAAAATGTCGGTCCGTACGTCCACAGAAAGTTTGTTCGATTTCAATGAAATTTGGTATGTAGGCAGAGGTCGATAAGTGATGCATGTCGGTATGCAGTGTGACCCGATCCAAGGTCAAGGCTATCTCCTCCCCCAACTACGATGGGGGCTGGCAAATGACCACGGATTATTACATTAGGGCACAATACCTAAAGCTTATCGGGGCCGGATTTTTGAATTTTGTCCCAGTTTCTGTGTCACGTGACTTTGAAGTTCGCAGTAAGTAGGAGTCGACCGTCAGTCCCGTATGGGGCTATTTTCTGGAAAAACGACCCCTTATGGTACAATTTTCCAAAATTCTGTTTCAAAAGTTTACATGGCAACACCGATCAACGTTGTTGTGTTCAAATGTCGTAAAATTTGTCCGACGATATATCATTGAAATCGTGCGTTAGGTCTATTTACCTCACATAAAAAAAAACAAAATTTTGGCTGCCTCTCAAAGTCAAACTGTCACTACTGTGCGGATTGCGCCCAAAATCTACCAGGGCCAGCCCCCAACATTTGACTCACATTATTCCACTGTTCTTTTGCTCCGTAGAGTATTTCCATGATTCGACCGAAGCGAAGCATCGTCTCGGGCAAATAAATATAATTTCATTGCCAGCACAGTTACACCGTTTGCACATGATCGAAATTAACTTATTCTTCACGGAAAATCCAGTACAAGTCGCCAATCAGTTAGGCACATTTTGTTTAGAAGTCGATATAAGAATGTGTTGTAAATCATAACGAACTGTAAATTATCAAAAAACGAAAACAGTTTGGGAGTTGGTCGCCTGTCTATTGAACGTCAGTTTTGGTTGTGTAGCTATTAGCAGAATCAACTGGCTTCGTGCAAATTGTCCCTTATCCTAATTATGAGCCACCTGAATATTTGAGACATTGCTGACATGTAGACCATCCTGATGACTGAGACAGACCAAGAAATGGACGTTAGCAAGCGGACTAAGCGGAGGTAGTCGATCAGCAGCTATCGCGGTTACGGTTAGCCTACACTAGCCATTTTGTTAAGGTAATTCTCGTGGTGTTAGACACCATAACAAAAAATTCTCCAGTCACCTTATATATGGACCCCAAACTATACACACCGATAACGTCAACTTTTGAAATACGGCTGTGTCTGACATCAACTCTTCCATTTTAGGTCGACTGTTCCGAGTCGACCTAATAGAGTGGGTCTCAAATGTCCGTCCTTCCACAAAAAGTTTCTTCAATTTCAATGAAATTTGGCAGGCAGATAGAGGTCGATGAGTGATGCACGACGGTATGCAGTATGACCCAATTCATTGTCAAGGTCAAAGTCACGAGCCCTTGAAAGTTGGAAATCCTCCTATTTTCAAAAGCTATCTCCCCGCCATTTACAATGGGAGCTAGCAACTGACCACTGATTCTTGAACTAGGGCACAATATCTAAATTTTTTCAGGCCGGATTTTTGATACTTTTCCTAGTTTTTGTGTCACGTGACTTTGAACTTGGCAGGAACGTCAGTTGTGAAGAGTCGACCGTCAGTCCCGCACGGGGCTAATTTATTAATTGATGAAACAACAAATTTTTCATTCCGGACTTATAGGCTCATCCGGCCATCCCCGCTTTCTTAACGGGAGAAAGCTCCCCGACGGGGTTTGAAGCTCCAAATGCCCCTCATACCATCGCCCGTCAGATTCTGCTGGAACCATATAGTCATTACTACATAACACTAATAGGAAGTGATATATCGGCTATCAAACAGTAGAAACTCGGATGACTTTCTGAGTGACCTTCAAGCTTATTAACATACTGCAAGCCTTTCAAAATGTGTTTTTTTCGTACAGGTGTGCAGCAGTTGACAATGTTTCAACCGACACAATGCGTCGTGCGGTCCCTCCGTGATAGCTGAGCTTCCTGTCAGTGTAGCTTGTCCGTCTGTCAGAGCTGCTAACTGGTCACATAATCGTCTGTACTCGGCTTGGTCCTTGTTGAGAATCTCCAAAATCTGGCAAGATTCCATGTAACACACTCACTCTAGCAACTTGTAGCAGACATTCATGTAATCATGAAGATATACGTAATCACAACATCAATGCGTGGTAACAATGATACATATATGTCATGTACACCGCAACTTAACAGCTTTCAGTTGGTAACTACTCTCTATGTGGATAGTCATGTCAGCAAGACTACAAACAACAACACTACATACTACGTAAGCAAAACTGGGTCACATAGATGACATAAAACATGCTCATTATTGTAGGGTTCACAATGTTTCACCTCTACTAAAACTACTATGCTTGCTAGTGTTAACACTTATGACAACAATTTTTATTAAAGGGTCAATTATTAACTGGTTCATTCAAATACCGGTATATAATATCAATATATAATATAATACCGGTTTATAATATCAATGCTGAGTCCCTTAGTGAAATAACGAAAGAACATTGAATTTTGCATATGGATCAATTTTTGGCAAATTAGTGGAAAAGTGAAAAGATCCAGTTTTTTATTCAGTTATTTTCTGAGATCTGATTAGCTTTTGTTCTGTTACTAGCTAGTTACAAGTAACTGATCAAAAATCTTAAAATAAAATCTATATCCAATAACAATGCTATAAATTTGGATCTTCTTAGACTGCACCCAAGAGTACTGCAGCACTGCAGACATTAACATTAGTAAGTCAAAATTATACACTGCTGTAATCAATAATCTTAATTTAGCGTAAAATGTCGGTAATAATTAAATAGCCATAACTGATGAAATATACTTTTCACACTAACGTGAATAGATAGGATGAAGTGACGTCACAGTAATCTGTCATCTCTATGTTGTAGGGCAAGTTGTCGTACTTTGAGAAGATAACTGTTGAAGACTGTCATTTTATTTAAATAAAATTGAATCGATAGCTTTAAGAAAAGCTTAGGCCTAGTGCTAGTGCCACATTGGCGATCTGACTGTAAGTGCTGCTAAATGTTTACAGTTCCTTGCCCTACATCATGGCAGCCAGAACACCTGGCATAGACAAAAATGAAGAAATTACACCACTGTCGATCTCTGTATAAAAATGCACTCCAATCACACAATGACATGACATCAAAACAATATGAAGCACAAAATTCTGTATTAAATACATTTTAATGATAATTGCAAGTTAAAACACATCAGGGCAAAATAAAAAAGCAAGCAAACCTAAACCTAAACTGCACAGGTGGGTAACATAAACAACTAGAAAACATTCAAAACATACACAGTCGAATCGACATGTGTAACCATGCCGGATGCACTTGATACCCCTGTGACCTTTACCTTCTGACCTCAGGGTAAATGTGTACCACGTTTGGTGCTGATAGCTCAAGCCGTTTTCCTTTTAGATTGCGGACAAAAAAAACAAGACGTGACTGAACGCCTATTCCCATGCCGGCAGCTATACAGCCGTCATCTAGTGTGGGTAATTTAAGCAAGCAACCGACATCTGAAACTCACATTAGGAATGAAAGATCATTCCCAGGAAGAATGCCTGAAAATGATGAATTCCATAGTCAATACCTACTGTTGGGGTTAGCATGTCCCTGTTTTTACATATGCTGCCAGTGTTGCACTGCGTTTTTTATTCATAATAATAATTTAGATTTTAGTTTGCATGTTAAGCCAGAGAAAATGCTACTATGGAGGCAACAGATTTTATTTTTATGTATCTGGTCGCTAAGTTCTTATCTAGTGTGGGTAATTTAAGCAAGCAACAACCGACATCTGAAACTTGTTGTAGATTTCATGTTTGTAACCATTGGTCAATGAATGTTTCATTGTAAGTGGACATTCTATGAACTATGACAGATTTCACACTGACTAGAGCAGCGTGTCGTCCTACGGGCAGCCAATAAGTCAGTTAGTTGGGAGTTTAATGTCCCTTTCCCACAGGCAATAAACACACAAAATCAACTGCAAGTAAAACACTAATGACACTATAAGCACTCTGCTAGCCCTATATACATGCATACATGCATCTTTCAGTAACACAATAAAACATGTTCACGCAGCTGTATATGTTGCCAGGTTGTCCAGAAAATAATATATTTACTCCAAAAGATCTGCCTGCATTTTCACTTATGGCCCATTTTCCAAGCATAGGCACATAAGTTGCATCACCAATTAGCAACAGCTGGAAAGGACATTCATTCTGCTAAAGATGTTGCAAATTCAACCATTCCAAATCGACTGACAAAATGCTGATGTTGTTGCTCGTTATCATCATCGTTGAATGGCAAGCACAGCAGTAAGGTGACAAAATGACAAAAAAATAAAAGTCAAAACTAACGCTTCGGCACATGGTAATACTGACAGAATGTGTACATACACTGACAACCCAACTGTAGGTACATGTATGTACCTGACAAAGTCATTTGGCGATACTTAATAATAATAATAAGACACCAATTTATAATGTGCGAGTTCCATGGACTCTGAGATCACTCCAAGAAGTAAATGTCTTTTTCTTTATATCCTGCCTGCGCTGAAATGAGTTTGAGGCATTGCCTTCGATTTCCTGTTAAAGAACTACCGGTAATCTAAAACCACTACGCTACACCACAAAACGGTTACAATGGTGCAGCAAATAGACGTTAGGAATTAGGATAAAGCTTAGAGATACTGTTATAACAAAATCACGGACGTCATTAGCCTGAATACAAACCAATAAAACTTGCACAGCTTTTGCTGTACATATATTAGGACTCAGAATCTAACAATGTGATGCAAATAAATATGACTTACATTATTTACTTTTTCACATCATGAACAACGTATATAATTTCTACTCAGTAAAGACTAAGGGGCGGTCTTCCATCACAAATTAATCTTCCATGAACGATAATGGGAGATTAACTCCCATTAATTAGTTAATTAATAACAAAAACTGATCATCAGTTTAACACTTAAGTGTAAGGGTCTAGTTATTTATCACACGTAGGAAACAGCAAAAATCATTTTGTTATGACCATTGTGAATCTGTGTACATCCTTACAAGGCAACTCACTTTGAAAATCTGAAAAGCATTCTCCACTTCATTGCATTTATGGTTTTGCATATGGATTACTATCACAATGATCACATCAATCATCGCATCAGTATTGCATGGTTTCTTGTTTGAATGTTAGCCTACAGATCACGGAAAATTGTATTTACGCTAATACAAAGAAAACAAGAGACATCACAATGGAAACAACAGGTTCGTCTGCTGTATAGTCTAAGTAAATTACGTCTCAATACAGATAATATGAGCTGTGCATAATGCTTGAAAACTGATGGGACATTATGGCCGTTTTTAATTTTTCAAGATGGCGGCCGTCCGCCATCTTGGATTTTTAAAAGTTGGAAATTTTAAGTGCCCATACCCTTAGGAGGGCCAAAATGCGTCACCATGCCAAATTTTGTGCAGATCGGTCGAACCGTTGCGGAGATATGATGGCCGTTTTTAATTTTTCAAGATGGCAGCCGTCCGCCATCTTGGATTTGTTATACGCCTGTTTGGACCATCCACAAAGTGTATTTTGGTGGTCTCTGTCACTGTGCAAAATTTGGCTTGAATCGGTGCAGTAGTTTCGATAATATGCAAGTTTTAATATTTTGAGCGTTAAGCTTGAAAATGCCTATTCACGCCTCTTTTTCGGGTGTTTTTTTGTGGCAAAAATGGGGGAAATTGGAAACTTTATGTATTTTTATCCCTCTAGGAATGCAACTCACCCAGAAACACGCATTTGTGGTATAACATGTGGGGGGTGCAAAATCGGTCCAGCGGTTTGACCCCTAGCTGCGCTAAAGAAACGATAAAAAAATAAACTAAAAAGCACAGACCCTTAACATTTCACCCATTCATGGGAATCACGCCTCTTATCCGACTGACATGCCAATTGGGGTGTCGAGTGGTATGCTGAACGTAATCATCCATGCCAAATTTCATGTTGATCGGTTAAGGGGTTTCTTAGCGGCAGGACCCCCAAAAGTGCCATTTTCTATACTTATTGGAACGACCCTTACAACAGTCCTGCACTACCGTGAAGACTGTGATGGTAGTGAATCTCCCATTAACGTTAATGGAAGATTAATTTGTGGTGGAAAACCTGCCATAAGCCCACTTTGTATGTATACAGACAGAATTCCCACTTCAGGTAAACGTTTATATACAGTTGTCAGTTGAATGAATGCAACCACGTTACATCCTATGGACACCCATAAAATATTAAAATGTTGTCAGATGAGCACAAGAGACATTAGGAGTTGACAATATTCCACAAATTCATAATTTTAAGATTCCATGAGCAACAATCACATATCCTTCTACCGATCAATGTAAAAATAAGCACAGAATAGCACACAGACCCCGAACATTTGGGGTGGAAATGCACACACCATATAACTGTTGAGCAAACCCACCAAATTAAAGCTCACTTTCTTTCTTTCTTCTTTGTGGGGAGATGTTGCCATCTGCGTTGAAGCCTCAAGTGGGCCCAATGTGCAACCTCACATCCCCTAACGGGTTAGAATCACTGAGAGGCTTTTGCAAGCTTTAAAAGAGCATGCCAATTTGGCACCTTGCCTAGTTCCTCATAACCGAGGTTTAGAGAACCTAGTACATTTACGCATTTAGCAGATAAAGCGCTACATTCTCCTAGCAAGTGAGTACTGTTTCTTCATCCATCCTACAGGGGACAAACTGCGTCAGTTCGGATCTGCATAAGAGTCAGATGCCGATTTAAATCTGCACGGCCAGTTAGCAGGCCGGTGAGTATACTTATTCTTGAATCGGCCCTGGATAGCCGCAGAGCATACTTAGCAAAACTATGATTTGCTTGTCTCAGAAGCTGTTTGGCCTGACGGTACTTTGTTGCTTTGCGCCATTGCTGCCACTGTTCTCTGCATGCCCAGTGTTGTAATTCATTATGTACAGCTCACAAACCCTGAAGATTTTTTTACAAATGCTCAAGGAATTCCAAAAATTCCTAATTTGCACACTTGAATGGGTCCCATACCACATCTCTGCACCAACAGAGGTGAAATCTGGCATGCAAGGGTGGACTTGCAGTCGTCAAATTTCTTGATGAGCAGTGCAACAAATTTCCATTGTGGGGCAATGAACAGAAAATAAACTGCCTTTTAAACTTAGGTATTCTTTGCTACACAGAAAAAGGCAAATGTTTATATGACTAGTGACTACATACCTTCGCTATATAAAGCCTTCAAAAAATTAGTTAATACATTAATAAGAGCATAAGAGCATAGATTGGCCGTTTGAAGTTGTAATGGACAACAAATATTAAACTTTCTTCAATTTTTCTTGGCTTATGCCAGCTTGCACTGTTTAGTGCCTACCTAACTCACTATCGAGATAGGGGATGTCTTTATTATTTTTACACAAGCCAATTTTTCTATAAAAAAGTGCTATAAAGACAACGTCGGTGGGATCATGCATCATTTTGGACAGAGGGACATGCACTCGCAATGTCAGATCCAATTCTGTGATTACCAGAATTCCCATAAGAATTTAAGAAAGAAATAAACTAAAATCCCTGAACCGAGAGTTAGTTAGTTGGAGTTTAACGTCCCCTTTCAGCACAAATATGGCTATATCAGAGATAAAAGGTCAGGGGTAGAGAGCTATCCCCACCCAGTGAAAGAAGGCCAGCGACATATTAACCTAAACCCTGGCCGCCTTTTTATTCAGCAGCCACCCAAAAGGGAAAGGGATCAAGAGGCTCATTTAAATTATTACGCTAGCACCTACAACAGGGGAAGACAACTATCACACCGCAAGACTAAACTAAACCAAATACAACAAAACACCAGAATAAATCTTAACTAAGCAATACAGATAACACAATAATAAACAAAACAATAGAAGAAAATAAGTAAAGTGAATTAGAAAAAGGAAAAAGGGAAAAAGTAATAAAGAGCAAAAGATGAGGAAGTGAATGGACAAGAGAGGAACAAAGGCAGAAAGGGGGTACCCCGACAGCATGCGGGGTCCCTGAACCAAGAGTCTGTGAAATAAAATGATAACAATATAAGTCACGATAGATCACTGTCTTATAAATACAAGAAATGGAATGCAGTGTGAATGGCTGTTCATTATGCAGCAACATTCCATTAAGCAACATTATGCTGTTACATGATTCCTGCTGATGAAACACACAGAAAATATTTAACATGGAAATGTGTTCAGAGAGGTACACTTTTAATAGTGGACACAAAATCAACTATATGCAGGTTGAACAGACATTATATTACGTAGTATATGCAACTATGCACAAATCACTCAGTACCGGTATAGTATGTATAAATAGTATGTACTATAGAGCATCCAACACACTGCCAACATCAGCAATTACGACCAGCTGTAATGATGTCACACCAGTGTACCGTCATGACGAGAGCGTCGAGGCACAGTTTCCTCCGCTCCTTCAACGTGTGAGAAATCTCGTCCTGGCAGACATTGTGGTAGAAACAGAGTTAAGATGTATACAAAGATACAGATCCAACTGGACACCATCTTGACCCACACTGATGGCCAGTTCTTACCGTAGTCCTTCAGTATCGCATCTGCTGATCTACCATCACACACACAAATACACGCCAACTAGTTCAACGGCCACTTTCCACATTAAGCTGGGTTAACCAGTTTCCTCTTGAAGCCTGAAGGATGAGTGATACTAAATTTTTGTATGGCCAGATGCTGTTCCTGATACCAACGATGGAAAGCACTCAATGCTAGACCTGCAAGCGAAAGTGACAAGATTTAGCGAGCGAAAAATCTCAGGAGATGGAGCAAGCAACGTTTTTTTTATCACACTGAGCATTTTTTCTGAGCCACATTTAGCAAGTGAGAATAAGCAATATTTGCCAACGAACAGCCCGACACTGACATAACTACAGCCATAAGTATAACATTCATCAAAAACTATTCTCACATAATAATTGCAATGAATTACTTGAAAGTAATGCAACATAGCACAGGAAATTTGTTGATGAAATAAAGTATCTGCAGACTAAGTGAGAAGCTTCAGGAATAACCACCAGAGTTCTGGCCATACTACACGAACAAAAGGATTAGCACAAACATAACTGATGCATGGACCAGCAGTCGACTACTGCACACCAAAATAATGATGAACACGACTTACCCATAGCCCCACATAGTAAGCATCATCATAATGTAGAGGCTGCCAATGGCAAAAACAAAGTGGAAAAATGAATAGCTGTACACAACATGTCCGACTTCATTGTAGTTGACTGGCTGACCACCGTGAACACTCTCACCATGCTCATCTGTACAGCACATGCAAGTAGCTGAAAGAACACTAAAAGAACAGAGTAAACAAGATGCAACACCAACTATGTCACAACAACTATTCGACTAACAACAGACAGACGGAATTATAGACAGCCATTTACCCAGAAACTGCTAATGAAACTGGAAAGAGAGTGAACATCACCTCAGTACTCACACACAACAGACAACACTCGCAAATTCAAGTAACTCTACTAGTGTCTCCAATGAAGTGGAACTCCACGTTCGGGATTCCTCCTGGTCAAAGGCATGAACAACAACTGCATGATGTCATCCTTGCACATTATTTTAAACGAGTTTTTGCCGAGTACAATATATGCAACTGTAATTACATTTTTGAGAGACTACTGTTTATCACTTTTCAAACATACTGAGGTTGTAAGGCATCCCGATGTAATATATATATATATTGTGAATATGTATCAAACCTATGTATAAAAACTCTTCATACTGCATCAAAACAAAGACTGCAACAACACTATTCTTCAAAATCATCTCTGGAGTTTGTCAAGGCTGCATCTTGTCACATCTGCTCTTCCTCACAGTGATGGACTTTGACATGATAAATACTGTGACAGCCAACAACTCACCGACCGGGATTCTGCTGGCAGAACAGATGGACACACTATAGAACATGACAAACCGTTGTTTCATTTAAGTTGGTCTCATCCTGAATAATAAGAAGAGGAAGACTATGTTCATACAAGCACTGGCATGAGCAGCTATAATACATGGCAGCACATAGCTGGAAGACGGACAACTTCACATACCATGACAGCACTATCTCAAGAGATGGCGTCAACATCTGCATCAGCAAACCACTCTTCCATGGACTGCACAATCTGGAACTCAAAAGTGATTTCAACGAGGAAGTATATCAAACTTCATATGACCATGATAGTGCCAGCAAGATGTGGAAAAAAGGCTAAAAGTTAATTGCAGAGGCTAGATGATGTCTTAGATTGAGGATACTGTGTGCCATGTGGAAGGATCACAGGCATGACACCATCCTTGAAAGAGCAACAGTCCCAGCCCTGAGTGAGACAGTAACCAGACGGCGCAAAACTTATGTGCCCTCTGGTTACTCTATCTGTTGCCGGTCATATTTTAAGGCTAGCAGAATGAAGCCCAGCAAACACAGCAATACATTCGTTAACAGAAAACAGACAATGCAGGAGAGGTCAACCTCACATAACATGATGAGAGACATAACGACCTGATCCAGACGGCAATTCTGTTGAACAGCATTTTGATCTTGGTTCGGTATCCATGGCTCGTTTCTCAGCTGGTTCAAGTCTTACTTATCATCTCGCTCTTCCATGTTAAATGCAAGTCAAAGTTGAGTGGGTGGAAACAGCTGAGTGTCATCTGCATAAAGGTGGTGGACGAGGGAAAGGAAAGAGATCAGAGTAATGAGAGGGGTAGTGTACATGATGAAGAGTAGAGGGCTAAGAACAGAGCCTTGGGGCTTTCCACAAGAGGAAGTATGCAAGGAAGAGAGGTTGTGAACCAGCTGAGAACAGAGCCACGGATACCGAACCAATATGAGAGGCGATTAGGATGTTGTGGTCGATGGTGTTAAAAGCAGCAGAGAGATCAAGAAGGCAAAGGCATGATACTTTCTGTGATACTGTTGCATTGATGAGATGATCGTGAATGTACAGCATGGCAGTTTCAGTGGAATGATGTTTACAGGCGGCAGACTGGTGAGTACAGTCCGACGTCGATCGCGTCGAACGTTTTCGACTCACTTTGAGATTTTTCGACGACGTTTCGACGGCGTCGTAATTTACTTTTTCAATTCCGACTTCAA
>Ga0209780_1003532_pt1 | contig 11711 bp, 6 predicted proteins | sample WorMetexBAHAMAS2_FD_187384 | JGI IMG/M metagenome (GOLD analysis project Ga0209780, IMG submission 187384) | Marine gutless worms symbiont microbial communities from Max Planck institute for Marine Microbiology, Germany - Inanidrilus exumae... | ecosystem: Host-associated > Annelida > Digestive... | reverse complement strand
GGATATAGTTATGTAATATTCGAATATTATAATATTTCGTTGCAGCTCTAATGGAACCACCACCGTATGACGTCAGACGTCTGAGGTGGTGTGTTTCGGTGATTATTGTATTTATATATTTATAAGTGTATGGTTAATTGTCAGCTGTTGTACACAACACTGTAACTGTATGTTAAACTTGGTTCTTAGTCTTTTGAGGTGCGTTTTTGTGGATGAAAGTCACTTAAAATGTTCTTGAATTTTCGCATGCCGTGAGTCAATTATGTTTGCAGTACACATAACCTTAGTTGATGTACGTGTTTTGTTAATATTGCGTGTATTCGTGTTTTAGGTTCAATAATTAACATGGAAGAGGTTGTTACTCACTGTTCTTCATCTGCAGAAGCCGGCAAGGACTGTCGTGACATTCCTAGCCCCGGTACTGATAGCGGGTGAGTTTTTGTTTGTGCTTAATGTTATGTTATTTGAGATGCGGGCAGAGAGGAATTCCTGCGCCCGTAACATCACATTGGATTGGATTGGATTGATGGATAATAATTAGGCATTTGGTAAAGGTCAGTGCTAGTGCCAGATCGGCGATCTGACGATAAAGGCCCAGAAATTACTAGTGCAAGATCGCAGATCTGATATATTTCATTCACCATATGGCGATACATAACGCAACCAAACTGTTACCGCTAACAAGTCAAACTAAACTGACCCTAACCGTAGCACTAACCCTAACCAACACAGTAACTGTAATACTTTTTACGCGCATTTCGTTGACACCCATAAAAAGGTTGTACCGCATTAATAAAAGGAATTTTTCACAGAGGTGCATAGCAGGGTTCGTGGGTTGGCCAATTTTTTGCACTACCCAGCAATTGCACTACCCGTTTGCTGATGTAGCTGTACTCAGCTCAGAAAACACCTGTGACAAGAAGTCGATCTTGATAGTTCATACTTTATCATTGAAAGAGGGTTTTTGTGGGGTATATATAAGAAAAAGGGGCTAGGTTTTTTGGGGGCATAGCATAAAGAAAGAAACAATAGAGTAAAATTCTCATCCGGTGCTAGCAGTTTTACAGCTGTTACTACGAGATAGGCTATCTGGTACTAGAATTAATGTTCGGTAAAATGTGAGCATGCAGGGGTGCGGGGATGCATTGCAGGTGTGGCAATGGGTAAAATGTGGGATACAAGTGCGGGGCTGAAAGTGTGGGAAGGCGGGTACGTAGAGCTAGTAAGGTTAGGGTTAGTACGGCTGATGTTATTATAGTGTGAGCAACAGTAATTAGCGCTTGGGATTGTTCGTTCTTTGCGGGCAGGGGTCCAGCCTACTCTAGACCCCAGTGCTGTGACTTTTATATCAGTCCAGTTAATACACCAACCCAGGGCGAAGAGGGAATTGGTAGGTGTGTGCGGTGTATGTGGACGTTGTGTAGGGTGGAGGAAGGCTTAAGTAGGCGTGAGCAGCTTGTCATTTATTTCTAAGTGTGCCCCCTTTTGGCATGGCCTACTGTCTGGCTAAGCCCGGACTGGCACTTGTTCAGTGCCAGCCCTGACTGGCACTTTTTAGTGCCTGGCCATCTGACTGACACTTCTTTAGTGCATAGCCAAGGGACTTAGCCACATCTGTCTGCTTTGGCTCTTATGGACACTTCAGACCCAAAACACTTAGGCACTGGAGTGTGGCATCTGAATTGTCCAGGCATTTTTCTTACCAACGCTGATGTGTCCAAAAGAGAGTTCTGACCTAAATGCCGAACTGTCTTGGCATAATAATAACTAAATACTAGTAATAATAAAAGGATGTTTTTTAATGCACTGTAACATAGCAAGCTACCGTGAGAGCACCTTAGTTAATTACTTAGCAGTAATAACTTTAACATTGTAACTGTCTTTTGGTGCTATGTTGCAAATAAAAGTATTGATGTTATGCTTGACAGAATTACTACTGAAGCAAATACTCCATTATCTGATGATGGTTTCAGTCAGAAATATTCAGCCATATTAAATCAGAATTTTAATGGAATAACATCATCATCACTTATGGGCAAAGGTTTCTTTAAGCAAACTATGTTTCTTTGTAGCTGATATGCTTAGTGTTAGTTCAGGCCTGATTTGTTTAGTAATGTTGCATAATTAAGAACATGTTAATGTTGCCATTTTTATCTGCGTGATGCTATAGTTATTATGGAACGCTAATAGGAACTTGTATGTGTTCTTTCACCTTGATGCTATTTCCACTCCAGTGACCTCGAATGACCCTAACTACCCCGAACCACCCATTTTTTGGCATTTTGTATCACTTTTCATATCTTCATAGTGGGTGGAGATAGAGACTTCAAATTTGGTAGGTAGGTCGAAGGTAGCAATGCTTGCCCACGGATGGCAAAATGGCCCTTTAAGAGGCGTGGTTAGGTCACGTGAACCATTTAAATTTTGGTGGGCACCAACCATATCTCTGGAACGGCTGATCATCTCAGGTGCTAAGAACTTAGGTGGACGGTCAGTGTGGTAAACTGGTGACTGTCATCGGTCATAGTTTATCACACTGACCATCGAAATCTGTGTACAGCACGGTAGGTGCGAGGTACTGCATTGTTCGGGTCTGTCAGCGGCAGCAGACACTTGTTTACTGGTGCGCTGCTGCTTTGATGTATGTGGAAAGCTTTTTAATCTTTGTATGGGCAAGATTTTGTGTGATTGGGGCCATGACCAAGTTGAACATATTGCAATTTCATGCTCATATAAGTCTGCTGCGGTATCATGCTTGCATAGCCAAAGTTGAGTAATATTGTATTTATTGCATAAAAATGCATGTTAAATTCGTTTTTTTAAATTCGAATTTTGTCTGGGATTTGTAACGAATATGGAACATAAATGATACAATACGGGTGTTATATCGCTCAATACGTCTTCTGATACACATCGATGTCTTCACATTTTGTTTCATCACAGCTCATCTCTGATGCTGTATGGGTCATAGAGCAGTTGCAGTTTCACGACTGTGTGTTTAGGGCCTGACACATTGGAGACAGCTGACAGCTACATTACATGGAATCGGAAGAAAGCCGTGAAGCTCAGAACATCCAGTGTCGGACCTCAAGCACAGACTCCAGTCTCCATAGTGACGGCATTCCAACAGACGGTGGCTCGCTTTCCCAACCATGCTGCCCTCGGTACATGTTTGCTAAGACTGCAGTTGTTAACGATTGATTAACTTAGTTGTTGCTAAAATTTTAATTCATTAAATTTTTTTCTTTAATTAAAACCTATTTATCATTTAATACTTATTTTATTTTGGCGAATTCTCTCTTTTTGGTCATACTGTAAAAAGGCATACAGATATAACCTACGTTGTGTTGCCAGCACCATAAAATCTTTACCAGCTATCATGACATGACAGCCAGCTGAAATAATAAACTAGTGGAACGTAGATGAAAATTAGTGGACATTAGTCAATATAATAGTATTTTCTTTAAACACGAGGCAACTAAAAGTAATTATGGCAAGTTTACTCATTAGCTGATTTCAGAGTAACCATCTGCAATGATTCCACATGTCTGGGGCCACAAAGAATAAGCTTAATATGATAGCAAAACAGGCATAGGCATGATAGATATATGTTTTTGATTTATTAAATTTTTATTGTTTTAGCTGACAACATATTTAGCAAATAGAAAATAATAAGAAACCCGAACAGACCATAAGTTTGTATTCGTCATATTTTTGTGGACAGTGTACAAGTCTGATGGCAGTTGGCAGAGAATTACATTTAAAGAGTATTATAGCATGGTTCGAACAGCTGCGAAAGCATTCATTAAGGTATGAAGACATTTGTTGTTCTCATGACATTGTTGTTAGTTGCTTTTTCGGTTTTTCAGTGTCAGTCAACTTTAGAAATAAGTTTGTGACCTACTCTGTGCTGGCTGTTAATCATCATTTATTTGTTGTTTGCTGGGGTTCATCAAATTATCTTAACCACTTGCACCTTGTGTGCTTAGTTGTCACTTAATAGAAATGATGTGAGCCATTTCGTCAGTGTAAATAATTGTAAGATCATGTCGTATACATTGATGAATGTATGCTAAAAATCACATTCCTAACCATTTACATCTACGAAGTGAAAATAATCTTCCTCACCTTCCACACACAAAATAAATTCACTCAAACGTATCTAAAGACTCTTATTGTTTCCTGATTTCCATTTTGATCTAGAGTTAACAAATGAGGCAGTTGTGGACAGGAAACTATGCCCCTAGCGTGCAGTTTCTGTCATTGTATCCAATGACTATGACATCCCCAAACGATACGCAATCAGAGGTGTTTGTGCCTACTGTCTGACGGAGGTTAATGCAATGCACTTGTCTGCTGCAGCAACAGCGGCGGCTAAATGCATTTTACACCTTGATCGGTGACAAACCAGCCAGTAATCCACCAAACCAGAAGTACACAGCGTATTGCATTGTTGTCAGTGGTGGACTGAGCAATTGACTCGGTTTACACACAGAAAATTCACTGAAATTATATACGTGTGATTTTTGAAATGTACATGTGTTTATGTGTTTTTGAGAGACACGAGTGGATAGATAGACAGACAGATTGGTGATCACAATACTTTGCACCCCTACTGGAGCTAAGTAATTATCTCCACAAATTTTTTGGGGGGACTTGACCCAACTTGGAGTAATTCAGAAAATGAAGACCAGTTATACAATAAACATGAATGTTAATACTGTCTACTAATTACTCTATTTTGTTCCAATGCGTCTATATGTTTATGCTTATTATATTTTATAGTTCACTAATGTAAGTTGCTACTTATTTCTTTTGCTGTATGATTGTATGTTTGTTAGAAATATCGATAATTGGTAAATGAACGTGATACATTGTACAGCTTGGCCTGGAGAGGTACAGTGGAGTCGGAATTATTGGCTTTAATTCGCCGGAATGGTTCATCTCCAATCTTGGAGCAGTATTTGCAGGGTGCGTGTTTGATGGTCTATTGATGGTTGCAACATTCAGCCTGAAATAACTATTCTTAGAAATTTAAATGTTCTTTCTTATAGATGTCAGTCTTACGATGATGCAGATTTTTGATAATTCTCCGAAAAACATTGGGTTTGTACAGCATCTGATTGCCGCAAAATACTGAACTGAAATTGCATTTGGTGTCAGCATTATTACTGGTCCACCTACACATAGTGTAGGGTGGGGGGGCAGTATTGTTTTTCTCTCTGGCATCTGTCGTCGGCGTAATCTGTAACACTCCACGGCGGGCTATAATTAGACTGGAGGCGGCTCTACCCACACAGGCCAGGTGATGACGTCATGCCGCCTACAGTCTGTTGATGTAATAATAATGTTGTTTGTCCATATTGTTAGTTACATAGTGATGTTTATTCTGTCGCATGTTGTGGACAAACCATGTAGGATAGTTGTCATTGTTGATCAGTGACATGGTGACCAACTGACAGAACATAAGCTGCAGGTTTTGTCGACCACCAGAGCCCAGTAGGTGTTGACCACTCGCCGCAGTCACTCATTAGAGCAGTTTCTGTCAACAGTAAAGGGAGGTGCTTCGTGGTGTGGTTAATTTCGACCAGTCAAGAAATGCATCCCTTGGTTGATTGTGAAAAGTGATCCTCTTCTAGGCATAGCGTAGTTAAATAACCAGACCCTTGATGTACTCAGCAGTCGTTATTTTACGGTGTATTTAGATTGATTAAGGTTTTTTGTCCAACGTTGAAATATCTTTCTTGACATAAAAATAGGTCACACGTTCTTTCCAGCCACTCACTCAGCAAGGTACTGAAGAAACTAAACTAACTCGACACAAGCAGATGTGTACCAATGAACCCAAAGATCTGTTTTTAGCCGTCCTCAATCCGAGGGTTGGCCACATCATGGCCGTACTTTCTCCATTTATCTCTGTTGTTCCGATTGATTCTTCCACAGGGAGTCCTGTCCACGTATTGATGTTGTTCATCCAGGCCGTGTGTGGTCGACATAACCTAAAGATAGCATAATATGAAATAAACATTAAAAACTGAAGCCAGGTGTGGTTGCCTTGTATACACCATCAGGCCTCACAATGGCTTGGGCCTAGTCTTAACAGTGCCGATACCACTATGTGGGACCCAAGGTATAGAATGTGTCTGCCTAGTTACGTCCTTTTTGGCCATCTGGTAAGATTGAGCGCATTTCGTTATACCACTGCCATATCTGTGTGGAGCACCATAGATAAGCCAGTATCAGCAGCTCCATAGATATTCAGTATCAGCAGCTGTCTCTTTGTGAAACTGTGTCTAGTGGCCTAGCAACTGGTGTTTACACGACTAACTCGCCAGATGCGTGCTGGTACGTCGCCAAAAGTGCCGAGTGCAACGTGATTGTTGTGGATTCCGACAAACAACTCCAGAAGATACTGAAGGTGCGAGATCGACTGCCACACCTCAGAGCAATCATACAGTACAACGAACCACTGCGGCAGAGATACGACAATGTCTACACGGTACAGACCAAAGAGTCTTCTGTGGCTTTACACTGCGACGATTTTGTAACGCCTTTGCCATGCGACAGTGTCAATGAAGGCATTATGTTTTAGGCCGTTTCGTTTGTCCAGTTGGATTTTGTTACCACGATATATCATGAACGACCTGAACAATTTTGATAAAAGTGTGAGAGAATATTCACTAGCCCCTGTTGATGACTTGATTCTGGCGGTTGAATGTCAAGGTCACAAGCAGGCCTAAATATGTGGTGATGAAGGTATTCCTGTCGACACTGGGACATTGAAGTCCGTCTTTGCTTAGGTGGTCGTCTCTTCTGTGTCCACCTAATAAAATGGGTCTCAAATGTCTGGCACAATATGTAAATTTGATTGGGGCAGATTTTTGATATTTGTCCTAGTTTTTTGTGTCACATGACTTTGAACTTGGCGGAAATGTCAGTTGCATAGATTCGAACGTCATTCCCTCACGGGGTTAATTTATTGTCATTATTACGGCTACTAATACAGTAAGTTTATTGCTTGGTTGATCTTCCTGATAACTGGGTCAAGTTCCCTTCATTTCATCGCCGTTGTCGATAACACGTCATTGGCTTGGACTGCAGCATCACTCTCGAGTTACCTCGACCGGTTGATTGTCTCCATAAATTCACTAACTGCCGGTTGGGTGACAAAAAGCTCATCCCGCCTGCAGAAATGCCAACCCCACGAAAACTTTTCTTCCTGAATAGGAGGAGTAAGAGAGCGAGTGGGGCTGCTGGCTCGCTCAGCATCACCTGGAAATGGAACGGTGACAGTGGTCTGCATTCCGTATCATCTTATGCATGTTGTAGTGGACAGAATTCATGAGTTTCGGAGCTCAAGTGCCCGATGAAGCGTTAGAACATCGCATTTGTCAGCTGGCACCAAACAAATGCTGCACGTTGATCTACACGGTATTGCTGTGTATAGTTATTTGCATGTCTGCTGCTAAGTAATAGTAAGTCAATTCATTGGTTTGTTGTAGCCATAAGACTACATTAGTTACATATAAATGCGAATGACGTACAAATGCAAGTGAGTAGAATGGCATACAGCGTTGAATAACACGGTTCGTGCACCATATGCCGCTGCAAATGGGCGGTGAGCTCCGTCGGAGAATTCAGAACTAGCGGACGGACGGCAGGCGCAACGGACCTAGCACTGCATGTGCAGAGCTCAGTAGGCGGGAGGGTGCGCCGCTGGTATAGACATAAAATAAATAGTGTATATATACAAAAATCAATTGTTATTGATAATATCTTTATGCGTAATTAATTATCATGGACATTGTGCTCATAATAATGCAGTATAGTGTGATATGCTGAATGAACTGTAGTGCATAATAGTCTGCGGCTGGTTTATATATGTTACACTGATGTGTCAGTCCTGCTTATTGTCTGCGGCTGAAATGTACGAGCCACGCTTGATTTGGGCCGTCGGCCCAGCCTTGCTTGTACCCGCGCGCCTCGTAAGCCACGCCCCCGCCGCCGCCCGAGCCGTCTATTTTGGACCGCAGCTCGCCGATTGCCACCTGTGCCTGCCGTGCGCATGTCGCGAGCGACCGTCTGTCCATCCAAGCCACGCCCTGTGGCCAGCGCTGCAGTCCTATTATTATATATAGATGCTGGTTGCATTGCATGCTGCCCCCTGGTGAGTCCCAGTGAGTATGCCGACAGGACGGACGGATGGACGGACGCCAGACTGTTTGTTACATTCCACTTTTCACTGTAGACGTGGTCAGCATAATAATAACGTCATGACGGTGTCACTGACAGGTTACTGTTGAATTGCGAGTATTAATATGTGTGTGTGGCGTGTTTTTGTTGCTATTATATAGTCTGGTACAACCGGTGATCCAAAGGGAGTAATGCTCAGCCATGATAACGTATGTGCTCATGACTTACTATTTACTATTACATTTTATGTTGTCATCAATTTCCTTTGGTGCTTTGACACGTGATTGGGTGACAAGAAGGACTTTTCTTTTCTTTCTTCCTTTCTTATTTTCTTTGTTGATTGCGGGCAGAGGTCCAGCCTACTTCTGGACCTCATCACTGAGACCAAGTAACAGTCCACTATGCTAGCTGAGAGAGAGGAGGGGAATTGTTAGGTGTGTGTGGATGTGTGGCTAAATGTTGGTAGGCGGGGTTAGTAGGAGGTGAACAGCTTGTCAGGTATTTTAAATGCGCCCCCTGTAGATGTGGCCTACTGTCTGGCTTAGACCCGACTGGCACTGTGTGTTTCGCCAGCCAGCAGCCAGTCAAGTCTGTTTACTTCAGCTCACGCCGGCGTGGCAAACAGCCTTGACGCTGCTGATCAATGTGTAAGCAATGGTCACAGTTTATAGAGGACACTGTCGAACCCTTTTTTCCTGCACCTTTTTTCTGTTCATCATGTGCATTGTAATTATTTGAAATAATTTTTTGGTAGGTGGACACGCCCGGGCTGAGGTTTGAACCCCAGCCACTGAGCGCATCATGCTCTATGGACATGGCGTTCGAGTGCTTTGAGCACTGGGCCACATGTGCAGGTCAACAAGAAGGACTTCTGGCCTGTAAACAAATCCGTGCCACTTATCCCAAAGTTTCTCTTATGGAACAAGTGCAGAAGAAAACTGGACAGAAAGACTGGCTGACCTGGAAAACAGTAATTAAGACAAAGTAGATTTATGTTGTCGTCATAAAATTCGTTTTCAAGTTATCTGGCTTTTTCACACACGTTGCGTAACATTTCTGTTACAAATTAAAATATATAGTCTTATTTATATGTCCTAAGACAGTAGATTTCTCGTCAATTAACAACTGGAAGAAATTAATATTAAAGACATTGTATGATTCCCTCAAAGATAGGGAGTCGGTAAATGTCTTTTTCTGCTACCAGCGTACCCAGGTCGTCCCGGATGAAGGGTCATTGAACGGGTTGATGTTGTTTTGTTGACTGTAGCTGATATGGATAGCACGCCAGAGTGGAGAGGTGGGTGAGTTGAGTGAGACGGAGGAGGTATTTATCAGCTACTTGCCACTGAGCCATGTCGCTGCTCAGATCATTGACATCTATATTCCGCTGCTGTTCGCCGTCACCGTCTACTTTGCACAGCCTGATGCTCTCAAGGTAGGCCAGTCGTAATGCATTTGTTTCCCAGTGAGCTGTGGCTGCTGGGCTGTGTTGGAAAGACACACATCCGGTTTTCATTTAGCAAACCTCATTTTAGCAGCTGTCCAGGTGTCCTGTGTGGCTTAATGGTACAGCATTCGCTCGCGATCCTAAAGGTCGCGGGTTCGAATCTCAGCCGTTCTGCTTCCAGGTAACAGCCTCGGGCAAGCTGCTTACACGCATGTGCCTCTGTCACCAAGCAGTATAATCTGGTACCGGCCGATGGGCGGTGATGATCTTTGGCTGGGAAGGTAACCGCAGGCCTGGCGGAAAGTAATGGCAGCCTACCGCCAGGTGGATGGCTTCAAGTCACCTGCGGGCTGACTGCCTGTACACTGGGATCAGCTCCGGGTCCAACGCTCGGTAACGAGTATGGGAGAACTTTACCTTTTTACCAGGTGTGGACGGAGTCACAAAAAAAGAAAATACGGACAGTTGACAAGCAGATGAGATGCGAGTATAATTAGGCCTCATCACAGCAACAGATTGTGTGATCTGTGTCTGTGTGTCTGTCTGTTGGTCACATTTATGAGCCTTGCAAAACCGGTTGAACCAATTGAGATGCCGATTGGAGCGCAGACTCACGTGGGCCCAAGGAACCATGTCTTAGATGCAGGTCGAGATCTCCCGTGCTAAGGCGCAATTGTTTGGGTTTGTCCTGCACATTGAAAAATAATCGAGAGTCTCTGCTGTGGCGTACACAGCAAAAGAGATGATTCAGTCGTCATTAACGGCATGCAGCAGAAGGGATCATACACCTCAGCACATTGACCATTGCAACTGTTTTCAGGCATAGTTCAACGATTTTCTGTTTATCCCACAGGGAACGCCCTTTTGTGTACACAGGGTTCCCATAGGTCCTTGAATTTTTCTTTCATTTTCCAGGCCTGCAAAGTCCTTGAAAACTATAGGTCAGTTCCTTGAAAGTCCTTGAATTTCATTTTTGAAGTCCTTGAAAGTCCTTGAGATTTTGACCAACGTGACAGCAACAAGGAAAGACTGAAAACACTACTGCTGGTTCTGATTGACAAGCAGAGATTCCATGAAAAGTATGCAGATGACATTGAGGAATACACAAAGTATATTGACGAAGTTGTTGCTGAACTGTGAATTGGATTTCTTTCCTTCATGTCTGGAGACAGGATTAGCACACTGTTCCATGACACAGTGGCCAGCTGCAAACACTTCAGTTAGATATCACTTCAGATATCAGGCAAATTCCATTGCTGTCTCATGGTCAGGCTTCTGTTGAATAGGGATTTTCTATAAATAAACAGAAGCAGATAACAGCACTGGTGACATGTTTGAGGTTAAACATTTGCATTAGTTGGTGGCATACATGCCAAACGTTGTATAAGTAGGTACTTGAAAACACTGGAAAAGGTCCTGGAAAGTCTTTGAAAAGTCACTGAACTTGTGGAAACCATGTGGCCATGACACGGAGCATTGCAGGTTCGTCCGCATCAGCCGAGACTTGTTATGTTTGGAATGTGGCAGGGTTCGTTGGCAAAGACGTTGAAACAAGTGAGACCAACAGCGTTCCTGGGAGTGCCGCGAGTCTGGGAGAAGATTCAGGAATCAATGGTTGCCGTTGGTAGAAGCCAGTGGTGGTACAAGCGATGGATTGCTCAGTGGGCAAAGTACATCGGACTGCAAGGCAACTTGGCTTTAATGAATGGGTGCGTGAAACAACGGCTGTGTTTTGAATCTTGTTTTTTACTTTGCATCTGCCGTAAGTTTTTTTGCTGATTTCTTTAGCTGTTTGTTGTTTGTCGTTTATTTTTTCTTTTTAGTTGTTGTTTTTTTGTTATTTTTGGGTTTTTCGTAGTATTGTGCCGACTACCATTTATGAGAAAATCTCAAATCAAGTCTTGCATTCACGTAAGACATTTTTTGCCAAAAGATTTAAATCAGTTAGAGAAATCCCAAGTCTGAAAATTACTGCAAATCTCAAATCTTTTAAAACCAAATCTTACATCAGTGTACGATGTATATTCAACATGTTAGACAGTTGCTATCTGTCAGTAATCATCATTAACTC
>Ga0209780_1003531_pt1 | contig 11715 bp, 8 predicted proteins | sample WorMetexBAHAMAS2_FD_187384 | JGI IMG/M metagenome (GOLD analysis project Ga0209780, IMG submission 187384) | Marine gutless worms symbiont microbial communities from Max Planck institute for Marine Microbiology, Germany - Inanidrilus exumae... | ecosystem: Host-associated > Annelida > Digestive... | reverse complement strand
GTAGCCTATAGCAATCAGCGTAAAATGCTCTATTTGCTGGTATAATTTTTATGCAAATCGGTTCAGTGGTTTGGGAGGAGTTTGATCACATACATACAATCATACATACATAGATACACACGGAATCTGGCCAATGTGGCTCTCAGTATACGCGTAACGCTCAATACCAAACTTGCTTCGCAGGTTTTAATAAGAAATGTAAAGGCTTCCCATACTCGTTACCGAGCGTTGGGCCCGGAGCTGATCCCGGTGTACAGGCAGTCAGCCCGCAGGTGACTATAAGTCATCCACCCGGCTGTAGGCTGCCATTACTTTCCGCCAAGTCCGCAGTTACCTTCCCAGCTGCAGAGCATCACCGCCCCCTGGCCGGTACCAAGTTATACTGCTTTTTGACAGATGCACATAGGTGTGAACAACTTGCCGAAAGTTCTTACGTAGCTTTTCCCCGAGCAGGATTTGATTTAAACCCACAACCCGTTGATCGCAAGTCCAACGCTCTACCCGTTGCGCCACCGCGCCACCCGTCCTCCTGATTTCCGTACAAATCCTCTTAATACTCGTACGGAAATATACGCTAGCTGCGTCGCGTGCTGCCCCCTGGCGGGTCACGTTGAGTATGCCGAACAGAGCAAGCTAATGGCATGCATACTCTGCCTCTGTAACACGTAGACCTAGTTGAACAACGACAGCAGGCCGTGGAGGCAGACGTTCTCACGTACCTTGTGATGTCCGCGCTGTGAAGCACACATCACTGCAGTGAAGCCCGTCTGCTGATCCTTGGCGTCAATGCTGAACAGAAGTTCAGCTCTCTTCGACAGCAGCACGCGCATCTTCGTCACGTCACCGTCCTGTTATATTACAAGCACCATGAACAATACCGTAACGTCATCCCACAGAAAAAAACAGTAGTAAACTGCACGATTTCTATACAGTAAGGTAAAAGGTAAAGGCTTCCCATACTCGTTACCGAACGTTGGGTCCGGAGATGATCCTGATGTACTGGCAGTCAGCGCGCAGGTGACTTAAGTCATCCACCCAGCGGTAGGCTGCCATTGCTTTCCACCAGGCCTGCGGTTACCTTCCCAGCCGCAGAGCATCACCGTTCTTTGGTTGGTACTCATTTTACCGCCCCACGGAGGGTAGAAGGCTGAGTCGACCTGGGTTCTATACAGTAACTTTTATACAGTAACTCCATCAAGTTTAATGGCAGATATAGTTCAAACAGTCATAAAATGTTCGATCTGTAAAAAAGCTAAAATATAGAGTGTTTTTGCAAAGACTTTTATCAGCAGAATAATAAGTGGTCAAAAAATTTCCACGAAAGGCCGCGGTACCTTCGCGTTGGCGACTGGATTCGTCAACCGTGACCCCATTTATGGCCCACATGCGTCAGCCCCTCAAACGGCATCTCGATCGGTTCAGCCGTATTTGTGTACACCGCAGCAAAGACTCCAGTCTCCTGATGCTTTTCGGGGAGGCGGACAACCCACAAAATTTCCCCTTCCCCTTGGGGAATCTGAACACCCTTCTAATACATGGATCCTTGAACGCACCCTAGTCAGCTCCCCCTCGATCAGCATCTCGATCGGTTCAGCCGTTTTTGCAGGGCTCACGGACGTGACCGACAGACAGACACAGCCATACACACAGACAGACGGACCACGCTACTCCGCATGGAGCAATAGTCCGCCTAAAAATACATGCCTATCATCAAAATTTGAACTTGTCGTATTTTATATAATTTTGTTTCACATACGCAGAAAATCTCAAGACATCCAACTGGTTATCTTCTGAGTGCAATGTTCGTTACCTCACGAAACTCCCATACACAGGCCCACTTTCATTTCAACATTCCAAACAAAAAAAAACTTAGCAATTGCAAGCAGATCTCGAGTCATCGTCAGTTGCTGCAGTGTTGCACAACCGCAGGGCATTGTTAAACAGTGAACAGAAAAAGGAAGTAAGGGCCAGGACCACGTATATCACTTTTGAATCTAACAGAGCCCCCCACATTTGTAAACCCGGCACTGGTTGTGCATACTGCGAGATTCCCCTTTGTGTACGTGTAGGGCAAAATGCTTGAATGAGGTTATTAGGGGGACGTAGCGAGTCCCTTTCATATTAGCTAGGCATGTGGGTCAACGCTCCCCAGTAGGTTGAGCGGTGTGCCCCATCCGCCCAACGGCTGTCCTGCATTTTCTATACTGATAATTGTCACTTCTCATTTTTCTTTGTACGGTTCATTTCAAAATCCCACTAAAATGTCCCCAAGAGCTTTTGTTCGCTCTAGCGTCTATATGGGCCAAGGGCCACGGTGCCCAAGGAGATTTATAGGTTAATGTTTATCACGAACTGGCTTTTGGAGTCAGTGCAATCTTCGGACTATCGTTGTTATCACCGTAAGCAAGTCACTAGTCGACAGAATTCTGATTTAAGGTTGGATCGTCGTCTTGTCACCCCCTGTGGAGGCGAATGTATTCGTCCGACCTTAACTCCCATCTAACATATGAATCCTTGGGACTAACATAGGTTTATTGACCTAATTAAAGTTAGGACAACAACTGTTTCCTTTAGATTATCATTTATTGGTTGCGATAGATATACTGATGACGGCGACTGAACGCTCGTATGCTGCGACCGCTTCAACTGCCGACTGCCGACTCCGCTGACTGCTGCGGAGTATTCGGTTTTATACTATTTGGCAACAACGGGGAATAGCAAGGTTCACTTTCTCGAGCGAACCCGGAGATGTGTCGGTCTGTGCGCGCTGTTACAGTGTTGCAGTGGCGGGCCAAACCTTATCGGGTAGATGGCGTAGCCAAGCTACAGCCATCAGGTTAGTTCCCTTAACGGCATCTCGATCGGTTCAGCCGTCCTTGCATCTCTCACCTCTGTGCCCTAGAGACAGACAGACAGACAGATCACGCTACGTGCGACATGCGATGCGGTCTGAAATGCTTCCAAACAGCAGAAGTGAACAGACGCGGGCAGCAGCTCTCAGAATGCGTTCCATCTCGTCGACGTTGTGTTCGAAGACGCTGCTGACGATGTCGTGGTACGGCTCCATGTCACGTGACCGCGCCGGCGCCCTCGCTGCGCCGTCCTGTCGCCGCTGTTGCATCGTCACTCACCAGACGGCGACACGTTTGCCACCGCGCCCGTAGTAAGTCGGCAACGGCGCTGCGTTATACTGCCGCTGGCGCATTCAGCTCGCGTTTACACGCCAGTCGGCAGCGACGTGTTGTCAAAGGTTACACAGAGGTCACGCAAAGGTCAAATGTAGCTGGCTTCATCGGCTCAGTCGTAGTCTGACAGACACGTACGCTACAACATAAACATGAAGATTCGTGGAGACAAAAGTTCTGGCGGATTTCCAATCCATCAGCAACAACAGACAAAAAAGTCTATAGTGTTTACTGTTTCATGTCCTGATAGACCTAAATAAACGCATGTCATGCGCCGTTACTGTAGTTGTAGGCCTACATGGATATTGGTATAACTAAATCCCTCCAAAAGGGCGTAGTAGCTGAAAACGGAACCAAGAATTAAATCTGAAAATAAAAACAAGATGCAGCCGGAGACGGCAGACTTTGCCCTGGTGCCGCCACCTGGCGAACTAAACGAAACGTACGCATCGTCTTTGTTTCTGGCCCTTTCGCTCCATTATGTGAATACATGATGTAGTCGCTCAAAACTACTGTGTTGTTTGCCTCTTGCTTGGTTTTATTTTTATTCAAGCAAACAAATGATTTGATTTGATTTGATGACTTCATCCACAAAACCGGAAGTACATAAGGTCCTTTTTTCATGTACGCATATTTTCCACTGCCTCAGAAAACGACATTGCACGACAGGAAAGTACGGTTACGTCCCGTTAGGGTGAAACCTTAGTTGCTAGGGAGATGAAAACTGTAATTCCAACTGCGCCAAACGGGCTAAGACTAACATCAACACCATTTCGTAATCCGCCGAGTTGTGTGAGCAGAGCAGGATCGAAGATTTCGAAGAACGGGCCAGACTAGCCGATCTTGGACTAAGCCGGTGGGCATCAGGGGCTAACCTGCCAGCGGAGTCAGAGGCACAGCCTATGGGGTTTGGGTAAAGCCCGTGCATAATAGGAGTCTGAGAGCTTTTCTTATCCGATAGCCAACGTTGCCGCCAATTTGGCACATATTTTTACATCTCATGCGATTTATCAGGGGGTGCCGGGTCCCCAGACAAAGTGAGATGTCAGCCCCCCCCCCCTGAATCGGTCACTGTGCATCAGAGTCGGCGATGGTAAAATAAAACAGTCAGTGACGGCGACAGGAAGCGTGTGTTGCAACGCGCGTCATATATACACACCCTGCGCGGCTTATACACGTACCGCCATGCTGTTCAATTGATCCGATGTACCAGGTGGCTAATATACAGACCACATGAGCGCAGTAACCACAGATTAGGCACAGACTACGGGCTGCCTTAGGCCTATGTACCGAGTTCACCAAATTACCACCAACGTCGCTCGACGCCTGCGTAAGTGCATGAACGACTGGCTCTCGACATGTTCCAAAGAATCAACGCCAAAATTACTGGAGCTACAGCATATTCTATCAGAGACAAATGTCCAACATTCGACACAAATGATGCACGCTTTGTCAAAATTCACGGCGCGTGACACAATCTTTTAACCTTGTCGCCAGTCGCCAGGGAACTGATTGCGAGTTCAAGTGAAAAGTTGCATTCTCTCCGTTTAATTAGCAAGTTGTGTTGACAATGGATAGCGTTTACGTCTACACACACAATGACAAGCGTAACCGACATGGACTGTTCAAGGTTACAGACGCGTATACGCTAAATAATATCTCGGAAATGATGCGAGAAAAAAGCCACAGTTACTATACAGATAAGCTAGCTACTAGCTACGGAGAAGTGACATATCGGAATCGCCTATCGAAACTCGCCATTACTAATGACCTTGAGTAATTTTCAACGTCTTTTCATCACTGCAAACAACCTTATCTATTGCACAATCTTGTATATAGCTTGGGTTTTTTCCCAAGTTTCTATCTAGGAAATGACTTGTGGAAATGAAAGCTGGTAGAAAGGGGTTATATCACTCACATGGCGAGGCGAAGCGCCGAAGAACGAGAAAGGAAAACAATGTCATCGAGGGTAGTAAGGTTCGGGGATGGGATGTCCCCTCCCCATCACAGTAGGATTCTGGGGAGCGTCGTGAGCTAGCTCCCCAAGGAAGTCCGGGGCGAGCCCCGGCCGAAAAAGATTGTAGTACGTATTTTGGCTGTAATAATTATAGCATTTTAGCTGCCTGAGAAATGTTTTGCCACCCCGCTCCTTCCACGACAAAGAGGATAAATAAAACACTGTTTTTGTCATACTAAAGATTGCCAATCAAATGCGGCCGCTATAATTTGCTGATAACATATCCTGTTCGAACGCTCGACTTCGTTTTCAGCACTTAATGTTGTTGTCGCGTATAGGGGCCTACTGACAAGAATTTCTCACTCATTAATGTCAGCCTTAGTATTATAATCAAGAATTTACTCATGAGAATTTTCCGGTGGTTTTGGGCGCCGCGCAGTTTCTCTGCGAGCGATAGCCGAGCTTTATGACTCGATTGAGTGTCGCTTCAGTCATATAATAAAGCATTTTCTCTCGACACACAAGCCTCTAAGCGGCTGTAGTCAGAAGCTCATAATCACTTATACGTCAGAGTCTCAGACACTGACAGACACGCGCGAACACCTGTACCGACCCTAGCCTAGCACCGCTGAAACAATCAATCAATATTAAGTCAATAAATCATGAGCACCGAGGCAGTTCGACGGACAACTCCAATCAGTCTACTCCATAGCATGGCCAGGATATAGGCTACAATGTGAGCCAAAAAGTGATCCCCTGTCTTTCTTATAGTTCAGAAACTGGTCGGAATCGAGCGCTGATTGTCACGCGCAATATAGCAAGGCGCTGGTGGCAGCATAGCTCGATGCGTATACGGGTACGGTGGTACGCTAAATAAAATACGCGTATCGTACGTACGGACGTTTCAAAAATAACACACGCGTACCGTACGCATATGTTTTAGTCGTGTCGTCAGCAGCAGCAGCAGCAGCACGAGTAGTCGCTCGTATTTCGCACAAGTCTTGATAGCCATAGACACTAGTACTAATGAAGTACCGGCCGGGCCAGCCCCTGACAATGTACGCTACTCTGAGTGCACCAGATTTCATCCAATTCTGTTCACTTTCGGCGGAGTATTAGGCCTAGCCGAACGCGTGGACACCGCCAAAACGCGCCGTAATGTGAATCCAATATTCGGCTGAAGTCTAGCTTCGAGCCGAATAATAATAGCACTGCACGATGACTTACTGTACCATAAGTGCCCAATTGAAATCCTGCCGGTGTCAGATTTTTAAAACTTCTTTCCCCACTCACGTCTGTGTTATAGATTATGAACCGAACTGTACCAGAACAGTGTTGCAGATAATGAATAATCTAAGAGAGGCATGACGCCTTTTCTGTGCTTCGGCTGAGCTCATGTTTTCTCTTTGTCCACTTGTTTCAGTTGTTTGTCACTAGAAAAACGAAATTCGATCGGAGTTCATAGCAAAATCAGGATTTTTTGAACATAATTTCTACGGCGTATAGGCCGGGCCATTAACACATGCCACACAATCAATTGACTGAATTTACCTGCTGCACCATGCACTTACGTCTACAAGTCGCCGACTTCCAATCGTTTCTTACTGCAGAGAGAAGTCAACGGAACGGACAGAGATTTATAAGCCTAACGACGCTCTTGTCACCGGGTGCTTTGCTCGACGTGATATAGCCGTAGCCAGCGTTGAAACAAAGAGCTTAACTGCGGCTATTTGGTGACCGCGTGACCGCATATCCAGTTGTTTCCATCGTGTGATCGAACCAGGTCAACTCGGCTATTTACGTATCAGTCTGACTGTCTGAGTCATTTAGGCAAGCGGTCTGCAGCCGTCATAGTGACGTCATCCTGCGACCCTGGACCACTCCAATGAGTAGGCTGCAAGGCATCGCGCTAACAACGCTCTCTCCTTCTCTTCCGCCACGTAAGATTTTCGGTTTAGACATGCATAACCCTGGACTGGCGCTAGGCACAGTACTGAGGCCTATGCCTATAGCGACCTTGCTGCTGTAAGCCTACCACCCACTGCAACAAATCACGTGACGCTATAGAAGGGTACTGGAGAAACTACGCCTCCGCCGTAAGCTCCACCCAGCGTTACAGCGTACGACTAATTAATAGCATAGATAGTGATCGTGAGTACATTCGTATTGGAGTTAGAGAGTTCAAACGTGGTAGGTAGGTTGACAGTAGCAAGTGCTAGCCCACAGATGGCAAACCATCCCTGAAAGGAGCGTGGTTATAGGTAACGTGAACCATTTAAATTTTTGGTGGGCACCAATCATACCCCTGGAACGGCTGATCGTTTCCGGCGCTGTCAACTTAGGTGGACGGTCAGTGTAGCAAGCTGGTGACGGTGTCGGTCACCAGTTTATCATACTGACCGTCGACAACAACACAGTGGGCATGAGTCACTGCGTCGCGCGGGTCTGTTAGCGGAGACTTGTCTAGTTTTGCAACGCATTTCATATATTCGTAACCATCTGAGACAGACAGGTTGACCATGGCATAGATTCTGCGCGATAACGTGTTCTCCCTCACTTCTCATTTTCATCCTCCCTCATTCTCCTCTTTCAGTTGTCACCGTTCCCGATTAACCTAGGCCAGTAGAAAGCCACGGTCTAGCCGCACTTAATTGTCCACTGTCACTGTGTGTTGTGTTCGGGCAGTGACAAGACAAATGGCTGTGCTCTGCTAGGTCAGTCTCTGAGCAAGAACAAGACGCCAACTCGCCAAGATGTAATCAACTTACCAGTAATAATTTCTTGATGCGATTTTGCAATAAAATCCAATCCAGTTGAAGTTCGAAGAATCTGGATCTGGATCTGGATAAGTAAGTAGCAACGTCCTTCGAAGGATAATACGCTACTGGAATGCACACATAAGAGAATTAAGACTGGCGAAACATACTCCAGCAGCCTTTACAAGAATATTGACTATTCGCGTTTGCCAGAAATAATCGGCTATGCAGAATAAAATAGCGACAACGTGTTCAGTACCGCAATTCACTGGCTATGCTCCATTTTGTAGCCAACCCATTACGACACTACGGACCAGCATTGGCATTTTGCCGTCGATCATGAGCTAACCTCCAGCACGCATGCATGTGGCCTAAAACCGCGTGTTAGGCCGTCGTCATGGTAACAGTAGCCAATATCACCAGTTGGGCACCTGCAGGCTACAAATCGTTAGGCCTATTCATGCATTAATATGCATTCAAAATACATCGAGGTGTATTGATTGCAAATGTAATATTAGTTACTACGAGTGAAATTTCAATCTGTTGTCATATATATGTCTGAAACGTTGTTAACTTATATAACCTAAAAAACTGACTTTAACGTTGCAGTTTTGTTCTTTTTGCTTTTAGGCTGTTTTAATGTTGCATACATATTTAAACTGGTGTAAAACTATCATTATAATATTCGTTACAAAAATTGCTAATGAACAAGCAATGTTAAATGCTTTACCGGGTTGCCGGTACCCCACAAGCCCTTTACCAGGATGTATCGAAAAAAGACCCAGACCCACAAAGTTCTCACAACTACCCAGCTCCATACCTTCATAAGCTCATCTCCACTCAACGTCCTCGCAGCACTCGCTCTTCATCCGTCGTTACTCTTGCTCGGCCAGCTTCATCATCATCTCTAAAATAACCGATCGCTCCTTCCGTTATGCTTCACCTTGTCTCTGGAATCAGCTTCCTTTGTCTCTTCGTAAACCTCATTCTGGCACCAGTTCCTCCATCTCCTGCTCACCTATTCTTTCACCCATCACTTCTTCCTCTTCTGATTCACCACTTTGTACATCTATAACTCCATCTCTCTTTCACTCCCGGCTTAAACCTACCTCCAGGCTCTTTCACAAATCGTACCCCCTTAGTTTCACTTCTTCCTCCCGTACTGCCTATACAGACTTTTGCCTGCACCGTTTCTTCTGAGCTACTCGGTTTTTGATTTTTATTTTTTCTTTATTTTTCGTTTCTGTGCCGTGCGCTAGATTAAGATGGCCATCTCGTCAGCCTTTGAGCGCACGTAAATAATGAACTAAATTGAATTGAATTGAGTTCCAGCTGCTGCTTCAATCAACTTCCGTTCGCTGTCGTTGCTATTAACGACGAATCTTTTTTTAAGAGTAATGTGTAATTTTAGTGCTTGAAATTTTGTTTTTGGTGTAGTTAGTGATCTCTTATATTATTACGCCATGGTACGTTTATACGTCAACTTTTTGTTGGGTTAAATAGCAGAAATATAACATGAAACCAGCTAGATTACTAGGGTGGTGTTGTTATCGAGTCAGTTCAATACAACTTTTACCGCGCGACGTTATGCGGAGCGCCGGGGGCACCTGGCACCATGGCGAGCACTGAAATTATTAGTAGTTTAGGTGCTTGAATAAAAGCTTAGGTTCCGTAATATTGCTAGCAAATACTGCAGAATATGCTTGAAGTGAAATTTTCTTAACTTCATTACATTGGTTTGTATATTAAAAATAAGAATAATATTATATACACACCCTTGTGTACAATCCAACCGATTTATTATATACACAACGTTGTGCAAATGCAACTAATATCTTATATACACAACACTTTTCACTCAAAATTCGTAACTCTAAAATTTCGTCTTTCTGTTATGCCCACAAAAGACCTAGCCCCTTTTTCTTATATATCCCACAAAAAACCCTCTTTTCAACGATAAAGTATGAACTTACTATCGAATTCTTCTCAGCAAACGGGTAAAAAGTCAGAAAACGGAAAAAATCCGGCCCACCCACAAACCCCGCTACCGCGCCTCCGCAGAAATTTCTTTTATTATTGCAATACAACCTTTTCATTGGTGTCGACAAAATGCGTGTAAAAAATATCACCGTTACTGTGTCGGTTAGGGTTAGTGCTATGGTTAGGGTCAGTTTAGTATTACTTTTTTGCATTACTGTGTCGGTTAGGGTTAGTGTTACGGTTAGGGTCAGTTTAGTTTTATTTGTTAGCAGTAACACTTTTGGTGCGTCAAGTGTCGCAATCTGCCGACGTTGTGTATATACGGTAAGATATTAGTTGCATTTGCACAACGTTGTGTATATAATAAATCTGTTGCATTTTACACAAGGTTGTGTATATAATATCGGGGTAAAAATAATGGTGTAACAGATTTTGATTAAGCTGCATACTGTTGTCACCTCAGTAATATGCGTTATTTGAGTGTGTTTTTACTTTGAAATTTAGTGCTCACCTGAAGACGAGAGATATTCATTCGTTGTTGAATGGTATGACCACAATGCATGTCTTGTGCGCAAGTACTTATTTCATTTCCACGACAGTGATTCCACAGTTGAAATGGTAATTGATTTTCTTAATTGTTTTGGCTGTCGAGATAGCAGTGTAACAGTGGTTTTTGTGAGTTAAATGCTGCACACGGGCCAACTGTATAACTGCTAATGGTTTAACAGCACAATTTTGGATTGCTTGCCACAATATTTGTTTTTAGGCAGTTGGTGAAAATGTGACAACGTGTTCAGTCTCACTGTGTCGAATGCTGTTTTTCAATTTGTTACAAACAATTTGTTGATTTGCCAACAGTTTACAATTTAACAGTTAACAACACCTTCATACTTAACAGACTTGTGTAACATTTGTAGCGATGACCGCTTGCGCTCAGCGTCGCGTGGCCTCTTTGCTCAGCCCTTCACTAACACAAAACTAGCCAACAAAGCAGCAGGTCAATGAGAGGTCCTTCAGCTTGGAACTCACTCCCTTTACATATTAGGTCCATTGACTCTAAACATAGTTTCTGTAAACAACTTAAAACATATTTGTTTTCCCTATAGTATACCCCTACTACTCACCTCTCTGGTTACTGTTTTTACATACTGATTGATTGTCTATGGGTCATTTCTGTATTTAATTTTTTATTTTGTAGTTACTATTTTAGCTCAGATTGTGAGGCGCCACTGAGCACTGGCGGAGTGTGCCATAGAAAGTCTACATGTTATGATTATGATTTATGGTGGATTAAGGAGATGTAAATGTTTGACTTGCTCTGCTGTGCTGTTTTGTGGTTGATGTTGCTGATGTTGTGTGGTGCAGTATGATCTCAAAAACAATCGGTCATTTCTACGCCGCTCCAAGGTCGACAATGTTCGTATGTGCGACTTGTTTCTGGGCAGTTCACTCAACATTCTCGGCCGGCAACTGACGTTAGTGGATTATGCTAATGATTTCACTCGCAAACGGCTCAGCTACAAGACAGAAAGGTCGGTTTGTGTTCAGTTTGTGTCAGAGTCAGACAATTTTCGTTGCATTGACATTTGTTGCATCACCGAAACAAAAAGACATTCCACACACGTGCTTCAGTAACATATATTCGTCTTTATTCACCATTTATGGTAAACAAAAGAAACGTACCGAAATGAACAAACAGACAGCTTAATATCTTTATATGAAACGGAATGTGTGTGTTTCCTTGTTCCTTGTGCATAGCCACAGTTTTGTGCAGATCTGCACGAATGTGGCATATGGCACCACATCCGGCACCACATCCTTCCTTATACTCATCGGA
>Ga0209780_1003530_pt1 | contig 11715 bp, 12 predicted proteins | sample WorMetexBAHAMAS2_FD_187384 | JGI IMG/M metagenome (GOLD analysis project Ga0209780, IMG submission 187384) | Marine gutless worms symbiont microbial communities from Max Planck institute for Marine Microbiology, Germany - Inanidrilus exumae... | ecosystem: Host-associated > Annelida > Digestive... | reverse complement strand
ACACCATTAACCATTTTTAATAGTTTATTTTAAAACAACGAAAAGAAAAAAATCGCTATACCCCGACTTTAATTGGACTGTGTCCAACCACAAATTCATCCGTGTACCATATCTTCCTCATCCAAATGTAAATTGATTTTTGTTTCACATCCGTTGTAAATGAGTTTTAAAACCATTGACCGATGATGCACAAACTGCTGAATTTTCCAGACCATTGACTTTCATTCCAGGCTCGACAAACAAAAACTCTAATTTTTGATACAGCGACCTATGCCATAACAAACTTAGTAAACATGCAGGATGTGGGTAACAAATGATAGGATGAAATTATAAAAACACTGATGCCACGCTCCCGTCCTAGGTCTTGTTTAGTGCATGCAGTCGATCGTGAAAGATGCTGCAGCCGTGACCACGTGATATTCTGAATATTTTCTGCGTTTGTTGGTAAAGCAACATACAGCGTTTAAGGTAGAAAGATACAATTTCTGGGTTTCCGGTTTCACCAGGTAGTGCAGAAGCATTAGTTAGGTTATGTGGAAGAATAAAGTACACTTTTATTCCTTACTTTCTCAGTAAAACATCTGCCAAAATTCTCAAAATCTGCTGATGTATGTCGAAGTTATAGCAAGTCAAAGTTGTAAACTTTTTCTGGGACACAGTGTATTAGCGCTAGGCTTGCGTTGCTGTCGTCGTGTGGGAAAAAGTGAGTAGGCCTAAGTAGCAGCCCAGGTGAATCATTAAGCGACTTGCATTCAGGTGAAACGCAGATGTAGTAACGAGCATTGGCAGCGATAAGCGAACATCGACAGTTAGGCCTACTAATTAGCTTAACAGCGACGTATAGTGTGATGACTCTTGAGAACAATAATTTATAGGTTTATGATTATACAAGGAATTGTTCCGTGTGCATACGAAGACGTCGCTTTAAGTTCAAACGGGTTAGTGTTAAGTTTTGTCATATTTATTGTGTTGTGTACCACGCGTTTGTTGTCTTATCTGTCATTACCACCATCGTCATTATAATTTTACTTATTTATTATTTTCGTTCTGATCGAAACGTTTTGAAGCCAAGAAACAACGAGATGCAGTCATATACGGCAGATTTCGACCCCGCCGCCGCCACCTGGCGAACTCGACGAAACATTTGCGTCGTCTTTGATTTTGGCCTATTGTCTCCATTATGTGAAAATTACGTGACGTCATCCGAAAAACTGGAAGTACATAACATATTGTATTGCCGTCACAGAAGGACCCAGCCACGGACAGGTAACATATACAAAAATTTGGTGACAACACCGGCCCACATCAGCTCGGTCTTCTCGGCGTTGAGTTTCAGCCGGTTGGCTGACATCCAGTGGCCGATCGCAATGACAAACTGTTCCAGTGCGTTCACTGACGACAACACATTGCTGAGATCGAAATGCACGTATAGCTGGTTGTCGTCATCAGCAAATGCGTGCAGCTTGACTCCCAGCTAGGTCCGCTATGTACAGAATAAATAACAGCGGGCCCAGAACTGAACCCAGCGGTACGGAGCACGTCACTTGAATAAGCCATGAAGTTTTCCCGCCGTAAACTAATTCATCTTTATCTTATTATCTTACATTTACGTCTGAACATTACCCACCTCATTATGCTCAGGAAAATTAACTTCTATAGGCATGTTTTTTTTGTCAGAAAATAAGGTTTTGCGTACTATTTTTATGTCACGTGTAGCTATAATAATTGTGTTTTTATTGCATCTTTGTGTAGCTATTGTTTTAAGCCTTTGCTTTTGTCATTTTTGTCTAATAAAGAGATATCATGTCATTTCTGAAAAATGACTGTGATGTGATGTTAAAGTGGGTTTTTATGTTTAAGACTGCAGCTGTTGATATGGTTCACGTTAGTTTTGAACTGTATGCATTATCTGGTGACTGATGTTTGATTTCATTGCATGTGTTTACTTTTTTAGCATCTGTTGTATATAGTTGTTCTCTGTCTTTCAGCTACCATTCTTGGTGAATAAACATGTTCATTTATTCCAGTGAAACACAAAACCAATGGCGCAAGCGAATAAACCAAGAGCAGTAAACACTAAGTATAGATTACGTCCACTTAAAAAGGCTATTGCTAGCACTAACGATACCGCGGAATAGTAAAGTAAACTACAGCATTTTCATTAGCAATATAACATTATAAACAAGGTGTCGCCCCAACGGGACGTAACAATACTGGCCCGCCGTGCAGTGTTACCGTGGAGCTATAATTAGACTGAAGGCGGCATGACGTCATCGCCTGGCCTGCGCGGGTGAATTCACCTACAGCTTTTCTGCAGGCCCGCCGTGGAGTGTTACAGACGACGACAGACGCCAACGAGCAAAACAATAATGAACCCCTACACTCTGTGTAGGCGGGCCAGTAATAAAATACCCACCACAAAAATGCAGAAATACTGTTAAAACTCCTTATAATTCGCTAACAAAATAGTTACATTGCATGAAGCGAGGGTACCGGTAGAAAAATCAACCGACTCAGGTGACGTCAAAGTTAAGCGTATGTCATTGTCATCATGTAGACTGAAAGTGCTTTACAACGCGCGAACAGCAAAATATTACGTTCATGGTTTGGCTGCAACAATTGTCCAAAGTTATTTGGCAAGAGGCCGCATCGCCGTTTTGTCACCCCTCGCGGCGGCAGATGAATACATCCATCCGCCGCGTGCGCTGGGCAGGCACATTCGCCCACCGTAGGTACGATACAATGGACCGGCACGTCTCCCCTCAAAAGAGTCTCTTCCCGCGGGGACACCCATGTAACCAACACACACAGACCACGCTACGTGCGCATCTGCAGTAATACGCCTCATCTATACAGTGCGTGCAGGCGATACGGTCTAGTAATATTACGAGTAGGTTTATGTGTGCATGCGTGATTGAGCAAAGCGGTATCCTATTTGATAGCATACGCAGTCGTGAAATGCTAACAGCACTATGTTGATTTACAGATCGATACGTGGAGTTATGGGTTTCGCCAGCTGCTGCGGAACGGCGTTTCTCGTCACCCTCAACGTCTTTGTCATCGTAAGTGATAAAAATTATATTCAGCTGCGCACTTTGAAAATTTTGCAATCTATACTGTTATACCAGCTGCAACGCTGGGCGGAGCTTTCTACTGAGATTGGGTCAGGCCATTTGCAAACCGCCCGAAAATTTTTGCAGCTGCCCCACTATTCCAGTTTGCCCCCCACCTATCGGTGGCAGAGCCAGGGGGCACAGGCGCCAATGAGGAGGTTGGGGCACCATGCACGTTGGGCCCCCAACTCTAACTTCAATGGATCGTAGCAGCACAATATTTAGACTGCATTAGCGCTTTGACAAATTTTGGACCTTCCTTTAGGTGCACAATATTGCTTCCAAGCTTTCAGGTTCGCCCCCTGACACCCTGGCTCTGCCACGGGACCGCGCTGGGAGCTCCACCCCCAGAACCCCATTATAAACGTAAAACTCGCCACAGTGTACCATTTTATGCAGGATATTCACAAGTTTTTTCGGAGGGGCCCAGCCCCCTTCCCCAGTACTGCAGTTAATCAATGTGATTATTTTGTCACAATACTGCAGGACACAATCATGCAGTCTTTGACTGATTATTTCAACGTTTCCAAATTCTGCGTAATATGAGAAAATGCTGACATTTAGTTACTTAATTCTCAGGAAAATCAGTAAATTTGTTGCCACCAGATGTCAGATAATGAAGGCTAAAAATGCAATGCACCAAACGCAATTTCGGCTGGGGCTCCGCTATACAGACCACGCTGAGGGAGCTTATAGCGCTCTCCCAGACTCTCTTGCTGGATTAGGGGGCCTACGTCTAAGGAAAGGGAGGGAAGGGCTGGAACCGGAAGGGGAGGGAAGAGTGGAAGAGGGAAGTCAATATTTGGTCTTTTATCATTTCGGCCTATACGCGTGCACAAAAAGTGACGAACTGACGTCGTAAACATCAATGCAGACAATTTTATGCGTGTGATTCGTTGGTTTTCAACGAATTTCAGTTGATCATATAGGTAGTAAAACTATCGAAAAATGGGAGGGCAAAGATGTGGTCTTGTCACCTTGCATCGAAATCTGGGGGCATTTGCTCCCTCTGCCCCATAGCTTGTTCCACCTCTGTTTTGTAGCATTTGTCATTTAAATATTGTTAAGTTTTGTTAAGTTTCAAGTAAAACTAGTTAGTTTTAATGGTATGAGTAATGATTCAGACGTTATTTAAAATTTTTGAATTTCGCAAGGTAGTGTAGCGACATAGTTGTGGTGAGGTGGAAAACCCTGCAATAATTCGTATAATTTCATTTGGAGTTTGTCGGTTAAATAATTTAGAAAAATCGGTCTTCATTTGCCGACGTTATCATCAAAAGTCAACTGTATTGTTTTCGAGACACAGTGTACAGTGTGGGTGAAAAGGGGGGGGGGTACATTTTTGACTCACTTTATTGTTTTAATATTAACGTATGAATAGGCCCATCACCACGTTCTCTTATCGTTCGTTCTATGTTGCGGCAAACTTTGGCACAGTTGATCGATTGTGAACTGTATATTGTCCAGCTGTTCGGAGTTGTGTTTCTGGGCATCGGTTTGTTGCTGAGGTTTGGTCTGCGTACTGTCCTCGGTATGAACCGCATGTCATCAGATGTAATCGACTCCGTACTCCCCTTTTTGTCACCGACACTGAACGTCGCCATCATCGTCTTCATAGTACTCGGCGTCTTCATGCTCGTCGTCGGCGTGCTCGGTTGTGCTGGACCGTGCTGCACCGTCAGGGTCCTACTAGCCGTGGTATGATTCGCCATCTAGGTCGAGTTTAATGTCAGAACACCACATACCGGTATGAAACACGGTTTAGGATATCGTCGGATAAAGTAGAGTAAAGTATACGTCGATTTGTATAGTGCATCGTCGTAACTACTTCTAATGCGCTCAGACATGGATCACACAGTTTTACCTGCAAATTACACCATGCTTGCCTTTACTCCCCAGCCGCAGAGCATCACCGCCGTTTGGCTGGTACTCATTTTACTGTCCCACGAAAGGTAGAAGCTGAGTCGACCTGGGCAGTTGGTTACATACCGAAATAAAGTGCCGCCTCCGGGATTCGAACCCGGACACGGTCACCCATCCAAGTACTAACCGTGCTCAGCGTAGATTAACCTCGTTGATCTAGACCAACGACGCTACCACTACGCCACGCCGCCACATTACCGCTCAGTAACGAGCAGTTGTTAGGTCCTTGACACGATTAACCTCAACGCGCAACAAAATGCAGTCGGAGACAGAATACTTCGCTCCCGGTGCCGCCATCTAGCGAACTGGACGAAACATGGGCGTCGTCTTTGATTCTGGTTCCTTAGCTCCATTGTGTGAAAACATGATGAAAATGAAATGAAAATGCGAGGATTTTAAGTGCGTTTGAAAACCGACTGAGAGCCGGCTTTGTCTAACACACTATGGATGTCATCCACAAAACCGGAAGTACATAACATATTCCATTGTCGTCAAATGAGGACCGAGCCACGGCCACAGGTAACATGCAGATGCAGAAAATATCGTGACAGACTAACAGACAGACAGACAAATAGAGAAACAGACAGACAGACATACACACTGATCACCATACTTCGCATCCCTACAGAGCGAAGTAACAAGGTTGTAGCGTAATTGTTAATACGGAACATAACCTGCAATATCACCAGGCCTCTTGCAATGTTTGTATTCATCGACAGACTAACTAAAAAACCCGATGCTCGAATTTCATGGTGCGCAACTGCTGACCACGTGCTCACCGTCAGCGTGTTGTGAATAAAGGTGGACGCTTAAGTAGAGTTTTCACTGCGGCGATATATCGCCATCGACAGCGACATATCGCGATACATCGCCGTCGACGATGATAAACTTTTAATAATATAATCTGTGAACGACCGCGGTTGACGGCGTCAGTGAGAACACTATACTGAAATCCAGCAATGCTAGATGTTTGAGACTGCCCCGGCGTTCGCACGTGTTCGAACCCTGTCAACAGCCGTCGATCGCGGTCGACCGCCGTCGACGGCGATATATCGCCGCAGTGAGAACGCTCCTTCAGTGTAATAATTAAACTTGCGACGTCGAACTAACTCTACTTTTGTTACGCTTATTAATATTATGTTGCAACTGTTGAGTATTAGCCTAGACGTGTGGTTAGACAGACACCGCGGGCCATAGCATACAGGGCCTATCGCGCTATGCATTTGCGTTGCATATGCGTCGCGCGGAAAAAAAATTTGCGACAATGCGAAGTTCGCAAGTGCCTATTGGAGGTTCTACCATGTGCTGTGGGTATAGTCTACATATACAAAACCATTAACTGCGTACAGGTATAGACATAACCAATATTTTACTTCTACATCGCATATCGCTGCGCTGTTGTGTGTGTTTGACAGTACGCAGCCGTTGTTCTTTTGGTTTTTGTGGCCCAAGTGGTCATACTCGGCATATGGCTGGCCAAAACGGTGAGAAAGTCTACTACTTTCATCGCTTACATTTTATTCTGGTTGTGCACGTTTTCAATAGAGGAGTTCCTCGACTTCGCACGTCCGCCTACGTCCCCCAGTTCGTGCTAGCGGTGTCAAGAGACCAGTGCTGGATTTGATAATTTTTTTGCTGGGGGCAGGGCCTAAAAATAGTGTGGGATGCAAGTCGTCCTTCCCCTTTCCTCTTTCTTCTCCCCTTCCCTTCCTCCTTTCCCATCCCCTTCCTTCTCTTTCCCCTTCCCGAGGGGACAAACTTTGTCCTCCCTCACTGAGCAAGTCGTACTTCCCCGTAGCAACTCGTCTGTCGGGACACAAAAGGGGTTTTAGGCCCTGGAAAGTAGAAAGTCTGGGGACCATTGGTGCCCAGCACAAAGCCCCGGTGGACAAAGTCCCCAGACGCTGAAGCATTTTAACATATGCACAGCACTATTTTATCCATAACTGGCAGTTATATTGCTGAAATAAATGAATGCTACATGTTTAATAAAAGAATTTGATGCCATGAAGGTACAGACTGTAGAGACATAGCAGTTAAATTCAATCACTGTGAAGCTAAGACCTATGCATCTGTACTGGTTCTAAATCAAGCATTTTGGGATTCGAACGAAACATTATTATTTTTTAGTTAAAACGAAAATTATTTCAAGAATGATAAATTAATAGAAACTGTGGGATCCAGGGGCAAAGCCCCGGTAGAGAGTCTGGGGCACTTCGTCCCCAGAAGCTGAAGTATTTTAACATGTGCACAGCACTATTTTGTCCATAATTATTGGCAGTTATATTGTTGAAATAAATGCTACATTTTTTTATACAAAATTTGATGCTGTGGGGATACAGACTGCAGAGACATAACATAGCAGTTAAAAATAGTTAAAGATAATTGATTTATGGTATTTAAGATTTGGATTTATATGGTGAAATTAAGACGATGTAAGACACGTTTTTGTACCATACAGAACTCGAAATAAGGCTAAAACAACGCTGATAATAACTTCATTTAGCAATTTTATCACATCTGATCAACAAACTGTTACGTTTACTTCCGAGTTATACTCGGCGTAAAGTCGTTCGTGGTGTGTGTGTGTGTGTTGACAATTCGTGCAAACAGTGCACACGAATTGATTTGTGTTAGCGCGCGCGCAGCCTAATATCGATAACGGTGCATTCACTGACACGATCGTCGAGCCTGGAAATTAGTCACAGTGAAATTAGCATACAGGAAGTCGTAATTTGCATTCGCTATGGTTCATCACTAAATTGCACGCCGTACAATGCATCCGTGCTCTTTTTTATTCACCGAATCACCAACTGACACGCTCAAACCGCATTTAATTTCGGCAACACGATTGTTCGCTTCTGCATAGCCTATACAATCGGTTGATTGAGCTATGCATGACTAGTCGACGTAGTCGTCGCATAAAAATTAGCCGAATCATGGCAGTCAATGTCCGTCAAATAATTTCAGCTTTGCAATTGCCTTTCACTTTTTGACATTGTTTTTGGATATTTTTCATTGAATTTTTGCACACTATGAAAACGAAGTCACTACGCATCACTAAAAATATAGCAACCCACCAATTCAAATTATGATTTTACTCGTGTTAACTAATTCTACTACATTAATTAACTATACTATTTACTAAACTATAGGGTGGGCCAATGAAAACTAAGCCTTTACTGTCTTCTTAACACATCGAAAAAACACGACACTATAAGACTGATTTATCAGATTTGAATACAACACGCTTGGTACCGCACAAATTGACACAAGCATATAATATTTTAACGTATTACTAAATATTCCGTTGATTAAGTATTATACACCGTGGACCATAAAATTTCCGCATTATTTTATATTACAGCTTTCGTGATTCTTGGCGGATTTTTTAAAAAGAATTTTTACACTTTTTGTAACAATGGAAACAGAACTGTATTTAGAGGAGTTACTACATCTAGGCTTACTATACTTTATCTTAACTGTGTCTTTACACGACCTGGTAAAACAACATAATGCAGCACATTTTGAAGTCAGTCGTCTCAGTATTTTATTACCTAATAGCACAAAGAAAAGTTATCTATTGTTATTTTTTCAATTTTTGTTATGAAATTCTTTTTTGTGAGTCTTTCTGCATAAAATCGTTTAGATTCCCACAGGTTTTTGATTAATTCTATTTTAACATTTTATTTTACCGTATTGTTATTGTTATTATGCACGATGTGATGTGACTCGATAAACTAATCGTTGCAGTGTAACCATGAGGCATTCGGCCATGGAATTACCACGACGATGGGTCTCGATGAAGTTTTCACATTTTTTGCTCACGAGAAATTACCATGGAAAAGGTTTCCATAAAAATTCCATAAAGTAATTCACATGGAACCCATTTAGTCTTCATAGAGTTTTCACGTTTTCTTTCAAGTGAGAGTGCCATGGAAAACGTTTTCCGTGGAGACTCCATGGATTCCATGTGAAATTAAGAATGTAATATATAACGTGGCAACCTTAATGTGTGACAAAAAATTCTCAGACAAAAGTCTGGCAGCGATAGCGATAATAACTATGTAAGACCAGTTTCGGCAGAAATCCATTTTCAGTCACATCTCAAAGCTATAGACACCGTGACATTGTACGGTATAGAACACAGTACAGAGGCAATGCATTGGTCACTGCAAGTTGCAACCAGTAAAGTTTGCATCATAGGAAGCCTTTGCTAATCGGCACCGTTGTGCCGTTTCTGCGATTTTGGCGCCATTATACGTGTCCGCACTTGTTTACTTACTTACTCACTTACTTAGTTCATATAAGATAGTTCATATGGGATATATGAGTGCAATTAGTGCTAACATGAGCCAAGCTGCTAATCACTGCAACATATGATGCTATGTTCTGTGAGGCAGGCGGATGATAAGCTATTCGGCTATTTGGATGACGCGTTAAAAACAAAATACGCTGGACTGACTGCAAACAACCCAGAATCATTACTACTCAATGGCATTATGATCCAGGTTTGTGCATCGGTGATAAACAATGATGGACATTTGGTCAGACAAAGAGGGTCACTCAACAATTCAACATTACGATCGTTGCTCTTGGCCACAGCACGTTATGTAGGCCTACACTGTAAAGTAGTCGAGCGAGGTTTTACCATTTTTAAGGTTTCCCTGATCTACCAGTATTATGACACGCGGCAAAAACCGACTATATTAACGTAAAACTTCTCAGGGTGTACAATAAACACCGCTGCTTTAAGGCACTTCCGGGGTCACTGGCAAGCCCATCGACAGCGGCAATGGGGCCCGGAAATGGTATGACCCTTGAACTGATCAAGGGTTATTGAAGGCACTAGCATGGAGCAGTAGCATGGGCGGTGATCAAAGCTTGTGCTGATATTTTCAGACTAAAACAATTTGCTTTTTATTGCTTTTTATTTCGCATATTCCAGATTACACTTTCATCAAAATGACAAGTTGCGAGGCCCTTTTAAAAGCCTGAGGCGCGGGAAATTTTCCCGTTCTCTCACGTCGTCGTCGTCGTCGCAATCATCACTATTTATTTTTATTCAGACTTGGAAGGTCCAGAGCTAAACTACAAACTACAAACCTACAGAAAAAGACATTAGATGCCGAACAACGGAAACAGTGTTTTTGATAAAGGCTACGGAAGTATAACGTTAAATTAATGTAAGTTGAAAGTCTTACACCATGACTCTAATAAGTGCAGGAATTTTCGCAGTCTTTCTAACAAGCGTCGAAGATTTATTAAAAGTTTTATACTGGTAATTATAATTCTTGCGTATCTCAGACTCTAATATTTATATAGAATTTTTTCGTTTAGAATGATTCGAACTAATTCTGTGGTGTAAAATATCGTCGAGTTTGAATGTCAAATTCGCTCTGTTCAGCTGCAGTGCTGCGGCATCAAGAATTACACGGAATTTGTGGACGCTGTCGCATGGTCCAATCGAACATATGAATACAGGTCGAATGGACAGACGGTCGTGTTCCAGCAGAAGATTCCGATCGCGTGTTGTAAATGGAATGGATTCTTCGAGCCTCCAAAGGACCTCAACTGCACGATAACACCGACCTCCAGTAATTCCAACATCGATACGGTGAGCGGACATCCTGACACAAGTACTTGACATTCGTTAAACTGTCATGGCTGGATTTGATTACAAATGCATGCATTATGTACTGGTTACCCATCTATTTATTGTACTCCCAGTATACAGTATTATACGTGATGAATTCAAGAGCTCTATACAGACGGACGGCATTGTTGATGTTTGAATTATAACAGATGACTATCGCTACAATTTTTATCGATTAGTTAGTAAGTCGATTAATCGTTACAAATTTTAATGTATTGAATTATTCGTTCGATTAACATTTAATGTGCCGTTTTACTTACTTATTTCGTTCCGGTAACTCGTCGATTTTCAGTCATACCCCAAAATGGCAGCATTACTTATACCAGCCGTGTGAACGCATGTTCAGTTCACTCGATTACGTCGTTGACAAAAAAATAATACGATCGTCTCTATAACCGAAAACGTCACCACGCTGGTCTGTATTCGAGAGTGGCGGAAATAAATACCGAGACGACTATAAATTTTTATTCGTTGTTCGACCCACGAGTCCACGACCAACTCATGACCTTAAGACTCAGACGTTAAGTCTATAGTCTTCACGCAAATGGTGGCCTGTTGACCCACTGTGTGCGTGACCCAAGACTCTAATACTTCGAACGCACTTATTGCACCATCTTTTTTTCAAACAGTATTCCACAATCCGCATGTAAACGCACTGCTGCATTAAATGTTTAACAGCTTTGGAAAAACGTTGAGGGGTGGGGGAAAATAACCACTCTGTCATATACGTTAAACCTTTTAACCTGAACTGTTCGATTTGCTCCACCGTATTGTATGCCTGGGTCATGTGGGTTATATGCAGACTTGTTCAGTAACGAAGTAAAAGTAACGCGTTACATTACTTAAGTAAATTTTCCGGTACTTTTTGATGTAACGAAGTAACTTGATTGATGACTACTTGTAACGAGTAACAAAGTAACTTTTTTTTATCGTTTATCGGTACTTTTACTTCGTTACATTTTGAAACTGAACGTATCGTTACAAGTAATAATGTACTGGCTATACAACGAAACGGCGCATGTG
>Ga0209780_1003529_pt1 | contig 11716 bp, 5 predicted proteins | sample WorMetexBAHAMAS2_FD_187384 | JGI IMG/M metagenome (GOLD analysis project Ga0209780, IMG submission 187384) | Marine gutless worms symbiont microbial communities from Max Planck institute for Marine Microbiology, Germany - Inanidrilus exumae... | ecosystem: Host-associated > Annelida > Digestive... | reverse complement strand
GTAGTATGCCGCTCGACACACGGCACTCACGTGCGGCGCCATTGTCAGGTAGCTGTCAAGAATGACACCGAGGTCGCGCGCACTGTCCGTGAGGGAGGACGTCATGTCGCAACTAATTGGGGACAACCTTGCTGAAATTCAGTTGCAAGGATTTGATGGCAAACTGTCGTCAGGCAGAGTCGTTGGGTTTTATGCGAAACTTGATGGTGCTAATCCCATTCCCATTAAGTTTGTAGTATGTAAGAATGTCACTCACGATTGTCTTTTATCTGTGCTTGATTATCGCCGTTTGTTGAATGCACAGCAGGCATGTTCAGCGCCTGATAAGTGTTCAACTCCAGTACAGCTGTCAGTGTCCAGTAACGGGGATGCCGTTATAATTGATGAAAGGGGAGTACCTGAGATTGTAACTCACCTGATACCTCAGTTAACTACTGCTAATGTTGACACCGTCCCCAAAAAGGACAATGAGGATATTACAGAAACTGATATGCCAGTGGTGAATGATAATGGTAGTTATATTCAAAGTTGAATATAACTACTGCTTAGTGTTTCTTGATCATACCTCAAGATTTCCCCATGCAGTAGCTTTGAGGAATCTCACTGCCAAGAGTTGTTGTGAAGCCATGTTAGATTTATGGCAGTTCACTGGTTTTCCAACCAAAGTCACCACCGATAATGCCACTAACTTTACAAGTGAACTTACACTGGAATTTCTTAAGCGGGTTGGCTGTTCACCTATTTGGTGTACAGTGAGACACCCTGAAGCTAATGCCGTATAGCGTACCATTGGTACGATTAAGTCCATGATTGCAGCACCCAAAGTCATGGCACCGCTACCTTGGTATGATTTTGTTTGCCTTACGTGAGTCAGTAAATGAGACCACAAATGTACCGCCATACATGCTAGTGTATGGACGTTTGCCCATTGGACCTCTTGCAGTACTCAGGGATATGTGGTTGAATGAGGGTGACTATCCTACGCCTCAAAATAAGAGTACTGCAGAGTTTCTTAAAGATCTGAGGGATAAATTGGACACAGCAAGGTCATATGCTGACTCACATTCTGAAAACGCTCAACAACGCTATGTTACACGATATAACCGACACAGTGGTATCAAGAGCTTTACTGTGGGAGAAGCGGTTTTGGTGTTGCAGAAAGACTCTACCAGTTCAAAGGTAAGCAGGTGGATTGGTCCTGCAATAATTTTTGAGGTCCAGTCACCTAGCTCGTACGTGGTTGAATTTGAAGATGGGTCCCGAAGGGTCATACATGCGAATCATTTACGCAAATTTCATACCAGGACCCATAGCATGTCATACAATACATCATTGTTAGCTGACACTAACACATGTGCCATTGTTCATGAAAGTGATAGTGATTTTGGTGATTTGGTAGCAGTTGATTTGGTGGAGAGGGACCAAAATGTGTCTGCACTCCCCAGTCAAAAGATAGACATGAAGCTTTTGACCCACCTTAAACCTGAACAGCAACAAGAGCTACTGCAGCTACTTGATAAATATGCAGATCGATTTTCTGAGGTGCCTGGTTTAACCAAACGAGTTGAACATTGTGTAGAACTCTTACCTGGTTTTAAACCCAAACGCATGCGTGCATATAAGGTGCCCGAAAAGCTGCAAGGCGAGGTGGAGCGTCAGATAAATCAAATGTTAGCTAATGGTGTCATCCGTGAGTCAAACAGCCCAATGGTTAGCCCACTAGTATGTGTGTTGAAGGGCAAAGATGGCTGTAACGGAGTCCGATTGGCCATTGATTACCGTTATGTTAACCAATACACAGTCAGTGATTCGTTCCCAATCCCTGAAATTGAGGACATCATCCAAAAAAATTGGGAATAAACGATACATTAGCTGTTATGATTGTGTCAAAGGCTATCACCAATCGCCTGTAAGAGAGCAGGATAAATGGCTGACAGCGTTTGTGTGTCTTGGTAAATTGTATGAATACAACAAGACACCGTTTGGCATGAAAAACGCTGGCCAGACTTTTGTCCAAGCAATGCAAATTATCTTGCACTCTCTAAAAGAGTTTGCAGAGTCACATGTGGACGATTCTGCGGTCCACTCTGACACATGGCGATTTCATCTTATTCACACTGAAGAATTTCTTAAGGTCATAAAAAATGAAGGCATCACTCTTAACCTTAATAAATGCAGATTCGCCCAGCAGACTGTGAAATTCTGTGGGGAGATTATAGGTTCTGGAGGAAGAGTCCAGATCCAGACAAAGTTGCCGCAATTAAAGACCTGAAGGACCCCGAAACCACGAAGCAGTTGAGAGGGATCCTTGGTTTCTTTGCCTACTTTAGGCATCACTTACAAGGCTTTGCCGAGAAGGCCAAGGTTTTGACTGACTTAACTGCAAAGAGGGTTCCTCAAAACATCAAGTCCCATTGGACAGAGGTCCACTCTGAAGCACTCAAAGTGCTTAAGCAAGACTTGATCAGAGCCTGTGAGGCCAGTTTGCACATTATACGGCTGGACAGACCATTCCACGTATACGTAGATGCAAGTGGCTTTGCGACCGGTGGCCTTCTGGGACAGCTAGATGATGAGGGGGTGGAGTGCCCCATCTCATTCTTCAGCACTAAACTGACAGCTACACAGAGGAACTGGTCCACAATTGAGAGGGAAGCTTTCACTGTACTGGTAGCCCTCAAAAAATTCAGACAGTGGTTTTTTGGTGCCAAAATCATTATTCATAGCGACCACAACCCTCTCACTTTTCTCACCGAGTCAGCTCCAAAATCCAGTAAGCTCATGCGTTGGAGCTTAGCCCTGGCAGAATATGATGTTGAATTTCGTTATAAAGCAGGCAAACTAAATGTGCCTGCTGACACTTTGTCTCGCTTGGGGCCTGGAGCGTGTGTGACCAGTCGGTGATGATGTAAGCAGTTTGGTGGTATATGTAGCTTTGTCTTGTAAATAGTTTATAATTAGCTTGTGGTCTTAGTTATTATTTGTGTAATTTTGTGGACTACACTATATAGTAATGTTATATCGTTTTGTGTACTAAAGACACTGTCTTCAGTTCGGGTGATGTCGCGACCCCGACTTCGTCAGCATCGTCGACGTCGGACATCATCTTGAAGGCGGACGGATGTCACGTTTCTGTGTCGAGTGTCGAAAGACCCATCTCCATAACCTGGATGATTGACAGTTTATCTACGTGACTGAGATACGTCCTATTGATGTGGTCAATGTGTTATCAACAGTTGATAGCGAACTGCTGATTGGCCGGCGTCATCACGTGTGTGGCCTGGAGGTCGTTGACTGCCTCTAATTTAGTAGAGGACATGTTTCTTTTCGTTGGCGTGTTGTATTATATTTTTGTGTGATTTTTATTTTTAACACTGTTTATATTGTAGCATATTTGCATTAAATTTATAGTTGAACAACCTATAGTCTTCACTGAGCCGCTTGCGCTCATATCTTGGGAGAAATAGCCTAATTAAAACACAAAATTCTTATAGTAACGGCCATATGGGACACAATCGGAACACACAATAGAAGTTAAGTGACCAGTTGCCACAGAAGAGTTTATAGTTTATACAATGGTCAATCAGTACATTAAATTTTTTAATTCTTGCTCTTATGTCAATATCTTTGACAGTACCTATACAGCAGATTAACTCCCTTGTTGATTCACATTATCACGGTATCTAATATCAATTCCAAAAAACAGGGTTTTTCATAATCAATTCATTGTCAATACCCCGCATTACCTGTCATCATTGGCAGTTAGAAGATATACTCAATGCATCACATGCTGACTGTGTGTCTGTGTATCTTGCATTCAACGGGAATGTTGAAATAGCATCCCAATATGCTATTGTTGCTAAACCTAAATCCAATTTTAACCCTAATAACCCTAATCTTACTAACCTTATTTACCCGCCCCTACCTTGTATCCCGTATTTCACCCACTGCCACATCTGTATTGCCGCATGTCCGCATTTTAACAAATTCTGAAGGCCACCGGTAAAAAGCGGGGTGCAGGGTGCGGGGAAATGCCGACGTGTAAAAAGCAGGAATAAATGCGGGGTATCACCCCGTCTTTTATACACAGTAACACCCGCGAACGTTCGCGGCTGCAGCAAGCACAAAGTCGGAAAATGTATGAGTGTAACAGAGGCTAATTCAGCATTGGGCGGCACACGCTAGAGCAAAGTAAATTATTGTTAATTGCATTAATTTGGCTTATGATAATTGAAATCGAAAGTCAAAAATCAGTCACACCATGAAACCCAACTTGCCACCTATTCATTGTGCAGTCGCTCCCATAGATATTTTACTTCATGTAACTCGGCGACACTAGGCCCCTATGGACATTACCATTCCCTCCCCCACATAGCTGCGCCCAACTGTGAACAACACTACAGGTATATAATTAACGACACACCCGCACCCCGCAATTTCGACATCCCGCACGTATTCGCCACAACGAACTCCCCGCATTTTAGTCTTCACTAATTCCCCGCACTCCGCATTTGACACGACCGCAATGCCAAAGGCGAGGTGACCTTGCTGTCGGCAAGTTCAAAAATTTGGAGAGGTGCCAGGTCAGTGCATTGACTATTACCCGCAAGTCTACCCACACCACAAAAATCGTCTTATCGTCTTAATAAAGTTCATTCATTCAAATTAAATTCAAATGTGACGACACGACCGTGTAACGAGTTGGTCATGTGACGAGTTGACTGGATTAGGAGGATACTATGTGTAGGCGGGCCAGTAATTAGTAGTGATAATAAAACTGGAAATAATAATAACAATGCACTACACTGGAAAGACCACAATGTTATTGCGCCAAATCTATTATTACGCCCTCAGTGACGTAGGTTCAGCATTTTCGTTTATGAAGTGATCGCGCTTACGCATTCCGCCAAATAAATAGATAAGACGACGTTAGTTGTCAAGTTCAGGTCAAGTATGTTGCTCAAATCGTACGATATTCTCTCACTAGTATATATACTCAAACAACGTTACGATAACAAATGCGCAAAAGCTGAACGACTAAAATTTCATGGTAGCGCAATCATTACGAAATTATCGTAAACAATAACGTAATTCTGTATTATCGCTCATATTCGAGGTCAAACAAATAACGTGGTAAAGAGTGTTCACCTTTAGACATAAACTTGAACGTGAAAATGTCCCGCCAACAAAAGCTGATTAACTTACCTTATTATTACGAATTACGCAATTTAGTTGCCCCGTTTAGCGATAAGGATATTAGGATAATACAATGGTCTGACGTCCGTCCGTCGGTCTGTCTGTCCCGTCTTTTTTCTATCTTTAATAAAGCGCGCGGCGCTTAGTCAACGAACTACTCAGGAGGCTGCACAGGACGTAGACAGCGTACATTTCCGTCCCGGTATTACGACGATCGACGGATGTAGAGTACTTGTTTCGTTTGCTCAGGGCCACGTCCTAAGTGAATATTACAGGCGCCAAGGTGCGGTTGTTACAGGGTGTAGACTGTTTTACCAAGTTCTGTATAATTATTGTCTATATTGTGCAGCAGAAAGTCTCTTCCAACTGATCGGGGATCGACATATATATGAGGGCTTAACCCTAATAGTAGTAGGAGATGTCAAATTTGATGGAATTTTCTTGCGTGCAAATTTCTGTAAAAAGTTCGATAATCTGTTGGTTATTTTGCGGCGTTAGTTACGTGATCCTTTGTTTTGCCATATTTGTACAATAGGCCTAGGCCTATACCGGCTTGTGTCACATGCAGTCAGACGGACGGACGGACACGTGATCACAGCATAAGCCTACACAGCGTTAGCATATAGCGTCGCGCGGTAAAAAAGCTATAATCGAACACTGCATAAATGCATAACGGTTTACGTTTCTGGTAGTAATCAAGACATGAATACGTCGTCGCTAACGCATGACTCATAGCATGTGAGCATACAGGATTTTGGAAGGGGTTTCGTCATCGAGCCCAAGCTCGGTAGTTCGAGCATTGAGTTCCAGGAGTGCAAAAACCCCCACATTGGGTTTGAGGATGACGTTCTGAGAATTATACTATAGTGATGAAGGCCTATCATGTAGGCCTATTCTCGGAAAAAGCAAAACAATATTTCGGCATCTTAGTGTGAAATGGTGGGCGCTAGGGTTTTGAATTTTCCGTAAATTTAATATTCGGCGAAAATTCCCGAAAACTTCTGGAAATTTCCGGAAACATATTATGGCGGGCCTTCATACAAACCTGATGCGTAAGTGGCTGTAAAGTGTAAACAGTTGTTGATTGATTGATTGACGGATTGGCCCGCCTAATGGGCCAGTCTTGTTTTGATCGCTGGCGTCTGTCGGCGTCTGTCGTCTGTAACGCTGCCGGTGGGCAGGCCGGCCGCCGGGCGCTCGGGCGATCGGGCGGCGGACACTCCACGGCGGGCCAGTATTGTTACGTCCCGTTAGGGCGACACCTTGTTTATACAGTTAACACTATATAGTGTAAGCATGGCAAAAGCCAACAAATTCGTCATAGCTAAACTAGAAGTCAACTAGTCAACCGTTTACATTTACAAATGCCGGTAGATCAGTTTTAAGTTTTGTGCTTTATCTGGTCATGTTCAAATTTTTCGCCGGAAATTTCATGAAATCTTCGAACTTACAACTCTAGTGGGCGCAAGGGCGGTTCAGCGAATCCATGGATCTGCCACCGAACTGTGTTTTCGTAGTGCAACGGTCGTAAAGATTGCCTAAAGCTGCGTTCACTCTGGATCTGCGCCGGCATGTTGTATTACCTTCGCCGAGCAATAGGCCGCAACATGCCGCACGAACGAAGATCCGGTGGAATAGCGCAAATCGTGGACATGGACAAAATTGCATATAACGAGAGAAGCGACGTAATACATGACCTGAAACGCTATGCATCCAAAAATGGCTTTTCCTGCAAACAATAATCCACGTTCTTCGGTTTTCACAAGATAGAAATAGCAAGCATTAAGCAGCAATATCTATCTCAAGTTATGTCATTGTTCGCTGTTATCTTGCACATATTATTCAGCATACATTAGCGGTGTCTGTACGACACCGTGCGATACCGCGCCTCAACATAATTTTATGCTGTGACCGCGCGCTGATGCGCGGCTCCGCGTTGCGTTGCGTACCCAAATTTAAGCTATTGCAGAATTTGCTCGAAACAGCGTGTCTCAACATATGTTTCTAAATGTATAATACTGTGTAACGCAAACGCACAATTATTATTATTAATTATCTTCTGAAGACCATGTTATTTCGTGCCAAAATAACACCAACGTATTTGTCAAATATTTATATTTTTGCACTGATAGGCTAATATGATAAAATAAATTTGTGTATAGGCCTATAGGCTGAACGAAATACGCTACACTGCAATAGAGCTGTCTGCTAAAATAGACGCCACGTGATAATAAGGAAACGGGACAGAGGTACATTATTATATGCATGTAGGCTAATGTACATGTAATTATAGCAGACTAATGTCTCAATAGTACATAATTATATATACCAATCACTTTGTAAACCCATTTCACCAGTATTAAAAATATAGATGGGTTCCCAAACTCTAAAGCAGGGAATAAATGATACTCTTCACGCCGCCTCAGTTGCCACAGTCAGATTTCTTACCAAATTTGAGGTACCGGCATCATGCCGCCCAAAAAAAATATAGAATTCGACAAAGGATCACATTACATTACCCTGAATATGACCCCGTCGTGGTTATTTTATTGACAGTTACTAGTACGTGTCATGGTCAAACGGTGTACCAAATTTGAAATGCCTAGCTTCACTTGTTCCAAAATAGGAAGACGTCTCAGAATTTACTAAAGGGATGGCTATGTGTCAATCACGATCACTGAAAGCGGCACCGACTAGTAAACTGGTATACAAACTTTGCAATATAACCGCATACGATACGATACGATACGATATGGTAAATTAACGTGCGCTCAAAAGCTGACGGGATGGCCAGCTTAATCTAGCGCACGGCCCAGAAACGAAAAAATAAAGAAAAAATAGAAATAAAAACCGAGTAGCTCAGAAGAAAGGGCCCAGGCAAAGGTCCTCGGAGGCAGTCCGGAAGGAAGAAGTGAAACTATGGGGGTAGGATTTGTGAAAGAGGTAGGTTTTAAATTCGGGAATGATAGAGAGATGGTGTTATAGTCTTATAGATGTACAGAGTGGTTAATCGCAACACATCTTTCTGTAAAATCGCGACTTTCCTACACCGACCATTTAGTTCATCCAGTCATCTCTCAGTGAAGGATCCACTAACGACGTTATCGGGTTTGAGATCGACTGACGTTCTTCCATTTTTGGTATGTGAGAGAAAATTATAGTCTTTGAGCTACACTGGGCTGTTCATTGCTTGACGACGATCTAGGTTGGATAAAATACACCAACCTTGACAGTCAGACGAACGGACGGGTAGACAGACAGACAGACATGTCGCCGCATCATACAGCGCGCTATTCAAGTGCGTTGCGTATGCGTCACGTGCAAAAAAGAACAAGTCAAGGTCGTTCCGATAGATCGTGGAGTGTCGTATATACACGTGTGGTCAGCTATCTGTGGAAGTGCTTGGCGAGGACGGTGCAGATTTGTTTGAGTTTCGCCTTGAGCCCGGAGGAGGCGGTTTCACCGGGCGCGCAGTCTCGGTCGCAGTAGCGGCACATCTCCGTCAGCAGTCGTTCCAGCGCCGTCCGTTCTTCAGGCGTCATCCTCTGGGCGTCCGACTGCGGACGTCGACGGTCGCTGCAACACCGCGGACATCTGCTGGACGACCTGCCGTGGACCGAGAGGCGATGGGAGGCCTGATTGCTTTGATACGACACGATTTTGACGACGGGCGGGTGAGCCATGATGTCCGCCGTCTGTTGCCATGGACTACGATATTCATCCTGCTGATGAAACGGTTGCTGCTGCTGGTGATGATGATGACGACGATGACGACGGTCATGATCATGTGACGCCATGTGTTTGGATTCCACCAACGCCGCTCTCAACTCCGAGGCGAGTATGGGAGCCGCTAACGACATTATCATGTCGGCCAAATTCCCGTAATCAACCTCGTCGTTTCCGCCATCTTTGTAGGTTTTCCGACCTTCCCGGGAGTTGGGTGCACTGTGTCCAAGCTCCGGTAAGTTGTGTATGCCGGTCGTCTGCGTCGACGCGCTGACGTTTCTGTTCCGCGATCGTCTCTTCTTCCGCGCCGACTTCATGTTGCCAACGTTCTCGTCGACGTTGTTCCAGACGGACTTGGTGAGCTGACGGCTGCAAAGAACTGTCTTCGCCCGTCGGCGTTCTTCTCCATGGTCAACTTCGTTTGTCTGTTGACGGTCTTTAGGCGAGGACAGTTCCTGGTGATGTGATGTGTTGTCAACGTTCGCGTCAGTTCCAGACGCGGTTGTCTCACCGCCGAAACCCTCTCTGCTGACCCTTGCCGCCAACCTTGAACTTCTATTCTCGGCACTGCCAGTCCTACTGTCTGAACTCGTTGTTCCAGCCAACTGGATCGACATGTTATCCGTGATAGTCACCGCTTTCACCGTCGATGTTCCAGTCTCTGCTCTCTCACGACGCACGATTTCTTCCGTGTAGGTAACATTACCGATATCGCTGACAAAACCTGACACATAAACAACACTACAAAGTCCTCACTCGAGGTCGAACCGACCGCCTTAGCAACATTTTAGCCGACTGTGAAGATTGGTCACGTGGTTAACACATTTTGCCAAGAGTTCCAAAAAAGGGACAGTAACTAAGAAATTCGGTGCCAGGCTGGCGAACCGACCATTTTTAGTTTTTACCGCGCGACGCTATGCTAGCGCGGTATATGCTATCGTTGTGTGTCCGTCCGAGGTCGCGCCGACCATTTTAGCAACATTTTAGCCGACTGTGAAGACTGGTCACGTGGTTAACCCATTTTGACCAAAGTTCCAAAACAGAGAGAGTGACCAAGAAATTCGATGCCAGGCTGGCGAACCGACAATTTTTAGTTTTACGGCGCGATGCTATGCTAGCGCGGTATATGCTATCGTCGTGTGTCCGTCCGTCTGTCCGTCTGTTACACGCCGGTATTGTACTGCCAAAACGACTAAACCTAACAACGCCATACGATAGCACGAGGACTCTTAGTTTTCTGACGCCAAAGATCTCGGCGATATACCAATAATATATCGCTATATCTCAGAAACGGTGCAAGATAGGGACATAGTGACTATGGAACGCTAATAGGAACTCGTATGCGCTTCATCGAATGGCGCTATTTTCAGTGACCTTGGGTGACCCCAACTGTCCCAAACAACCCATTTTCGACAATTTGTATTCCTGTCATATCTACGAGGTGGGTGGAAATAGACTTCAAATTTTGTAGATAGGCTGATCGTAACAAGTGCTAGCCCACGAATGGCAAACCATTCTTGGAAGGAGCGTGTTCAGGTCATGTGAACCATTTAAATTTGACTGACTGATTTATTTTATTCAGATTTTGGTGGAAACCAACCATATCTCTGGAACGGCTTAAGCTACAGTCGTTAAATTTTGTACACAGGTGGCTGTGTTAAGTCCCAGCATAAGAATGTCAAATCACCCTTAAAAGGGGCGTGGTCAGGGTCACGTGACTCACTTTACATTTTGAGGCCTCCAAGGATATCTCTGATATCTTGCGAGTGCTCGCTTATTCCAGATGACTGACTGACTGACGATGATGCTACGTAGCGATATCTCGGTGTGTGTACCTTGCGTGTCGTCAGTTCGTCGTTGTGCATCGTCAACCGACGTCGGATCGTGTAAGGACAGGACATCCTGGTCGCAGGACGTCTGCCGCAGAGCATCCACAGCGTCTTCGTCGTGGTTCAGCGGCAGATGACGGTTCAGTTCGGCGTATCTCTCCAGCACGAGCCTCGTGAAACTGTCCACGTCTTTCGCGGCTTCCAATAGCTTTCTGTACCTGGACGCAGACATAACGATCTGAAGCGATTTGGCTGTGTGGTTTACTCTTCGTACTCCGGGCTTAATTTAAAAAAAAAACTTCGTTTTACAATTCAGTAATTTTACCGCTGTACAATTTTGTGCAAAAATATGTGGAGTTCTGAAATTGAAATATTGCAGTAAAATGTTGTATGGCCTTTAACACAAAGCTGCCCGTCTGTCCGTCCATCTCACAAAGTTGCAGTACTGCCAAAATGGGTAACAAAGATGCATAACATCGTAAAAGGTGATACTACTCGACAAAATATTAACATTCAGGCGATGCGATGCTGTGCAGTATCATTTTTTATTATTTTTTGCGGTTTTTGATCTGTCGCCTTTAACATTATGTATAAACTGCTGTTTCTGCAGCTATTTTGTTAAATAGGCCTAGGCAAAATCAATCATGCCAATTTATGTTCATAGCTTCAAGGGTGCAGCTAACACGTAAAGACAAACTCACACCGATATTGTAAGCGAGATGTGGAGTTATACAAATTGTTAAATGCCTATAGGTCTACTGCACTATAAATTCCGTCCTTTTCCACTGCTGGATGGCTGGTATCCACCGGATTGCATTGGAGGACTCTGTGACCGTATTACGGATTTACGATACGATACGATGCGATATTTACGCGCGCTCAAAAAGCTGACGAGATGGCCAGTTTAGTCTAGCGCACGGCACAAAAACGAAAAAAAAATAAGAAAAAAGCTAAAAACAAACAAC
>Ga0209780_1003527_pt1 | contig 11720 bp, 9 predicted proteins | sample WorMetexBAHAMAS2_FD_187384 | JGI IMG/M metagenome (GOLD analysis project Ga0209780, IMG submission 187384) | Marine gutless worms symbiont microbial communities from Max Planck institute for Marine Microbiology, Germany - Inanidrilus exumae... | ecosystem: Host-associated > Annelida > Digestive... | reverse complement strand
CAATGAAAAATTAATTTGATTTGAAGTTCTATTACGTTATCAAACTACAGTGACAACGTAAAAACTACGATACAGAAAACAAACTGGGATTCGTGTCCCATACAGGCAGAACTTATGTCTATGAAACAAACATTACGGAATTCACAATACAGTAGGCCTATCACAAAATTTTTTCTTCCCCCCCCCAAAAAAAAAAATATCCATGAAGCAACTTGCGTCATTCCCCTCTAGGTTTGGACGCCCCTGTCGAGTGTGGAAGTCGTGTAAAAAGTGGTCCAAAATTTGATGTTTTTTGATGCACCCCAAATTTGAGGGCAAGGCCCCCGAAATTTTTCGGGGGCATTTTTCAATCGACACCACTTTCGACCTACTGGCCAGTTTGGTTGAGATCCCACGGCTGGTCTTTCATCTATGCTGACGAAATAAATTATAGCGGCCATAACAAATACCGGCAGTGCATGGAACTGTCGGTTACTGTGGGTTACACATTCCGATCCTACGTCCACTCGCCACGCGCCGACTTTCGGCTTCTGGGGGAGCAAAGTTCCCCAAAATGTGCTATTCCCTGCCAGGATGCCGATAAACCACCGTGCAAAATTTGACTCCGCTAGTCTTTCCTCGTCGGAGAAATCCGTAACTGTACAAAGACACGGCATGCGTGGATAACTACAAAGATCCTAGATTAGCCTATTTATAGGCCTAACCGAGTAACGTAGAGATGCGCCGACATAAACGTCACGCTGCTGCGTGTGGACGTCCATCGGTACGTAGGATCGGCATGTGCGGACAGAGGTACTCACGTACTTGTATTATTACATATTTAGCAATCCATTCGTCAGCACTTCAGTGTCGCAGGCCGTAAAATACTCAGCTTCCGGTACGTACATCTGCCCAGCAGCCAGCTACTTTCTGCCGTCATCTAAAAAATCTTTTCCAACTGGCCTTTAAATCCACTTAGCTCCTTCCTTCTCCCGGTTTACGATTCAGCGTCCTTTGACCATTGTGCAGGTTTATAAATTAGGCTATATTTACTTACTTACTATTCTGCATATGTTGTCGGGCCACTGGTCAGGGTTATTGCTTTGTGTTCTCTTCAGTACTTTTACATTCATGGCTGTGGCAAGTAGGAAATCCGGTGTATAAAAACCCGTTCCACTATAATCCTCAATGGTTCTCTTCCGGTACAGATTCAGACCACGCTAGTAAGTCTGTAGCAACAGGCCTGATTAACAGGTATGCTGTGATGTGACCTAATAACAGTAGTAATTATAACTAGCGAAGGCAACAAGTATCTGCAAAGTTAACAACAGTAATATTTAACTGTAGTGATGCAAAACGTGGCAATAACAATGGACAAATTTCTTTCAAAGTACTTCAGTGCTGAGTGAAGAACCAAGCAAACAAAGTAACAGAAGTTTTAATAAATTAGCCCCGTACCGGTACAGGACAGACGGTCGACTCCTACTTAGTGCCAACTTCAAAATCACGTGACACAAAGCTAGGACAAAAATCCGGCCCAATAAGCTTTAGGTACGGTGCCCTGATGTAAGAATCCGCGGTAATTTGCCAGCCCCAATTATAAATGGGGGAAGAGATAGCACTTGAAAATGGCCTAATTTCCGACTTTAAGGGCTCGTGACCTTGACCATGGATCGGGTCATATGCATACCGTCATGCATCACTCATCGACCTCTACCTACACACCAAATTTCATTGAAATCAAAGAAACTTTTTGTGGACGGACGGACGGCCATTTGAGACCCAGTTAGGTCGACTTGGATGAGTCGACCTAAAAATACAGCTGTTAAACGTCTTTTCACAAGTTACAGTACTGTAACAAGTTTGCATGAAATTAGCGTAAGCAAAAACCTGGAACGTTCTGTATGCGAAACACATTTCAGCACCTAATTTCATGTAACTGACAATAATGTCTGGCAATTTGCACAGACACAAAACCCAGATAAACATAAGTTAGTTTTTTATCAATGAACATTCAATTATAAACACAAACTGACTCTGATCTACATAGTGCAAACGATGACCAATCTCTATCCACGGCAGTATTTCCAAGTTTTTTCCAGAAATCCGCTCCAAATGGTGGCCTCTGCGCATGCATTGAAAAAGCATCTGCACCACACGGATTATTCCCTGCATCAGCTGAAAATTCATGTCTTATCACTGACGTCTGCTATCACTGACATGCAGACAATGTTCACAGAACTGGTTTAGGGCATTTAAGACCAAACAACACAACTTTCCCCTCGACATGAACTGCTGCTGTCAAATTCCCCACTTTTCTGTCCATTTTTCAAACTTTCATACACTTTATTTGCATTCCTTCTCTTTTCCAGACTTCCATACAACCAGTCATGCAACCTAGTCCTGCAGAATACAGAAAATAAAACAACAGTCACTGATGAACAGCGTGCTAGATAAGAAGTTTTTCAATTGACTGTTGTATTGTGCCTATCTGCTGCTTAATCTGTGACCCTTCTTTTGATACGACTGAACAAGCCACAACTGGTCGCGACACTCCACATGCTCTTCCCAGCGCTGACAAATACAACAGACAGTTCATCCATCTTACATCTAATGATGAACGAATTCTACATAAACATCAGCAAGTAGGCCTACAACTACTGTACCAAATAGCGGTTTAGTGCCATTCAGACAAATACAAACAACTGTAGAAATTATTCAGCATTTGCAAAAAGCCAACAAGAAAACAAATGCAATTTTGCTTGTAATTCAGTCAGCATTAATGTTTGCATGCCCTTTATTTCGCAAATTTTGTAAGCTAAACAAAACCGCAAAATTAAAGGGTGGGAATATCGACGATGTAACAACTTTAATTGGTATAGTATGTTGTGTGGTTTGAATTCGCCAAAAATACATGATGCAAAAACAATATTACATGTGAAGCTGCAAACTTTTAAGGCAGCCAAATTAAAGGTACCAATGAAACAGTCAAATTGTGGCATGCATCAGTAGCAGACAATACTCAATGCTCTCTAGTACTACTAGATGAAAGTGTAGAAGAGGAACGATAAGAATATATGACTATTAATCATAATGCACGCCATACATAGTGTTCACTGTGCACGGAACAGGCAGCTTGAATATGACTCCACTATTCTGGCAGCAATAGTCAGCCAAATATGAATGCAGTATTCCCATTGTTTTTGTTCACACCCGATGCAAATATAAAGCGCATATTTGGCACAGCTACCACAATTATTATCAGTACTCTAAGTTTTTCTTCCAATTAAACAGCCTACTTTGTAGTTGGTCCATAAGAGGCTGGGTTCAGAAAGGTCCAAAAACACACTTAACTAGACTGCCTGAGTTTTTTTTTTACACAATGCTTAGCATTTCTAGCATTTCCAAACCTTCTATTACATGAATTACAATCAACAAAGCTCTTTGCACCAGTAGCTAGAATGGCCAGGTTGCTTGAAAGACCTCAACTAAAACAACTGAAGAGTATTGATTGGAGCAGAATGCTTCACAGAACAGACGCTCTTAAATATGAGCAACTGAAAGTGTCAAAATTCCTACTCCAGGATGTGCTATGGTAACTGAAGCAGGACAGTTACAGACTGGATGTACACTGTGGTTAAAAAAAGGCAACCATTCATATGGCTGTAGTTTCTATAAATGTCGACTGATTACTACAATATTTGACACACGGCGTATTGAGTTATTTGTAACATAATAGTTATTGATTTACCCACCTCGCCTACCAAAATACCTTTGCTGCTAAAGTACCTTGGGAAACATAAATTGTTGTACTGGGCAAGACAGTTCGACAGCACACACTGCATGTCAGACGATCGAGCTTCTTCAGTGTGAAACTCTGAAAACCATTGTTTTGGACTTCTCGCCTCTGAATAGTCCTGATCTTTGTCCTGTTGACTGTCAAATATACGGTATGGCGTTGGATTGTGTGTATCAGATGCCAATTCGAGACGTGACTGATCTTTTGATCCACACATGTCATAGTTTGTCACAGAGCATTGTGGACCATGCTGTTGATGAATGGCAGAAGAGTTAAGGTAAATTTAAAAGGATGACATTTTGAACTTGAACTCAAACTGCCTATGCAGACAAACTGTGTGTTGTTGTAAACTGTGCAACTGTAATGTGTAACTTTGGTTCATAGGACTGAAAGTTATCATTGTGCACCTGACAAGGTAATGTAGCAGCAGAACATGGGTGGAATGGTAAATCAATAACCGTTATGTTGCAAATTAACTCAGTACACTGTAAGATAAATATTATAGAAATCGGTCAATATCTGTAATAACTACAGTCATATGAATAAAGTGGGGCAATTTTTAAACCACATCGTATTTCCTGTCACCGAAGTAACAGTGTTGAAGGACTGAAGGAAATATAGACACTGAAACAGTCAACAGCCACTGGTATTCATTGTTACAAGCCCATCAGGCAATGCCAGTAACACAAAGTGGTCAAAGGATTTTGACGACAGACTGCATCGCATGTCGTGCCATTATTGAATGATCCCTTAGAAAGTGCAGTTACTATGACTGCATGATCCTTTCTGCTGCATGTCATTATTGACGACTGAATTACTCCTTTTGCTGCGTACACTACAGCAGAGACCCCAACACCCAATGCTTTTCAATGGGTCAAACAACCCAGAAATTTCCCCTTCCCGTGCGGTATCTTGACTCCAATCTAATGCACGGTTCTTTGGACCACATAAGTCAACCCCTCAAATGGCATCTTGGTAAGTGCAGGGCTCAAGAATGTGATCAACAGACAGCCACAAAGACTGATCACATTACTCCGCCTGTAGCAATAGATTGCATCTAGATATTGTTGTGATGCAACCGAATAATAAAGTTCATATTGATTTAGTACAAAGCAAGAAGTCCTCAGATTTGATAAAATGAGGAAGGAGGTGTTGTACAAATAAGGACCTCATTGCAAATCTAAAATTGTATTGTGCTCACTAAAACTTGTCCACTCACTCACTACACTGTTGTACAGCACTGATAATTATAATAACAAGGTGTTGCCCTAACTGGACGTAACTGTACTGGCCCGCCGTGCAGTGTCGGATGCCCGACCGGCCACGTGCCCGGCCCGACCGGCCACGCTCCCAACCCGCCCGCCGGCATAGTTACAGACGACGACAGACTCCCGCAAGCAAAACAATAGAGGCGGCAGCCCATTAGGCGGACCAGTCACTAGACACACACAAACAATCAGTCCACTAAGCAGGTCAGCCTGCTTTAGTTGGCATCCCAAGTTAAGAACTGGAGGATTGTGTAGGATGGAGCAAAGTTTTACAGCCCACGTGACCTTACTGATGGCAGATAGCAGATTTGGAGAGAAGATGTTACAGCCCTCCTTACCAGTGATACCTACGCCGTCACCATACCATACAAAGAACACTTAGTCAACAAAAGTTATAAGTAATGACTCAACATGTACACACAGAGAACGCCTAAGGGCTGGTTTTTCCACTGCAAATTAATATCCCATTAATTTGCAGTGGAAAAACTGGCCCTTAATAACTCAAGTGACTGAATAAGCTAATTATCTGAGCCAACTGTCTGTTTCGTTAAAATGATTCAAGCCCACTTGCCTTGTTTTGACCGCACAAACACATACGGCACGTTCTGAAACAACAAGATAAAACCAGCAATAAGCACAGTAAGCAATTTCTTCACAATGCATACAAGTCATGTCTTTTCATATTTTATTAGAAGTACAGATACAACCATTTTACCTAGATTAAAGGGCTTGAAAAGAAGCTATGGACAGTGCAGATAAAGTGTAATCTTTCATTGGCTAAATGTCACTCATAATGCTGAAATAAGTAAAAAAATAAAGGCTAAGATTAATCTGAAATAAATATTAATAGCAATGCTGATGTCAACTAAGCTTCACGCCTTTTTATAACTACTTTATTCCATTGGATTTTATCCTAGGTTAACTAGGTGTTGCCCTAACGGGGCGTAACACTGCTGATGGCGTAACACTACTGGCCCGCCGTCGCGTGCTGCCCCTGATGAGTTTCATTCCATATGCACCGCCGTGGAGTGTTACAGACAACGACAGATCCCAGCAAGCAAAACAATACTGGCCCCCTACACTATGTGTAGGCGGGCCAGTAATAATAAAACAAGATTTTATCAGGTACAAAAAGTGCGCATTACAAGTGCATACAGAAAGTGGTAATACAACATGCATTAATAAGCAATGCTTAATTTTACAACACATTACTTTTAAAAACACTAATGTGCAGATAACATCAGGAAAATTACAAATTTAAACCTGCTACTAACTAATCAAAAGCTTTTAAGCTTTCCCTTCACTGCTGTGACACTGTTTAGTTGGTTGGGTGGCATAAAGGGTATCTGGCCTGTAATAATTCCCGGAGAAAATTGTTCCGAAAAGTTCTATTCCAGAACATGTGGAAAAAAAAGCCAACGGGGCAACCAGCCTCACATGGAAAAATGCCATTAACACGCTGGCAGCGGCGCCGATGTCACAGCTCGCATCATTGTCTGATACAAACAAAGTAACTGGTAAGTGCTGAGTAAAACTGCATGACGCTGTGCTGGTGCAGTATTAGCTGTGGCACCGTGTCTGTTAGTGCTTCACAAGTCAAAATTCTATCATAAATTAGCCCCGTATGGGACTGATGGTCGACTCTTCACAACTGATGTTTGTGCCAACTTCAAAGTCTCGTGACACAAAAACTAGGCTGAATATCAAAAATCTAGCCCCGTCAAATTTAGATATTGTGCCCTAGTTTAAGAATCTGTGGTCAGTTGCCAGCTGCCATTGTAAATGGCCGAGGAGATAGCTTTTAAAAATAGCCGGATTTCCAACTATGAAGGGCTCGTGACCTTGACCTTGGATTGGGACATACTGCATACCATCGTGCATCACTCACCGACATCTACCTGCATGCAAAATTTCACTGAAATTGAAGAAACTTTTTGGGGACGGAAGGACATATGAGACTGGCTTTATTAGGTCGACTCTGTCAAACAGTCGACCTAAAAAGTAACTGGTAAGTGCTGAGTAGTTGTTACCCACATGACGCTGTGCTGGAGCAGTATTAGGTGTGGCCCTGCGTCTGTTGGTCTGACCTTCACAAGTCAGAATTCTATCAGGACGGCTGAACGGATCGAGCTCATTTTAGCACAGAGACTACCCTTCACTTATCCTACACACACTGTGCTAAATGGTAATTTGGGTACCTCCAAAAATAAGGGTACTTCCGTCTAAAAATTTGTCCCAAACTCTGCACTGAGAAAATTTCACAACTGCATGTTGATCGTCGCAAGTGCCGTCAACTTAGGTGGATGCTCAGTTTGATAAAATGGCAACCGCAACTGGACAACAGGACGAGTTCGAGGCAGCGCATCACGTGGGTCTGACTGCGGCACCTGAGATTTGTAATATCACCTGATCACTTAATGCAAATGAAATAAAATGTCTGAATGCCATAAACGTTTAACTGCAGCTGTGCAGAAATCTATGTTTACAAAGTTGAAGAAGAAAATCGTCAGCTGTACATTGTGGAAAAACTGTCAATTAGTCAGAAAAGACAGTATGTGAAACAATACTGAAGAAAAGTCCGACCTTATCTTCACACAGCAATGGAAGATGCAAAATAATTTCTAGAGGTTCTGCATCTGCAGCCATGACAATGAACTCCGAAATGCCTCGGTTTAGTGTCTTTGTGGCTAACATGACAACAACATCGGTATGCCGGTATAAAAAGCAACTTAAAAGACTTTTAGACATTTTAAAACTCCAAAAATAGCTATATAATTAAAAACAAAGATCTACAAGCTTTACTTGGTTGACAAAGTTACACTAACAGAACACAATGGTACAAGTAAGTAGCATACCAACGTAGCTTCTACAAAAACACTGTGAAATCAGTAGCTATGTTACTGTCATACAGAAGTAGCACATGGAATAAATGCCAATACAGAAGATAACTAGATGGCTGTATTGTGTGGAATGCCCACAATACCATATTCGACTCAAAGCAATCGGCTATCTGTGCACGAGCTGTTTACTTCCTGCATTCGACCACGCCTAGTGTCACGTGACTCAACAGTCGATGGTGACTGAGTGATGTCAGCTTTATACGCCATGTTGTCAACCATGCCGGATGTCGCAGAAAATTTAGGGACGTTTCTTACACGGAGTATTGATTCCAATGGTAAAAAATGGAAACTAGAAATCCCATAGAGGTTTATTTTGGTAGTGAATTTCCGGCGATCTGTAATCACTGTGGCATTATGGCAACGAAAAGTTGCAAGATGTTAACATTTGTGTGTTTACAAAAAGACCTCTTACGGTAAAATTTTCAAAATTCTTTTCTGAAAGTTTTCATCGCCTCATTGCTTGACGTGTTGTGTCAAATTTCGTTAAATTTGGCCGACGAGAAATCTGTGAAATTGTGTTGCTTACACGCCAAAATACAATATTCCGCTGAAGCCTAGCTTTAAGCCGAACAAAAACTCATCCCTCTGACTCTGCATGCAGTAAAAGGATGCAGCTTGTATAACAGAATATTTCTGGTTGTTGTTGTTGTTATCGTGTGCTTAACGAGCCATGTGACGTCAACCATTGAACAGCAGCATCTTCAGCCAAGTGAAGCTGTAGTAGGCCACCCTACAGCTTGGTCTGTAGGCAGCTGTTGACGATATGAAACATTGTTTGACGTTTGCCACACTGACATTTGTCACTGGTTGTAAGGTTCCACTTTTTGTGGCAGAATGCACAGTGACCTTGGTTAGTCTGAAAATGGTTCATTTTTACCAGTATCGTAGTGGCAGGTCGAATCATGGTTGCCGTATAGTGGGGTCATCCACAAGGGAAGAGTTGACCACCGAGGCCGCTTCCAGTTATCTTGCCATCAAGCCATTGACTGGTGATGATTATAGGATGAGCGTCTGTCCAGGGTGGTCTGCATGATGGCAGACAGTTGCAGGAAAAAGAAAACACATATTTGTGTAACGGCCAATTTTCACATGGGGCTTGAGCAGGGGACATCAATCTACCAAATGTCATAGTCACTGTCTATGTCACAAACAGCCCAATGTCTCGCTAGGACTAGTGTTAGTCACCATGAACCAAAATTGTACTACTGACTGTCGCTTTGTTCAGCCTGTTCCAAGTCCCAGTTGTTACATTTATCACCAGAAATTCATGGCTTTTGTTTCGGATACAAAATGAAGCACCTGTTAAAAGTCACAGCAAATGGTAAAATTCATATCCATGGTTTCCATGAAATTGTGATTTTGGTTATTCTTGCTTATGACGTACCTTCATTGGCACCTTTTCTTAGCTGCTGATAATTCAATGCCTGTTGAATCAACTCAAGTATCTTCTGTGTCAACGCTGGATCTGCAAGAGGGTATGCCTTCGGATTCACCTCATCAGCCTGCAGCAAAAAACAAAACAACACCATAAATGGTATCAGCATAAAGTAACCACAGACATGTCACAATCGTACAGACATGCCTCAACCTTTTCTTCATAGAAAGAAATAAAATAGACTGCTAGTCAGAAAGCCACTTGCACTAAAGTTGACAATCAGAAGTTACATTCACTATTATCCATATCAGAACTACAAACCTGAAGAATGACACAAACTGCAATTGCTAAAATTACTGGTGTTAAACTAATAAAAAAAACTTGATAATAAATGACTGAAGCGATTTTCAAGACAACATTATTTCTCAAGTAATTCATTTTACAGGTGTCCACTGGTTGATTTCAAATGGCAAGGAACGTCTACCACAAACAGAAATCAGCATTACAGCGATTATATACAGAAAACAACGGAGTGCTTAAAAGTTTTTTCAATACATTTCATTTAATTCTTAACTAACCTTTCATAGCACTGAATAGCCTACAATGTGCTGAGCGCTAACATGCCGTTCATGGCTTGTATAAGCTAACGGCCAAAGTGATAGTCAAGGGCAGATTTCTACCCCCCCCCACATCTCGGAAACTACTTAAGCGATTTTCATGAAACTTGAACCTTAGAACTATCCCCGAAAATAACCCCACGCAAAATTTGATTTCAATCCGATGACGTCAGTGGTCTGGGCAAACAGTACACCCAGTTTGCCACTGTAAAGTTTCTTTAATTTTCTTTTTTGGTCACTGTTGCATGCACAGGTCATACCAGTGGATCGATTTTGGCAATCTGTATGTCACACAACGTCTTCCATGCACGCATGTGCCTTTTGGGGTTTTGTTAATGACAATGACATTATGTTCTTCCGTCATTGTGAATGACGTCCTGTTTCATATAATCAACAGAATACACCAAAGGTTATATGTATGTTGGTGTACCACTGTTTTCGGCCGACATCTCTGCAACTATCGGTTGTTTACATCAGTGCAACGCATCAATGGAAAGCTCTTAACAGTGATAATATACAGACATGTTTCAGTTGGAAATCGACATTTGTAGTTAGAATAAAACAATGACATGGCATGCAAGCAGCAAATCTTATCAGCCAGTCAAGTGGCTGATAAGACTTTGTTGCTAGCCATCTGTCCACTGTGAGGGGTGACAAGTTGGTGATACAGACTGCGCATCACTACATAAACAATGTGAAGCTGCAGAAACCGCTGGGAAGGGGGAAGTCTGCTGTCTCTGACTGAATCTTGTTTCGAAATGGCGATTACTGGTACATTATTCATCTCACGTGCACACTGTACTGTGATTCATTTAGAAACAATTACTACAAGCTAACTGTATACATATGTACCAGCAACGTGCAATTTTGTAATTATTTCTCACCTACAGAGGCCTTATAGGCCTGCTTCCGTTTTCTCCATGTGATATGGGTGCTGTCCAGACTGCCAGCGCTGATGTCAGTGAAGTCAGCAGAATCATAAAATTGTCTGTCCACTGTGTCCAGTGAAGCAGTGATGACTTCACTGCTGCCAGAAGAAACAGTGGAAAAAATCTTTGCTAAGTGCTAAAAATTTATATGTTGTTTGTTTACATTTGTTTTGCTAACTTGAGGAGATGACGGAACGTTTGGTTTTCGACAATGAGAAAATAAAAATAACGAACTTCAAAGTTATTAGATAGCATTCAAACTGAGTTAATAAGTGTTGATTATTTAGCTTCTCATTTGCCGACATGTTTGTTTTTGTTTACATCAATCACCGACGGAATGTCTGTTTTTAGAACTCTGCTGCTTATGCTGCTTTCCGTCCAGCAAAGAATTGCTGGACATGCCCATGACATCTAAACTTGAACATGAACTGTTATACTAAAAGCAGACCGCATGACTGCACAGAATATAGGACGACAAAAATCAAATTTAGTTGACTACCGTATACACGACAAAACAGTTTGCACACATTACGACGACAATGCATTGACTGCAGGTGTCACAATAACAAAGTTAATAAATATAACGACCGCACGCCATTCGAGACCTGTGAACAGTGCAGTTAAAGATATACGATAACTGGGCATCCACGGCTATTACAATGTGACTAAGTATGCTATGTACTTGAACTTCTTCAGCACAGTAAACGGTGCGCTGAATGGCGTGGATTAAGTGAGTTTCAACTCAATGACAATGTCGTTGTTGGATTGGAGTGGACGACAAGAATGCGATGGTAAGTGCTGCAAAGACTGCGTATGCATATGCATATGCACACACACACACACATATATATAT
>Ga0209780_1003526_pt1 | contig 11720 bp, 6 predicted proteins | sample WorMetexBAHAMAS2_FD_187384 | JGI IMG/M metagenome (GOLD analysis project Ga0209780, IMG submission 187384) | Marine gutless worms symbiont microbial communities from Max Planck institute for Marine Microbiology, Germany - Inanidrilus exumae... | ecosystem: Host-associated > Annelida > Digestive... | reverse complement strand
TTCACATGATTCTGACTTGATCAAATTTATTGCTTGGTACTGTATAAAATATGGCCGCAGCAGATCATGTATGGGTAGGAATATTATGTTTTGTATGCAGAGATATAATTGTAGTGTAGAAAAGGTTTGCTCTGGATTGATGAACAATGTCATTAAGTCATTTGTTAACACTTCTACTGATAGTCATCATGTTGCATTAGCCGATCTACTCCACGAGATTATAATGGTCAGAGATAAGTTTGTAATGCTCCCTGGATGGTTTACATGTGATGATATAGATGACATTATTTTTAGTATGTGTCTCATGAACACTGTATTGCATGTGCATTGATTTGCATGTTTTTAAAATGTTTTTTTGTTAAATTTTTTCTAATGTTTATATCTGTGCCATGTGTTATGTATCTGTCTCTGTCTATCTTGTACTTCGAGTACGATTTTAATAATAAATAATAGTGCCCTGGGGTGTTACAAACGACGACAGACGACAGACGACGACAGACGCCAGAGAGCAAAACTATGTGTAGGCGGGCCACGGAGCCAGTAATAATTGTTTTGTAGCAACTGGATATGGGTGTCTCATGCTGCGTACCCACTGAAGTAATAAGATACAATTGTAACTAACGAGCGACAGAGTGCCTGAAAGTCAAAAACCAAAAATGGTCGGTTAACCAATCTGGCATAGAATCCCTTAGTCACCGTCCCCATTTTAAACTCTGGGCAAAAATGGGTTAAATAATTCTATAGCGACACGCCACAATAAACCGTAATTGCGTGTTGACCCGGACACTAATGTCGCTGCGAATTGCTTCTGCGACCAATACGACAGCGTTGCTAACGACGCCGTATTCCGGATATCTCTATAAAGCAGGCGTTAGAAGTTAGAACTGACAGAGTAATTTGGAGATGGCGTTTGGCAAGCGCACATAGCAATATGCCGACACGCGACGCATCGTCGCCCGGACGACAGCGAGACTGTATGATAGCTTAAGAGTGTATAAAAGAAGAACGCTATGGTGAAGGTGAATTTCAACCAACGAACCAATCAACCATCGTCAACGGCTTGTCGCCCGTTCGTATTCGGCGATTTGTTTAACAACAGTAGCTATAAGTAGAAAATATCTAAGGCGCAAGAAAGCATACTACATTGACCACCAATGACGTGCAGCAGCGTATACGAAACCACTTTTTAATTATCTGTCTCAGTGCAGTCATGACGCTAGTTTGTGCCGCTTTATGATTTGCTGATAATGAAACAGATACGAGTAAAACAAGGTGTCGCCCTAACAGAACGAAACCGTACTGGACCGTCCTACAATGTCGGCTGCTGACCGCCCACGCGCCCGACCCGGCGGCGACCGACCGGCCACGAGCCCGGCGGCCGGCCCGCACGCCCGCCGGCAGCGTTACAGACGACGACAGACAACAGACGCCCACGAGCAAAATATTACTGGCCCATTGGGCGGATTAGTAAGAACGCTATTGCACGTCGTCAAAACATTAGCCTATCAAGTGGTCAAAAAAATGTTGACAAAAGGCCGCATCGCATGTCGTGCTATTATTGAGGGTTTAATGATCTCTTTTGCTGCATGCCGTTATTGATGATAAAATGATCCATTTTGATGCGAAAACTGCAGCAGAGACTCCCCATGCTTTTCAATGGACCAGTCAACTCCCCAAAATTGCCCCTTGCCCCCTTCTCGTGGGTGGATCTCGACCCAACACATGGTTCTTTGGGCCCACCTGAGTCAGCCCCAAACGGCATCTCGATCGGTTTATCCGTTTTTGCAGGGCACATCAGTATGACCAACACACAGACAGACACATACAGACAGACCACGATACGTGCGACATCTGTAGCAATAAGTCGCATCTATGCAATGCATAAGTTGCGTTTGCACGAAGGTCACTTAACTTCAACCATCGATTAACTAACCCACTTTCCAGCACTGCTATTGGCCGGTGTATCGGGTGACCTACCGCCGCCATCACAATGCCGCCGCCGCTGAATTAACCCCAGTTTAACCCTTTCGCTGCCTTGCCCGCCGGATATTTCTGGCGGAGGAAATAAATAATAATCCCCCGACTGCCGGATGAATCCGGCGACGCTAGGTAGGCTATAATTATAACCTCGATATGTGATATAATATGCTGCCTGCGGTATTGACTATTACCCATACACTGACTACGTAGGCCTATTATATTTTTCCGGTCTGGCAGTGAAAAGGTTAAGTTCACAGACACTAACGTTCAACCTAATCTGTGCGGTACGTACCGTCACTTAAAAATGAGAGTTAATAAACGTGACACAACAAAGCGGGGATACATGTTCCCATCCTTTTCTCGAATTCACGTCATCTAGCATTTGCCGTAGTACAGTAGTCTCCTCCTGACCTGTAGCGTACCTCTCACTCTGGAATCAAAGAAAGCTACCTTAACGTCGCATCAAGGGGACAGGCGGTTACCGAGGATCAATTCGACCACGCTTTACGGCCATGCGGCCGACAACCGGTAAAACGTAATCGACGAAGCGTCGTCTGCAACACTTACATTATGACGGTTTCCTTTAGTCCCAAGAGACGGACGCTGCGGTACTCAGAGCTGAAGAAACGGACAGCGTTTTATCTGCAGACACGTTCTTTCGCTGTATGTTACATAACGTTATATATGGGGGGGGGACAAAAATGACATTTTTGCGTTATATAACTTAATGTGGATGACGCCTGAAACCCAAACCCCTTCTAAAATGGAAGTCGGAGGCGAGGTTCGTAGAAGCTGGTACCTTGTGCACGACTTCGTAATAATCCGGATCTCATAGTATAATGTAGTTGTGAGCAAAGATAGCTCCCGTTCTATCAACTGGATTCGCTAATCCGTTCCTGCCCAATTCAGCGAGATAGGGGAATACTCAATCAATCAGTGACTTGTATAACGGCTCCATTATCCGTCGTGAAGGCGGCGAGTCGGAGGCGCCGGAATAACGCAAAATTAATAATTTTGCATCCCTTACCCTTCACGGTTATTCGAAAGTTGCCTAAATTCTCATGATGAGCCTCAAACTAAGCCAATGTCGCTAGGAATATTCATTAGTTCTGACTCGGTTAATGGGAGTAGAAATTAAGAAGCTGCAGCTATAGGGACCATTCCCAAAATTTGTCGACTGTTTCTATTGCCCAGGAAAGTAGACCTAACTATCCAGACAAAAGTTGTATCAAATGTTTTAAGAAATTATGCCGACAGACAGACGTATAGACATAGAGACAAAATGACGCATCACATAATCATTACCTTCATGCTTTGCAGAGATAACGAATGATAATTCGACGAGATGCTGATACTTCGAAACCAACATCACTGCTAAGTACCATAGTGTTAGACTTCGGGTAACACGACACGTATCTTACAGTTCTGAGACGCTTGGTAGTTGCGTTGCGTCACCCACAGATGACCTTCACCTTGATAGATCCAGAGTGTGGGTGGCTATGACGTCACGTGACGTCATGAAGTAGAGACTGCCAGTAACAACCTACCCAATAGTTGCAACTGTTCCTTGAAATATAGGTATAACTATTCTATAGGCCGCATCGATTGCACGCAGATACGGCCTATTGCTACAGATGTCGCACATAGCGTGGTCTGTGCGTCTGTGTGTCTGTCACGGGCGAGCTGTGCACAAACGCTGAGGCGATCGAGATACCGTTTGGTGACTGACCCGTGTGGGTATAAGGAACTATGTATTACATGGGGGCCCAGATCCACCCAAATTCAATTTCGGCTGAGGCTCCGCCCCAAACCCCGCTGGGGGAGCGGGGTCGCCGCGGGGTGACAAAACGGCTACGCGACCTTTTGCCAAATTATCCTACTCTGTACATTTGTTAACTAACTGAAAGGGCAAGTAGTTAGAACTACTTTCTTATCTAGTGAAAAGTGCCTGAATGAGGATAATGCGAAAACTGGCGCCAGCGCCTTGGCCAGTGCTCAACTCGACTATTGCAACTCACTTCACTTCGAGATTTCTAAGGCCACGAGCTACAACTGATACAGAACATTTTTGCTCGTGTCGTCACCAGCGTCAACCACGCAACACCATTTCTTCAACAACTGCATTAGTTACCGATCCAGTTACGCATTGATTGCAAGATTGCCATTGTTACCTTCAAGTCACCGGTTTCGTGCATGACGTCATATCTATTGCTCAGTGGCGGAGGTGTGACGCGACAGCCTAGCGAGGCGTGGCCGGTCGCGTGGCTGGCTGCGTGCCCGATGGCGCGCGTGGGCGGGCCCGGCTCGATGGCGCATCCGGGGAGAAGAGTGCTATCCCCGGTTGCCTAGCTTTATTAAAGGCACAAAGTAAAGGTCGGATTCTTATATAGCGCTGCTTACTCGATGACCGGACCAGCGCGCTTTACAATCTCGTAAGTGGCAGTTGACTGGCAAGAGCCAATGGTGCTGCAGCGCAAACTGCGGCCATTTATTGCACGCGTTAACGTACAACAGGACCCGCGTTATGCAGCTAGCAAACACACCACCGCTCCAATCAACCACAACAGGCCTTCATTCTGCAAACATTCACCAGACGTCGCCACCCGTGCGAATAAGCAAACATCCGATTACAGCTTACTACTCAATTTATCGACCTCGAAAGAATGAAAGGCTGAGTTGGCCTAGTTGGCTGACCTATTGCGGACGGTTTACCCACATGAGTGGTCACCCATCAGCTGCAGATCGAGCGCAGGACAAGGAAAGTTCGCCGGCCAAAAACCGACGTTCTACCACTGTTCGGTCCACGCAACCAACTGAAAATATGTCGGCATACTTGTGCAGTTGAACATGCCCAAAACCTTGTCACATTTCTGCTGACCTTGCCAACATAATTATTATTGTGTGTGCATATTAATATTTTGTCATCTGATTCCACTGCTGTTATAATAATTTCTCGCTGTGAAGAAATACATAATCTACGTTAACCACCCACCAGAACTGCACTGAGCTAACATAATGATTCATTAAATAGTGCTATCGAAGCACTATGGCATAAAATAAACAGATTAATACGGGGAGGTCCAGTCACTCAAGAACTGGCATGCCTGCCTACCTCAACGACATGATACGGTTCAGTACCTCATCCAGAAGATCAGTCTGCTATCAACGTCGTAAATGCTTTGAACGCCGAGTTTTCAGTCATTCCTCCGCCATCATCTGAAACAGTCCACCATAACTTCACACTTTGATACAATGGAAATCATGACGTTCAGAAGTCACCTCTAGACGTACCTGTTCCACTTGTTACATTTCTCAGTCATCGCGCTCGCCGGCCAGTGTCTGCGACTGCGAGTGTATTTCTGTCTGTTTGTCTGTCAGGTCGACGGTCGTATATTTCTAACATCACACGTCCAAATTTCGCCAGATTTTCTGTACATTATCATATGTCGCCGTGGCTCGGTCCTCCTCTGACGGCAATGCAACAGGTTGTGTACTTCCCGTGTTGTGGATGAGGTTATGTTTCACATAATGGAGCGAATCGGCCAGAATCGAAAACGACGCGTATGTTTCGCTTAGTTCTCCAGATGGCGGCACCGGGGGCTAAGTCTGCCGTCTCCGGCTGCATCATGTTTTCGATTTTAAGACTGAAACTATTTCGCCTAGGACTGCACGATGTTAGAAGTGCACAGTTTTTATAGAGCTGTGTAGGCCGTAGGCTACTCTACAATGGCATGCAGATCCAGTAATTCTAAAATGGGGACGGCGAATTAGGAAACATAAGGCTTCGTCTCAGTGGCTGGACAATTTTGCTTATCTGCTATATAGCCAACATCGCCCCCAATTTTCCCCGGTCCTCACAGAAGGGGAGGGATGTTGCCTGGTCCACACATCCCTGAATCATGGACTGGTACAATGGTGTTATGTTCAGTAGGCCTAATTCTAACGACTAGTATTCGCTACAAAGATAATCGAAACTAACCATTCAGCCCGAGTTATTTATGTCGCCCATTTACATTAATTGTACCGTTGTCATTTCCAGAAAAGGAAAGAGGATGATCGCGTTACGGAAAGATCTGACGTCACCGTCGCAAACACTTATCTTCGTCCAAGTCGTGCAAAAGTGGGCCGCTGCCAGTGGGCATACGACAGTCCAGAGCGCAGGAACCGGAAAACGAACCAGTGAGAAGCAGCTGGGCGCACTTAGACGTCACTCGCTCGATGTTTACGTATTCTTCCTGTCAGCACCGAAATTAACAAGGTGTCGCCCTAACGGGACGTAACCGTACTGGCCCGCCGTGCAGTGTCGGCCGCCCAACCGCCCACGCGCCTGGCAGCGTTACAGACGACGATAGACGACGACGACAAACAACAGACGCCAGCGAGCAAAACAATACAATGTTTACATTGAATGAAACAAATACTCGACTTTTCAGGCGACTATTCATCGATCAGACCGTTTCTACGATTTAGAACGCCGCTAGAGCGGAGATGAGCGTAATTGTTGTGAATGCTTGTCGTACGGTTGCTACTTTATAAGACCGGTCTTATTTGGGGGACCATCCACAATTTTCTCACGAAGAAAAAACCCAAAATGTGACATTGATAGACTCCGCACAGCCAAACAGCGCAAAATGTAGAAAATCTAAAATTATTCGTTAATCGCCGATAGTTCTGTTAAATTTTCCCGAATAGAATAAACCTCTTCTTCACAGAGAGCTCAGAAACACTGACGCATTTCACAGAGATGCGACCTCTGAATCTGAAACGACCAAAGTGACGTTTGTTTAATCGTATTCGCCAGATGGCACTTATAGTCGGTGCAGTTACTAAGCTCTTGCTGAACGCTGGCGAGACCCTTCGTATCAAGTTCAGAGAACTCTGGCAGGCTGCGGCTGACAATAATATATTGTTGGTTGCTTATTTGACACGACTCTTTTGCTAACGCCTTTGAATTAGACTGGATCACTGTGGAATCGATGATACTGTGCAAAATGTTAAAATAGACAATATTTAAAGTGCGGAAAATGAACAGTCACTTCGAGTGCGCTATACAGACCCTACGGCAAAGCAGTACTAAAAACATGAAATCGAACAACAGTACAAAAATGTTATGAGTAAAAATAGTGTCTGTCTAAAAAGGCGAGTCTTTAAAGCGCGTTTGAAGACGACCAGTGATGAACTGTGGGGACGCTGAACTGAGTAGAAAGTGATAGTGCAAAAGTAGACATCACAACAGTGGAGAACGTAGGAGACTGGTGAGTAAGTAATGCAGAAATATGTAGAAGAGCAAATGAAGCGCAAATTTATTCATTTTTATCCTGTAAACTGCTCAAAGATGTTTTTTGAAAGAATATTACTGCGATTCTGTCGTTTGAACACAGAATGCGAGACCTCCTGCTGGGTATAAAACATCAATTACAATGTATATCTATCTAATCATCCGACGGTGAATTTGTGCTGAATTTGTTTGGCCAGGGGCGTGGTTTACGGCGGGCGAACGGACTGCCAAGCCACCATCGCGCAGAGCTCGATTGTGGCTTGTTAAATTTAATGTCGGCCTAGATATATACCGGTAGTCGATAATATTGTGACTAAAATAAACTACGATAATGTCTACGATAATTTTCAAAAGTTTAGCAATTTGCTAGACTTGCACACACACTTTGTACTAATTGATCGATATTATTCCGATGTCGTTTAAGTGTGTCTTCTTGTGTGTGTGTTTGTTTGTGCGGTCGCGCGACTAAGGCTTGCTTCGGTCGCGCTTGCTTCCTGTATATCCATTAACTTCGATCAGAAATCATATACGCCGAAAACCCGCCGTGTTTGTCACGTGCCGGTCACGAGGTACGGTCACGTGGCCATACTAGACATCACGTGATCACCGCAAAATTCCGCTGACAAGCATAGAGGTGTGCTGGTTGGGATTTAATTTTAACAGTGTTCAGAGTGTTTGGCCAAACTAGACAATGTTCGTGGGTCCAATTTACTAAACCCAACCCAACCCAATTCAACCCAAGCCATGATTTTATTTACCCAACTCAACCCACCACTTAACTAATCAATCCCGCTAAGATTGGTTAACTCAAAATTTACCAAGAGAAACAAGCAAATGACGGGTTAAAACAGTAGGCTTATTACTGCCAAAAGTAACGGAAGTAACAACTAACAAGTTCGTCCGTACCCCTAACACTCGGACTGAAACACACGCTGGCCGCGTGCGTGACGCCTCCTGGTGATTCACGTTGAGTATGCGCCGCGCGCCTTATTAAGGTTAGGAAAAAGATGGAACGGACAGACGGACGGACGGACGGAGAGACGCCAGACGGTTACATTACGCTTACCGCTAGACGCAGCCAGTTTAATAACGAACCTATTCAAATCGAACAAGACGGAAATCAAACTGCACACCTCTAGCAGGTGTCAATCGACCTAGTTTTGTGTCGGATGTGAGCGTATACAGCCGGACAGCACATGGATAGCAGCAAGTTACACGGCGTTATTGCTCATGGGCCCATATGTAGGCCTACGTTAGATGTTGCACGTTAAAAGACGCTAAAGACGTTACAAGATTGTTGTCTGTTGTATGTTGTCTGTTTTGCAGCAGCAGCAGGAGATATCAAGTTCGTTGTTCGTCAAACTGAGTAAGGTTAGAACGCCTGTCTTCTATAAGTATTATTTTTATTTTTCAAGCTAGGTAGTAAAGATCACAGGGTCAAAAACAAATGGCTAAAATACTAAAACAGAAATCTGCTGCAACGGCTAAACGTCATCGCCAGTGGGTATTTTCATGGCAAATGTGCCACACACAAACAGTAACCGATATATCCACACCTTGCCTAGCGGCATGTGTGGATAATACCTGAATTAATAACACCAACAGTAATAAAAGTAGTATTAAACTTATATAGGCTAGTGCGTTGTGTAAATACCCTCAAACGTTCTGCGTATGATAGCCTAAGATAGGAGAAGAAGCGTGTTATGATGTCATTGATGTGGCGTTTAAAAATTTGGAGAGAAGCTGTCGCACCTAGGTGCAAAAGCTAGAGAACTAAACTCCGGGGGATGATAGACACGCAATTCCCCTATATTTTACCTGGGACTATACATATTTGGAAGTTTTTTCGCTGCATGTCTTTTTATCTTTTTATGATAAAAGTGCACAGGAATGACGAGTGTTGGCTTAATAATACGTCAAAACCGTTTGAAGGCCAAACTACTGCAGATAAAAAATTATGTCGTCAAATGTCTAATACTCAACGTTGTCTACATCCTCTCCTACCCAACCATAGAAATAGTAAAACAATTAAAAAAGTCACTCAGGCAGGAACCGTAAACATAACTACATTTTACTACACATCGAGATCAACCTCTTCAAAAACAGTTTTTAAACAGATGTCTGTTTTCATACATTTAGCCTAGTCTGTATTTTATATTGTGTTACACCGTAGTCCGTATTTGTTTTATTTATAGTTTACGATTGTCGCTTTTATGTGCTTATGTATTTAAATGTGTTTACTAGCTGTCTACATGCTTTTATCTCATATGTTATGCGTGCGATTGGCATGCTTTTTATAAAAGGCCACTTACTTACTTACTTACCCCGTACTATCTGGGAGAACTCATAGGAAATGCCCCAGTGTAAATGACGCATTGACGCCATTGTAATACGAGGAACAGATCTACCGGACGAATTTCTACAGTTTCGCCAGTGGCCCAGTATAGCGATAAAGAAACTACCTCGTCTGTTTTCCTACGCGTAATCGTGCGAACGTTTTGTGTCGCGCCACCGATCATTTTTAGTCTAAGCGGAAAATAGAAAGCTGTGTATTATGTGTGTATTAGAAGATGGGGTCATGTTATTACTGGCCCGCCTAATGAGCTAGTAATTGCTGTTTTGCTCGCTGGTGTCCGTTGTCTGTCGTCGTCGTTTGTCGGCGTCGTCAGTAACGCTGCCGGAGGGCGGGCGCGCCGGCCGCCGGGCGCGTGGGCGGTCGGACAGCCGACACTGCACGGCGGGCCAGTACGGTTACGTCCCGTAGGTCGACACATTGTTTGAGCTTCAAATATATATGACATTCGGTACATCTTCACGCCTACATCATCTCCTCCCGCAGCAACGTGACAACGTTGTTACTTCCAGGTTGCGTTCGGCGTTCAAATTCCCAGTGCCATTCGCCAGCACAAATAAATTTCAATCCTTTATAAATTACGGTATAAGATGGTATCAGTAGGCCTAGACTAACATCGTTTTTGTGAACTATGTTTTAACTCTTATGATATTATGAACTGCCAGTGTTTGTTCTAATGTTGCAGACCGTTAGTAAGTGTTGCAGTGTTTTTATGTCTTGTGTCCTGTTTGAACATTGTTTTATTATTGAGCTATTTGGTCTCATGGCCGTCAGTTTGAAGTAAACACTTCCTTCCTTACTTACTTACTTACTTACTAGCACATACCTCCGTCAAACATAGTCTCGTCACCGTCAAGCAGTATATACAGGTGCCCTAACCCTACGTAACCCTAACGCCCAACTCCAATTTTCCGAAATTTCCTCAACTCTGCTCTGGTCCATAGTCTACTTATTCATGAAATTTTATATAAAAACACAGCCATAATTTTTCAGTTGTCCTGCTAAGCTAAGAAACAGAAAAACAAACAAGACACGGGTCAAAACATTCCCGCCAAGCTGTAGCGGACGAGGGGCAAAATTTGGGATACTTTTGACATATTTTTGACCAACTTATATGAGCTGACAGGCCGTGTCCCCTACTGGCCCTGAGCCCACACGCCCGAAAACGAAAAACAAACTGGCAGTAACTAATTGCGTTCAAAATAGATCCCATATAGTGAACGAAGTAAACAAACCTGCAGAGAGTAAACATCACAGCCGGAGGTATAGCCTAATAGCGGAAAACGGAAACGCTGCGGTCTATTTCCTGCGGTAATGGAAGCAAACGACGCGGCATCTGGACACTAATGAAAACTGACGTCATCTTTAGGCCTAGTGCGGTGACGATTAGCTTTTTTACGGTAGGCTAAGCTGCGCATTTTGGGACATTTTAACCGCTCATCGAAGATATACGGCCTTCGTATAGTTATTACGCAGTTTGGGCTTTCCTTCGTTTTTACGCTTTAAAGAGTTTTATTTTGTGATTTGCTGGACTGCTAAGCGATTTTATATCATAGTGCCAACAACCTCACTGTGGTGGCATATGGAGTTCGGACACACGTCAGGCAAGTTTGCGATAACGGCTGCAGATCGAATGCAGTGTTTTATAGAGACGGATAGAGATGGGATGACCTGCAATCCTCTTGCAGTTCTATACAAGGCGTCGCCCTAACGGGACGCAATACTACTGGCCCGCCGTGCAATGTTACCATAGAGCTATAATCAGACTGGAGGCGACATGACGTCATCGCCTGGCCTGCGCGGGTAAAGCCGCCTGCACGCCCGCCGTGGAGTGTTACATACGACAACAGACGACGACGACAGACGCCAGAGACCAAAACAATACTGCCCTCCTACACTATGTGTAGGCGGGCCAGTAAAAACACGAATATGCTGGTGTGTGCTACATGTTTTGATATGCCATTCATGCGGTAAATTAAACATCTCGGCTTTGCGTCATTCACATTATTCATTTACCGGAACAAAGAAACACAGACACACACACACACACACACACACACACACACACACACACACACACACACACACACACACACACACACACACACA
>Ga0209780_1003525_pt1 | contig 11720 bp, 4 predicted proteins | sample WorMetexBAHAMAS2_FD_187384 | JGI IMG/M metagenome (GOLD analysis project Ga0209780, IMG submission 187384) | Marine gutless worms symbiont microbial communities from Max Planck institute for Marine Microbiology, Germany - Inanidrilus exumae... | ecosystem: Host-associated > Annelida > Digestive... | reverse complement strand
GAAGGTACGTCCATTTTAACTAGTGGTGATTTGAAGCAGTGGCTTACTGGCCAGTCTTCTGCATACGCCGTCGATGACATTACATTACATTAGAAAACTATTTATAGTCGCCTAAGTAAAAAAAAACACAAGGTCCACTACGGCGTATTCCAGCAAACAATTACTAAATAATGTCTGGTATGACTGTCGAAATAACTGTTTACAGTTTTCGACGAAATGTTAGTCTTGCTCACGTCCCCGACCGGGTGTTTTTCAAGCTGGCAGTGACAGTTCACCGGTGTCTGAACGGCTGAGCACCGCCGTACCTGTCGGACTACTGCGTTCCGGCCGCCAGTGTCGACACTCGACAGCACCTGCGTTCCGCCAACCGTCAACTGCTTGCAGTTACCTCGCTACCGGCTTAACACTTACGGCCGTCGGGCCTTTTCAGTTTCCGGCCCCACAGTCTGGAACTCTCTCCCGGATTTCATCCGAGACCCGACCATCAGTGCAGACTCTTTCTGACGTTTGCTTAAAACGTACCTGTTCGTTCGATACTAGTGTATTCAGCGCGTTAGAGGTTCTTGACGACAACCGCGCTCTATAAATTTACTTACTTACTTACTTACTAACTCACTTATGTGGTAGACGCCATTGACCAATGGCAAGCACGACTACGTGCGTGCAACGCAACTGGTGGTGTTCAGAAATACATTTAAACATACATAAACGCATAGTAACATACACCAGCGCCAACACGATGTTACTGACAAAACTACATCGTATTAGTAATAATAAGGTAACCTAGTGATGTGAGTATTTTAAATCTCACGCAATGGAAGGTTTGCGTGAGACTGGACTATTGCAATATGATCGCAACCGACGCAGACGATCATAGCAAACTCCGCGGCGAATGATTATAACCGACGTCCAACCTAGATCTTCTCGCAGTAGATAGCATGACGGGGGCGCAGAAAACGCAGAACCAGAGCATGAAGGGCCACTCGAGAAAAATGTAACGAACACAATCAGCACAATTGATCAACTTTAGTATTTAATTTAGTGTTTTGTTTTCGACGTGGTTATTAGACCGTCGATTGCTCGTAGTATGTAAAGATTAAATACTATTAATAGTGTTGCTGATGATATTAATATTTATAACTATTATTGTTAGAACTAGCCCCGAAATAGGCCTAATGCATTTCTGCATTGCGGTATGCACTGAAGTGCAGTCGTCTGTTGTTCGTTAGAACAAATTACACCACGTGTTCGTTTCTTGACACAACTTACGACGGTCCTACGTTTTAGTCGACTCGTAATATACGATGAGACCGCTTAAGTGATTGATGCGTTTTTGCCGATGTGGACTGCGTGGCGGCGCATTTTGCTGCCCACGTGTGGCCTACACGTTTTACCGTCGGCGTCAGCGCATCACATCATCATCATTTGTGGATAGCTGTCACCGTTGTCTGATCCGTTCGTGTTACGGTCATGAAAGACAGTATTCGTTTTATGTGTCCAGCGAGACCATCAGTAACGAACGGTCGCCTTGCAGCGCGTGAGTTCAAGAGTGGGCGTCTGACATGTGTACGTAGCAATGATTCGTCAATGCTGCAGTTCCTAATGTACCGTATTTCCTCTAATAGAACCCGGGTCTCAAATACAAGCCGGGTCTCAAAAGAAGCCGGGGGGTCTGACACTATAAATTGTTCTAATAGAAGCGGGGTGCTTCTATTAGAGGAAATACGGTATTCACGTACATCTACAAACCGACTGCCCTCCTTGGCTACAAACGTAAATCTGTCAATTATATTTCGACATGCAACAGACAACTGACAAACAGTCAAAATGACTGTCTTTTTTTTCTTAATTCGAGTCCACGAAAGAGCAGGAGCTAATGTATTCGTTCTGTTGTGTGTATCGTTCTTTCTGAGCGTCTGTCTGCAAAAATACTTAAATTGCTCAGACGCTTGTGTGTGTACAAATTTATATTAAATTTTGGGTAGTCTTTACCGCGAGACGCTATGCTAGCGGATATTCTATGATCCTATGTCCACCTGTTCGTCCGTCACAAGTCGTTCTATAAAAACAGCTAAATATATTATCATGCAAAAACACGCATGGTAGCCGAGGGAATCTTAGTTCGACCGTCTCGCGTTCATCACATTAAACGTCTACCATTGTTTATCATGTTCCACGACACTATACGTAGAGCGTCGCGCGGTTCGTCTGCGACAGCTGAGCCCCTTTCTTCAATAGACTATTCGTTTATCGAAACTTTATGTCGACCGCTGTGGTATAATACGGTACTGAACGCCATGTGTTTACTAGCCTACATACATCACAACAACATATAATCTGTGTGCGATGGGGCCTATCACAAAACCACACGCAAATCATTCTGTAACACAAAACGTTCAATTTATAGGATGGTGTGATTGCCAGCATCTGTGACTATCTTAATTGCCATAATAAAAAATATATGAACATGAAGCCTGTTCACAGTAGAAGGAGAAACATTACGATATTTTCTACGTACGCACACAACGTAAAATAGAGACCAAATGTAAAAAATTAGCCCCATACGGGACTGACGGTCGACTCCTACTTATTGCCAGCTTTAAAGTCACGTGACACAAAAACTGGGATATACATGTAGGTCATAAATCCGGCCTGATAAACTTTAGGTATTGCCCCCTAATTTAAGAATCCGTAGTCATTTGCCAGCCCCTACTGTAAATGGGGGATGAGGTAGCAGTTGAATATGGCCGAATTTCCGACTTTCAAGGGCTCGTGACCTTGACTGTGACCTTGGACCGGGTCATACTGTATACTGTCATGCATCAGTCATCGACCTCTACCTACACACAAAATTTCATTGAAAGCGAAGAAACTTTGTGGACGGCTACTTACTGCCAACTTCAAAGTCACGTGACACAAAAACTGGACAAAAATAAAAAATCCGGCCCCGATAAGCTTTAGGTATTGTGCCCTAATTTAAGAATACGTGGTCATTTGTCAGCCTCCATTATAAATGGGGAGGAGCTAGCCTTTGAAAATGGCCGAATTTCCGACTTTCAAGGGCTTATGATTAAGACCTTGGATCGGCTGATACTGCATGCCGTCAAGCATCACTCGTCGACCTCTACCTGCAGACCATATTTAATTGAAATCGAAGAAACTTTTTGTGGACGGACTGACGGACGGACATTTGAGACCGACTGTATTAGGTCGACTCGGAGGATTCGACCTTATATGGCTGTATTGTGTGGAATGCCCACAATACAGCATATGGCTGGAAGCGGTCCGTTATCTGTGCACACGCTGTTTACTTCATGCAATCGACAATGCCTAATGTCACGTGCTTGTGATTGAGATTGAGTGATGTCAGCGTTATCTGCCGTGTTACTTATTTTTAGTTTCCAATTCAGACTGCTTTTCTTTCATGTCGGTCAGCGAGGCAGCACAGCGGCGTACTTGGTTTACCCAACATCGGACGTTGCCGAAACTTTTGGTCGGTTTCTTGTAATAATAATAATAATAATAATAATCCAGCTTGTATAGCGCCAGTATATCAAAGACTCCAGAGGCGAGTACATCCTACATACATTGATTGCGGAGCGTACAGCCCAGGGGAATGATTGTGAATTGATTTTAACAATAAAAATTGAAATTAGACATCCCGTATAAGGAGGATCACTTGGTAGTATTAATTTTCCGGCGATCTGTAATCATTGTCGGTGAAATCGTGCGTTATTGAGTGGACAAACAAACAAAAACAAAATTTCGCTTGCTTCTCAAACTGTCGCTACTAGGCGGATCGCGCCCAAAATCTGCCAGAGCCAGCCATCATTAATGTTCTCAGAGTGCTCCCGATTTCATCCAAATCAGTTTACTTTCGGCGGAGTAATAGCCGAACGCGCGAACACTGCCACATTGCCCCGTAGAGTGAATCCATTAATCGGCGGAAGCCTAGCTTCCCGCCGAATAATAATTATATATATAGCCTAAAATAAATACACCAATATAGATTAAATATGTCATTATATAAACGTTACAAAATACGCAATATATTGCAATAAAACGCGATAATATGAACAACAATCGTGAAACTGACATTTTGAGTCTATACAGGACCGATTCGTTTCAAAATACGGGACAGTTGACGCTGGTGCTGTAAAAATGATCACAGTAGGCATTCGATCTAAAACTCTGAACAGAGCAGTTACTCAGTCGACTGACTAGTTTCTATAGCGTCTGAGATTAACCAGAGCGACTTACCAAAGCGAACTTGTTTAGGACCTAACCGTATGATTGCGGTTATTAGCTGCAACTATAGCTGAACAAGTTGTTGCTGCACAGACGTTTTGTGCTAAAGGCTGTCGAACATTCACAAACGCTAATATTAATGGATTTGGATCAGCGCAAGAAGGAACGTAAACGTAGTGCGGTATACACTTTCGCTAGAATTGTGCGAGAAAAAGCGACAAAAAGTGATGCAGAACAAGGGCAAAATGTTACTCAATATCATTATTTATCATAGCAATTTCTCAGAGTATTTTTGGGGAATTACGCTTCTTTGAGAAAAGGGCGAAATTCCCGTTGTAAGCAGCCTCTATGTACAACACTGCATCAATGTCAGTGTGAACAGCTGTGGTGCCGATGAAACTTGTCGCAGAACTGATCGAAACGCGATATTATTAGAACTGCAACAATATCCGGCGTTGTGCAATGTAGATCCCAGAGTTCCAAACTGGGTCAGTGACTAAGAGATTCGTTGCCAGGCTGGCTAACCAACCGTTTTTAGTTTTTGACTTTCCGGCACTCTGGCGCTCAAGTGTAGATATTTTGGGAGCACCAAGCCAAAGTAATAAGTTAATAAGTTAAGGACTGAGTTGTGGGCGTGTTCGGCGATCAATGAATGTCGACGTCGACCTAGTTCTGTTGGTGTCTACGGCTCAAGCGACTTCTTGCGGGTGTCGACCGTTCGACGGATCCACTCGCGCATCGAACACAGCGGCGAGCAGAGCACCTGCCGAGGAATGCCGGTGTCGGGGACTTCGAGCTGGGCCGACTCACGGCCGATGTAGTGCAGCGACTTGGCGCACTTGATGTTACAGCGCAGTTCGGTCACCTCCGGGTGCGCCACCGCGTCTATCATTATGACGATCATGACGCAGACGATCGCGCCGACAACCAACTGTCCTATCATCTGAAACATTGTCCGCCAACTGGTCCGCCGATCTACAACGTCATCTGTCACAAACACGACTCCTGAATAATACAAATGCAAATTCAACAGTTATTTTTATTGCACCCCTACAGTCTGATCGATGGTGCATTAGAAAAGTCAGCCAACACGTGTATCACAGCCGTTGACATACTGAAATAAAAATGTTTTAACACCTTCATTACCAACCCCTTCTATAGTATGGGTACAGTTTATGTTGGCTGCGGCCCAATCCCTACTATAGAAGTATTTTTTTGGTCGCTAGTACCCCAACCCCCACTATAGTAGGGATCTTGGAAACTTGGAAAAAATAATCCGATTCCGGTTAACCCGGTTCCGGGCATTAAGCCTAGGAGAAAGAACTCGAGGATGAAGGGGTTAAGGGAACGTTGGAAACTGTCAGTGGAACAGGTTGACGTTTTTAGTTTGGTCGGCAGCCGATTCCAACTTCCAAGCTCCAGGTGCAGCGACTGAGAAAGCCCTCTCGCCAAGCTTGCGATGTGTACGCGGCATGACGTAGTCGCCGTTGGTGGCTGAGCGCTGAGTGCTCAGTGACTGGACGCTGGAGACAGGTGTCAACATGTCGACTATGTATGTCGGCGCCTGCCCGATCGACGCCTTGATGAACAACAGGCAGAGCTTTTAGCCGATGCTCCTGTCGGTCGGTAACCACACAATTGCCGCAGGGCCTGTGAGACGTGGTCGCGGGATCGCAGGTCGAGAACCAGACGAGCGGCGGCAGTGTTGAGGTTGGAAGGCCGGCGAGGATGACGTTACAACAAGTACGCCCGTCTTCGTATATCCACACATGCCGATACTACGTCCACACGCCGCGCGATTTCACGAACGGCGCATCTCTAGCGCGGCGTATGGCCCGCGCGCTTAATGAACTATAAATAGAACGTCGCTCTGACGTCAGTCAGCCTAAATCCGCAGGCTAGGCTAGGCTCCTATGTGTCCGATTTTGGGCTTCTGGGGGAGCAAAGTTCCCCAAAATGGGAGATTCTTTCCCCGGGACGCCGATGAACCACAGTGCAATATTTGACGCCGCTAGCTTTATCATCGGCGGAGAAATCCCTAAACGTACAAAGTACAAACACACAAAATTACACAAAAACAAACAAACAAACAGTAAACGATATATCCACACTTTGCCTATCGGCATGTGTGGATAATAATCCAACCGCGACAGGACAAACGCAGACACCGTCGGGTAGTGACATCGCTGCCAAGTTGCCGACGGACGGAACGCAGTCTACGTTTTTTATTTTGTCAAAGTTTTTATTTTAAAAAACGTTGGCAAAATAGGCGTGTAAGTAAGCGAAAGAACGGCAACGAAATAATACAATAATTTACAGTTTAATAATATAATACATTTTTCAAGAGTCGCTTAATCGGAACGGAGCTATTAATAACCCAGTAGTGTAGTTCGATGCAGTTCTGTTAGGCCTTAGACATTGGGGGTTAAACACAAGCTAGTAAAGGTAACGTTTTTTATTCAACGTTAACAAACGTTTTTTTTAAATTTTTGTCACGTTTTTTACGTTTTTAACGTTTTTTATTTTTATTTGAACGTTTTTACATCTATGGTCTACGCAGGTGGTGAAAGCATAAAACTGCGCTGTCCGGACGCGTGCTCTCGCATCGACAGCTCGGCATCCAGCATAATATATCACACGCCGAGATCGCGGACGACGGTCGTTGGCGGGTCTTCTACCACGTGCTTCGCGTCTCACTTCTTCCACAAATCTTTCTCGCCCTAAACTGCTTGCTCCACTCATTCCTTCACAGTCTAGGACTCGGCCTGGATCTTCACGTCTTAACGGATTGTGATTGTTAGTTCTTTTTCATTTTTTACTTTAGGCCGCGACGAAGCGATAGCTAGCGATAGCTGCCTATTGCCACTGACGGAGGGCCGTGGTCGGTCTCTCTGCCGGTCTGTGTGTCTGTCTGTTGGTTACGTTCGTGAGCCCTGCCGTGCGAAAACGGCTGAACCGATCGAGATACCGTTTGGGGGCTGAGTCGGGTGGGCCAAAGGAACCATGTATTATATAGATGGGGTCAGCGTCGGACGAATCCATTCGCCGCCGCTAGGGGTGACAAGGCGGCGATGCGGCCTTTCGTCATAATTCTTTTGACTACTTGTTTCTGTTTATAATAATCTATGTGGTGGCTTAATCCAGCACATTGATATACCTTATCGTAGCGTCAAACACGAGGTCTAGAAGTCTGTTTTCTTGGCCGCTACTCTGCCACCATCGTTGTCCGTCCGCAACGACCGATCTAATGACCACAGTCCTATTTCCTTCGACCTAACGACAGTGAGGATTAGAAGACTGAGTGATGGTGATGGACCATTACCATCTTCGTCATCATCGTCCTGTTGGGCGACTTCTGCGTGACCGCCTTTTAAATGCCCGCATTTATCGACATACGTTTCTTAATTAGGAGAATGCTAACACACGCAGAGAATGGTAAACAAATTGTCCGTGTGTTTGCTATAGCGAGTGTTCGGAGTAATTTGGCCACATCGTCGTCTTCTCGCTTCTTGCAGTTGCGAATGGATTTGTCCGATCTGTCTTGCAAACAGCTCTTTATAACCCGCTAAATACGACGTTGATGCTTGGCCGGTGCATACGACTTGGCCGGCTGTCAGCTGTCAGCTGTTGATGTTGGATGAAGACAGATAGACGGGCGCACGCCAGCCACGAAATATCATTATCAATTTATCATTGTAAATACCAGAAATTCACAGCTCGGTGAATTAAGCAATTAATTTAATATTGATTGACTGATTGATATTTGATAAGCACGTAACAAACGTACATGTACAGTTGAGACATGACAATGGAAGTAAAATATAAAAACACAAATACCATACAAAACACAAATAGAAGTAACATATACCGAAAGAGGCAACGAGGTACAAATGACTTTTTATACACCTCCGAATCACACCTAGGGAGTTCATATGTGTGCCCTTTGGGTCTGAGGTAGTTGTACAAGATTTAACAGGGGGTAACAGTGATCTAGCCTAAGACTACAAAACAGCGATATCACCTACAACATACACTTCGCTGACTATACAGTAACTCGAAGAAACACGCTTTATCAGTGCAGGAAACAAAATGCTTACCAGACATAGAACGTGTTCGTAATAACTGCACCGTAGATTCAGCGTATGAAAACTCCTTGACAACGGTGACGTAATCGTTGTATGACGCCATAGCATAATTAATTAATTATGCAAACTTCATCTTCAACGTCAGTTACTGTAGTGGCTACCACTCATATACGTAGGTTTACATTATCTACCAGTATTCATTTTATATGGTCTCATTGTTTTCTTTTCAACCACTCAAAAGCTACGCGTATAGATCTATCTCTGGCCGTGTTCACAATTTGTCATAAATTCGAATGCCGTGGAATGTCGTATCGTTTGAGCGTTTTTGACGGTACGGCCCTATAGCCTACCATTATCAGTTTGCGAAACAAAACAAACTACATACAGAGAACAGGTCAAACGTGGCCAACGTCAAGACTTGAGACAAATCTGCAGTTTAGCTTAGGCCTACTTTCCGTATTATTATCTAACTCAAACTTAAATTTAGTCTACAACAAGGCCCAGCGGACTTTAACGGCGCCACAATAAGCCTATAACTGTTAGCCTACGAATTATGGCGTCTGCAGGCCTATAGCCTAGCATATAACTTAGATAAAGTATCACTCAAGCGTGGAATAGCCTACATCAGTCAATTGGGGTATATATGTTAAAATCACATTATATTTGTTGTTTCTTGTCATTGTGATTTCTTGAGCACGTATAGTGTGCGACGCGCGTGTTGGTTGACTGCTGACGTCACAGATGTTGTCAGTTTGCCCAGCTGACTGTATTTCACGGTTGAGTGGATTCATGGAGTTAACACTACGTTATACCACGCCAGATGTCCGTTGTGGACGTAGGCGGTACGAGTGCGACGGTGGAATAGAACGTTAGCATCGTGCGACACAGCTGAGGCTTGTACGCTTGAATATTTCATACAGATAGCGTAGCCTACATGTACACGCCACGTGTGAATGATAGAGACCAAGCGGGCACGGAAAACGTCCCATTCGACACATATAACAGGTTTAATTTGGAGACGAGCCTTTCAGTCGATCGGTTGCAATTATAGGCGAGTGAACGCTAATGTCGTTATAAACGCGCGGTGGACTACAGGCGGGCTACAGCACATTCGGCACATAAAATATCTGCGCTTCGAAGCATAGCGAAACATCAACGCAACAATATAAACAAAAATGACGATAACATGTGGTCAAAGAATTTTTGACGAGGCGGTTTTTCACGGGGAAAAGTTAATATGACACTGGCAAGTCGGGAGCAGTGCAGTCGGCTGCAGCAGTCGCGCAGATGCCGTTACTGACTTTTTGCTGCATACACCGCAGCAGTTGGCCGGACAACCTTCACAACCCCCAAATGTTGCCCCCTTCGTCTTGGTATATCCGGACCCCTGTCGGTTCCTTGGGCCCACCCACCCAAACGGCATCTCGATCCGTTCAGCCGTTTTTGCACGGCTCATAAACGTGCTCATAAACGTGACCAACAGACAGACAGACACACACACACATACACAGACCGCGGTACTCCCTATGTAGCAATAGGCCACATCTGGCTATTGCTACGATGCGACCTAATAATGTTCGCAAATTGCAAAGAAGGAACAGTAAAGTAAAGCAAAGTAAACAGTGAAGCCTATAGCAGTTAGCAACAACTTAGTCTCACTGCTACGGGAAACTCACATGCCGTCTGGGACCACACAGGCAGTTTTGGCAGATCCTACCACTCGGCAGATGCGAGAATCCCGCCTTTACCCCCATCGAAGCAGGTACTCGATTTAGCGACCCCGCGACAGCTGCGCCATGAACGTCGTTTATAAAAGACCTGCATATCTCGATGCTGATCACGCTGACTTATTGTACCTAGGCCTCTAATGTGCATGCAGCAAATAATAATATACCGTGGATCTGCCTAAACACCGTAGATACCGCAAATAATCGCAAACAATGGCAATAAATGTCCTAACCCTAACCCATAAGGTTACTAATTTTACCTCCAAACCCTAACCCACTGATGCATCCACATTTTCGGTGTTTTGGCAGTGTTTTGCGGTGTCGAGGTAGACCGCACACCATGATACCATGGCTACTGTACTTTTCGTGAGGCGGGTGTGCGAGTAAGAACCCCGCCTAGTTCTCCCTTCGCTGGAAGCAGAGGAGTTTTGATCCTGTAACGCATGCAACCCCAGAGAATGCAGACGAGACGTCTTTTTGGGGATGCACTGCAGAGCAACAATAAACTCTGAACTCCGCATGGTCACCGGTAAGACACGACACTGCATCTAACAGTGATTGTAATTCGGATAAAGTTAGTACGCGATCACTATTGTTATTCAAGTTATTACTCTATCACAGAAAGGCAGTTCTGGGTTGACGTAGAACGGAATGCAAAGTGCGATCTCAGAACTCAATGCGGTGGACATAAAATCTCTGCTCCCTGCGCCAAATGTAGCCTAACATTACATCTATCAGTCAACGGCCAACACAATGACTTCACATTATTTTATATGACACTGTGATTTCTGCTGGGTGAAACAGGTTCGCCGCAGTGATGGACAATGGGGCAGTATAAATGGACTTGAGATGACAGCTGGTCAGAGAGATGACCTCGGTCCCTTCTCGCACTGGTCATTCAAACACAGTCTGACGAGTCACAGGCGCTGACTTTTAATTTTTTTTCTTTGGGTGCACCGTGCAAGTCCCTCCCCTTCCTCTTCCTCCCTCCCCTTTGCTTTTGCTTCTTCCTCTCCCCTTTCCATGCCCCTTCCATGCCGCGAACTGCCCCCCTCAAATCCATTAAGGAAGTCTGGGGAGCGCCGTAAGCTCACCAGCGGGGTCCGGGACGGAGTTAGAGCCGAAAACGCATTTTATGTATTTTCAGCTTAAAAGACCTTTCTTTGAACAACTTTGAATTCGTTTTACAACGACGGCAAAATGACTTTTGAGGCTAGTGCTTCTGGACGTCCGACGCCGCGCCTGCTGAGTCTGGGTGCAGTTGGACCCGTTGCTCGGCGGAAGTCGACGCCAGTGATACGAATGAGTGTTCATCTCAACACACGTCGCCTACACGGATGTCTGTTTGTCTATACACGAGTTCGACTGGGCCAATGTGGCCGAGTACTAGGCTACGCCTGGCGGTTGATGTCTAAGTCTGCTGCGGTTGCAGGGCGGCGACGCGAAGACCGTTCAAGATGGGCGTTTGACGCGCGCTGCTTGACGATATCGGTCGACTTCGCCGACCATTGAGAAAGAACGTCTCCATGTCGCCTTTGCCCTGTCACCAGCATGCAATGCACACGCGACCAGATCCACTTGTCGACCACACAACGAATAGCTACACCTCTATCACCTCCTCCCACCTGGACGTGATCCCTCTCAGTGGCGGATCTAGGAA
>Ga0209780_1003524_pt1 | contig 11720 bp, 9 predicted proteins | sample WorMetexBAHAMAS2_FD_187384 | JGI IMG/M metagenome (GOLD analysis project Ga0209780, IMG submission 187384) | Marine gutless worms symbiont microbial communities from Max Planck institute for Marine Microbiology, Germany - Inanidrilus exumae... | ecosystem: Host-associated > Annelida > Digestive... | reverse complement strand
CTGAATCATTCCACTCCTCAATTACCATACACCATAGTTAATAATACTGAAGCTGTTTGTGAATTTCAAAGACTTGAAGACTTGAAGAATTCAAATCACACACACACACACACACACACACACACATATATATATATACAGGTGAAACCGGGTTTGCCAGTTGTCGCCACAGGGCCACCACTTGCCGACAAACGTGTAGCCACCGAATAGGGGGACCAACAAATATGGCCGCCAATAGCTATAATCACGGTGTAAAATAAGACTATGCAGGCTACTAATATGGGCGAAGGTCAATTTCGTTCAAAAGTTTAGCTAGTTTACGCAACTGAAGACGATGCAACGTTATCTTATCGTTATTGTAAATTTTCGACTTATATACAACTAATAACTGGTCATTTAAATTGTTTTGGATGCAAATTGAAATGTTAAATCGATTAAAGTTGTGCGAACGTATGCCCGTAGTTGACAATGTTGTTGCTATGCGATGTAAACAAACCAGTTGCCCGGATGTTGATTTGTAACTAATATGAAAATATGCAAATATACATATTACGTCAACACTCCACGATCTGTGATTGGTGTGAGTCAACCAAAACAAATCCCATAACGCTTTGTTGATTGTTGTTAAGATCTGCGGCCATATATGTTGGTCCCGATTTTGTCGGCGATCAATGGCAGCACTTTCGTCTGCAGTTTCGATTGAACGTCATGAATCTAGAATATTTAACTATATATATCTGTGGTTGTCGCATGGTTTTGTTACTCCATTGTGCAAGAAAAGAACGTTTAATGGCACAGGTTTTTATAGGCCGGATGTCCTTCCTGTTACCCAACCAACAGGTCAAATCACTGAAGGTAACTAAAAGCACTGACCCTAACCAGCACAAAATCACCTTCTGACCTCAATAGACTCCTGCAAATAAGGGGTTGTCGCTTCATTTATGCTGGTTATCCAACACTGGCACCGTATCGTGCTGAGACCACTAAGTATATCTGTTACATTTCACGACTGAATAACGAATACCAAAGCTCATAGCAAGAAATGAAGATTGTATTATAACAAATTATAGTGGTTACAACAAAGACGAAGTAGTACGTAGTGGCAGTTAGTTGGAGTTTAACGTCCCCTTTCAGCACAAATATGGCTATATCAGAGTACGTAGTGTCAAACCCGTACTTTGCGCACGTATCCACCATGCAGCCGCATGTGACCATTCAACGCTGCAATGTTCTTGAAGCCACGATCGCACACGTGGCATTTCACCGGCTTTGGTTCACTAAACACAGCCACAACTAGACGGCTTTACTGTCTGGAATGTCCACAATACAGTATTCAGCTCGAAGCGTGCGCACTTACATCATGTACTGTTTGTTGTCATTTAGGCATGTTGCCGTTTTGACTAACGGTTTGTCGCCGTTTGGACCATACTCTGACGTCATCAGGCCACACCCACTTAGATCGTCAACGTCATGACGCGGCGTGCCATGTCACTCGTAAATGGGGGTCATACGTCGCAGAAATTTTAGGCTAGGTTTCTTGTACGAAGCATACAGGCCAGGGGGGAATGACTTTGAATTGATTCCAATTGTAAAAATGGAAACTAGACATCCCATGAGGGTTACTTTGGTAGTGAATTTCCGGCGATATGTTATCATTGCAGAAGTCACAAGACGTAAAAAATATGAGAAATTTTTGCGTTTTTTGGAAAAGCGACCCCTTGCGGTAAAATTTTCAAAAATTCTGTTCCAAAAGTTTTCATCGCGACATCGATCGATGTGTTGTGTTCAAATTTTGTGAAATTTGGCCGACGGGAAATCGGTCATATCATGTGTTATTTGCCCGACAAAAAAATTTCGCCATGCTCTCCAGCTATCGCTACTGGGCAGATCGTGCCCAAAATCTGCCAGGGCCAGCCCTCGACAATGTACCCAAAGTGCTCCAGATTTCATCCAAATCGGTTCTATTTCGGCAGAGTTATAGCCAAACGCGTGAACACCGCCAAAACACGACGTAAAGTGAAATCCATGCCTATTTTTTATTCGAATTAATAGCAGCACTTCTGAAGCTACAATATGGACTCGTAACATTGCCGATTACTACAGCAATATTGACAACAAGATTACACTGTATTCCAAAACAGAACATTCTAGCTGTGTACTTAGGACAATGTTGGTACAACGTAAAGCTGTGGTTTTTAATGACTAACTAATCCGAATTAATCACTAAAAATTTTAATCGATTAAAAACTTTCATTTAATTAAAATTCACGTATCTGATTACCGTACTTACTTACTCATTTTGACAATTTTCTTAATTTAGTGACATTTGTTGGAGGTATGTTAAATTTAAGAATTTTTACCATGCGACACTATGCTAGTGCAGTATATGCTGTCATCGTGTGTCCGTTCGTCCGTCTGTCTATCACAACTCAAGAGTTCTATGAAGATGGTTAAACCTAGGATCACGCAAATAACGCCATACAATAGCCCAGGGACACCAGTTCACTGATGCCAAAGATCTCAGCGAGATTCTATGGGGTTACCCCCAACAGGGGCGCCAAACAAAGATGGCGTAGGTTACAATCGATGACTTTTGACCAATATCTCGCTACATCAGAAAATGGTGCAAGATAGTGATATAGTTATTATGGAACGCTAATAGGAACTCGTATGCGTTCTTGAATGGCGATATTTTCAGTGAAATTGGGTAACCCATAACTACCCCAAACCACCTCATTTTCCACATTCTGTATCCCTTTTCGTATTTGCATAGTGGGTGGAGAGTTGAAATTTGGTAGGCAGGTTGATGTAGGAAGTTCTAGCCCTCGAATGACAAATCATCCCTTAAAGAAATGTGGCCAGGTCACATGAACCATTTAAATTTTGATGGGCAAAAACCATATCTCTGGAATGACTGAAGTTAAGAGTGATCACATTTTGTACACAGGTAGGCTGTATAAAGTCACAGCATATGCAGGACAAATCACCCTTAAAAGAGGCGTGGTCAAGGTCACGTGACTCATTAAAATTTTTGCGGCCCCAATGATATAACTTAATTTTGCCCGTATCACATCTTTCTAATTGGTGAAGCTAAGCACTTTAAAATTCATGTGCTGATTGATACAGAGGAGTACTAGTGCATGCATCATATATTACTCCAAAAGGGATGTGTGATGTGTCACGTGACCTCCTTAAATTTTGGGAAACAAGTGATAATATCTCGTTAACGCCAATGCCCTTGAAGGTCACTTTTGCTGTTTGAAACCTTTATAATTCCATACCTCAAATTTATTAACATAGTGTGTTGCACGGAACCTCTGCAGTAGCAGAGCTTGTGTTTGTCATATTTGAATGTAGATTACAGAACTAATGACGGCAACAAGTGTGATTTGCCCATCTCTGTTCTATGACGTCACCAACATACCACGTGTGGCAAAAACATGTGCCCCAGACACAGTGTACCAGCAATTTCTGAACTGGCCTTAATCAATTATACAATTAAACAATTTTAACTGGTACGAACCAGTAATATAACACTATTTTGCCAAATACATATTTATTGAATATTAATACAACAAATATGCACGTACTCTAGGGGATTGTATCCAGTGGTCCAGACACTGTTCGGGTGGAACCGTGCATCGGCAGAGAAGCTGTGGATACTTCTGTCATTGGCTGCGGCAGCTGAATCATGACTGCAGCCGTCAAGACTGCTAGCAGCATCTAACGCAGCCGCAGCAGTCATGAAATCCTGGTGATGGTTCTCAAGATGACGACGCAGCGATCGCGCGTCGCAGTAACTCTTCGCACAGCCGATGAATTTGCACTCGAATGGCTTCTTGGTGCTATGTGTCATCATGTGTCCATTCCTGTCACACGCCGTATGGTCTTGTCAAGTGCGGTTCACACCGTGAACATCATAATCATAATCATACACATATTTATATAGCGCCATTACGCGGAGGCTTCAGAGGCGCTGGAGAGGAGTCAATCAGGCGGCATAAAAGCAGGTGTTAAAAAGGAATGTCTTTAAATGTTTAAAGCTAGATTCGCTGTTACACAACATTACGTCAGCAGGTAAATTGTTCCAAGTGACAGGTGCAGCGTATGAAAATGAACGTCTGGCAAACACAGTATTTGTTCTCGCGGGACAGTCAGCAGTGGACGCGCAGCAGAACGTGTCTGGCGGGTGGCGGACAAGATGTTCTTTCAGGTAGGCTGGAACACCAACCTCATCGCCAACGGATCAGCCATTTTTGAGTCTATAGTGGTCGAGTACCAAATATTGCAGATTTTTGCCCAAAGGAAAACATTGGGAGGATCGACCCTGAAATACAAGTGGCGTTCTAACGACCACAACAACTGTGCTGATTACAATGGCGCATTTCTGAGATTTAGAGTTCTAATGACAAACAAAGAACATAAAAGAAAATCATTAAAACTACATGGTCACAGTTCTACAGTACAGAACAGGCGACCATGATCAAGCACTCACTCACGTTCACCAACATTGTATCGAATTCCAATAAATAAGAAATAAAGGTGAAGTGTTTCACAATCAAAATGATAATCTAATAGTAAACAGTCCAGTTTTCTGGACCATCCTGTACTCACAAGTGGTCCTGTCTCTTGAAGGCTTTCGAGCACTTGTTGCACGTGTATTTTCGTTCGTCGCTGTGTGTCAGCTTGTGCTTCGCCAGAGCACTCGAGTTGTTGAACAGCTTGCTGCAGATCGGGCAGCGGATCACTGACTTCACCAGATGACCTTCCACAGAAGATCTAGGTGGCCGCGATGCGTGTCGATCGCTGCCATTTCTGGACAGCCTTCCCGAATGGTATCTGGAACTGCGACCAAAGGACCGCGGCTTACACAACTCCGGCCTGCTGTGGCCAAGGTCGACATCATCAATCGACATTTCACCTGCAGTCACAATAAACTGTTATCGGCCTTTGCATTCATTCCACACCTTCTTCCAAATTTATGGATAAAGCTAAGGCTAAGGATAAACTAAATCAAATGACTTGAATTTTATACAAGAAGCTCAGCTACCGCAGAGAGACCGCACGATGCACCATGTCAGTAAATTCGTGCTGTTTAACGAGCTATGAGAGTTGTAAAGGTTTCAAGGTCATTCAAGGGCACTGGCAATGGTGCCATTCGATAGGCCACACACAATTTCCTATTAGTCTTCAACTGCAACTATGTCTCTATCTTGCACCTTTCCGAGACATTATCACTTATTTCCCAAAATTTAAAGAGGTCACGTGACTCTGAACACATCCTTTTTGGGAGTAATATATCATGCATGCACTCGTACTCCTCTGTATCAATCACTACACGAAATTTGAAGTGCTGAGATTCACCAATTACAAAGATATGATTGGGGCAAAATTAAAAAAACGGGTCACGTGACTGACCATGCTCCTTTCAAGGGTGGTTTGTCACTGCAGGCTAGGATTTGATACAGTCTACCTGCATGCAAAATTTGAAGATTCTAGCTACAGCCGTTCTACAGATATCATTGGGGCGTCAAAATTTAAAGTGGGTCACGTGACCGTGACCACGCCCCTTTTAAGGGTGATTTGACCCCTCTAGCTTCAACCGTTCCGAAGATATGGCTGGTGTCCACCAAAATTTAAATGGTTCATGTAAGATGACCACGCCCCTTTCAGGGATAGTTTGCCATCCGTGGGCTAGCACTTGCTACGATCAATCTATTTACCAAATTCTCTAGTTTCTATCTCTACCCACTACAAACATACGAAAGGCGATACAAAATAGCAATAATTAAGTGGTTTGGGGTTGTTAAGGTCACTGGAAATAGCGCCATTCGAAGTTTTATGGCTACTAAATAGACTGCTTTTGTAATTCATTATCATCAGTGTGCAGCTTGTATCGTATTGTTCTCATTTCAATTCCATTCTCGTCATTGTTTAATCAGTGACCAACAGTAAGCCATGTGTGGTCAAACTACTGAAGATCAGCTAATGCGATTTTCCGCGACCAAGGCGACCTTTCATCAAGTCTTAGACTTTTCCATGACATACGACTCCAGTTTCCTGACTTTTCCAGGCTTTCCAGACCAGTCGTCACCCTGAGGTACTCGAGTGAACTTGTTAACAGCGGGCAGTCACCACTACCACCAGTCTACTCTACATCGCCACGCCAGTCTCGTTGCCAGGCCTGGCCGCTAAATGGCAAAGCAGCATCCGAGCGCGATGTATATGAGGATGTCATAAGTCACGAGGTGTGGCCCCGCTGGCCTGCACCGGCAGCTATCAACTGTCAGCTGAAGCAGAGCTACCGACACTGGGCGTCCGGCTGCTGGTACTGACAACTGCCCGCCCGCCAAGCGGCCGGCCGGATTCTGCTCAGCTGCCTCAAAATCCATCTGGATCTCCCCCGCTCCCGCTCATCCATTCAACTCGCCGGCCCCACCCGGATGCCATTCCGACATTCCAGTCGGTGCAATTCTCCGGACGCTATGAATAGCAAAGGACGTTTGCCGCCTGGTTAGTGCCCTGGAATCGGCAGCCGAGCAACGTTTTATCAATGGAACAGAACGCTGTACAAGCTGCAGAGCTGCGTATAGCAGGCCGGCAGACCGAACCATCCAGCATCAATGACTACTCACTTCTCTCAGCCATAGCTAGACAGCAATCGCAGACACCAACTTCGCCCCCGCTGCCGCCATCTGGCAAACTCTGAAGAAACATGCGTCTGACATCTGTCGCAATAGGCCGCATCGACGTTATGTGTGAGATGAAAAATAAACAAAAGTGGTCAAAGAATTTTGACGAAAGGCCGCAAAGCCGCAATGTCACCTCTCGTGGCGGAGAATGGATTCGTCCCACCTCTACCACTATCTAACACGTTCTCTTGAGCCCACGAGTCAACTCCTCAAATGGCATCTCGATCGGTTCAACCGTTTTTGAACGTGACCAATGGACACACAGACACACAGACCGACCACGCTACTGCGTCTGTAGCAATAGCCGCATCTTCTGCAATGTAAGTTATGCGGTCCAATAACTCATTTCAGTAAATCTTCGGTATACATATATGGACTGACAACATGAGTGTGATTGACACTTTACACCATTCAGCACACAAAACAACGGTAACCTGGACTGAATACAATTCTATACAACTCTGGTAACGCAATCAGTATAAATTAAAGAATACAAAAGGAAGAGTATTTATATAGCGCCATTTACATACTATGCATATCTCGAAGCGCTCTGGCATGGATCACACAGTTTTACCGGCAAATACACCATGCCTGCCTGTCCTTTGTAAGCGTTCATCAGATGGCGCCACTCCTAACTGAGGAAGAAAACATCCAATTACAGCTTACTACTCATCTATCGACCCCAAAGGGATGAAAGGCTGAGTTCAATGGTTGGTTGACCTATAGTGAACGGTATACCCACATAAGTGGTCACCCATCAGCTACAAAGACCGGATGTTCTACCGCTGTGCCACGCAACCAACAATTACTAGCAACAATCTTAACAATGCAGACGGTAATTTTCTCACAGTAACATAGCGCACAACCTTACAACATTTGGTCTATTCTATCAAAAGCTTTGATAGTATTAAGCATAATGGTAGACCTTATATTACTCTATCGATTGACATTTACAACTCTTTGAACTGTAGACCCACAAGCTGCGACCACGCGTGGATTATGCAATGTAGTGACTAGGGCCGTAGGCTTATTGCAACGTACAGGTCACAACCCACGCAGTGTTGACAGCTTGTAGGTATCCGCGCGTTTCAATAAGCTGTCGATGAGTGATGCTCCTTGTCAGTTGAAAATCTTGTTAATTTCAGGATTATATATGACGCTTTATCACAAAAGTGTGTAAAATTATCATTGCCAACTGCAACCGTGGTGATCATCTGCTTCATAATTGTGCGAGAAATATGTACTTGTGAGAGTTTGTGATTGTGAGTACCTTCAAGGCGACCCAAAGTCATCATAAATGGTACTATCTGATAAGTTATATATCATCTCCTGTTAGCAGACGCAGAGGGGGGCTTATGGGGGTCCAACCCCCCCCCCCCCATTGAACATACATCAATTTTTCACAAATTTCAAGTTATCATTATCACGGTTATTGAAGAAAATCAGGAAAACACACTCCTACAGTTGAACATGCAGTTCCCTTCAAGTTGAAATGATTGTCGTCGTCAGTTCAACTGTCGGCACCATGCGGTGAGTAATGATATAAGCACTCAAAGTACGAAACTTAACAAATTTGCGATCTCCATTGGTCGTCCAGGGCCTAAGAAAGCTCCAGCTTCAGGGGGCTTCGCCCCCAGACCCCCTGACCAGGGGCTCTGCCCCTGGACCCCGCTGGGGGCTCTGCCAGACACCCGTTATATGCTCGTGCTCCGCGCTTGCCATGTCACATCCAAACCAAACTCTTGTATCCACCAGTGTAACCCCCTCCATTGTGAAATCCTGTGCCTGTTAGTGTTTGGTAGCAACGATCTGTCTCGTCTCTCTGCCTTGCACCATTACCTACTATCCAGAGGACTCAGTGATGGTGGGTAAATCTCAATCACAATTGGGATTTAAAGCACAATTTGAGCATATCTGGCAATTGGTGCCGAACATCGCCACCGTGGAGTGAAAACCTCAAAAAAGACCCGACCCGAGTAATCTAAATACCGGCATACGGCCTGTGTGCATCCTGCCAATAACAAGCAGACTAACCTGGCAAGACAAAACATTATTCCCACCAAACCTGACACAGAGGTAACAATTCAGATAACCTAATCAGAGTACATTGCCTTAACTGTCAAGCCATTGTTATTCTAGAACTTATCCACTCACTGCAAATGCTTCTATTGTTATTATGTATCCACAACAATCACATAATTCTGTGATTCTTGTAATTAAACTCTCTGAATCAATTGCAAACAGTTATGTAATTGTGCAAATCTGCGAAAAAACGGAATAAGCAAACGAACGTTGATTGTACCTGAGACGTTACTGTAATTATGAACTGCTTCGTTCGAGACTTCTCCATAAGCGGCTTTGAACTCCAGATGGCTCTGTTCATGCATGGATTCACTCACGGATGCTGACAACACCTCAACTACGTTGGCAACGTCAGAGGAGGCAGGCAATGACCTGGCACTACAACCATCAGCACTGGGAAAGCTGTACTGAGGCACTGTATCCTTCAGTTTCACAGCCGGCGGATATGTACTGTCAAGTGACCGATGCATCGTTGCATCGTCGTTGCTTCGGAAGCTGCCGTAAGCACCAGCAAAGGAGACGGCACTGTCAGACATTTGACGACTAAAGGCCAGACTGGCTCGATCAGTCGGTCGTACCATCTCCACATTGCTAGTAGCTGCCGCAAATCTCTGAAAACTAGCTGTGAAGTTCGGAGAGCTTCTTCCATGCAACAACTCACCTTCTGTGGAGATGGGATGAGCAAAGGCCGACAAAGCCTGTAGAGCAGTCATCCTGTCAGAGGATGAATTCTCACGGGATGCCGGTTCCTGAGCTGAGGACGCAGAAGGAACAGTAGGCACATTATTCTTCTTGGTCTGACCAGCTTCTGTCGACTTGTATGACGCTGCTGTGTCTTCACGTTCCTTCTGCAGTAGTAGCTGACGACACAACATCAAATACAGAAAAAATATCACAATGCCGCTTGTTCTGCAAACCTTATATACACATAACAAAATCAGAACTAACATCAAACACAAAATGTTCACTTAAATGGCCTTATGTAGACCTGCCCATGTGGCCCATTGGTTTAAGCACTCGAGTGCCATATGCAGTACATTGTGGCACGCTCAGTGGCCGGGGTTCAAACCTCAGCCTGGGCATGTCTAGCAATGATGTGTCTCACTTCCCAAACCAGCAAAAGACGACCTACCTAGGTTCACCTGGTAAACGACCATTGACACCGAAGTGGTGTCATGGTGATAAAAATTATTACGTAACATCATTATGTTAAGGATCATTCGATGTACAAGATACCATCATTTAGTCAAGTGAGCCCATGACCTTACTGGCTCAAGACTTCCATGATTACTGTGACTTCTCAAATCAATTACCGACAAACGACTACAGTAATATTAACAGTTACTAATCATAAAACTGCCAAACTTTCAGAACGGCTTATATGCAATTTAACTGTTTCAACTATTAGCTGCAAACACTTAGAACAAACTAGCCACGTTGAAGTTATTGGGTGAACCGCATGATCAATCATCAGGCACTTGCAAGCACCTAACTCTCGAGACACACCCAAGCCGCCGAGTGACTTCATGTAGACATGAACCAGAGTAGGTACCGGTATGGGTACCGGTATGATAGCGCCTAGCTTCCGCCCACGGATCACCGACCCTCGTTCCCGTATGCCAATCAATCCATAAATCAACCTAGCAGTGGTTTTGCTGAAGCCGTCAGCTTTCGCTAACGTCGACGGCCGCCCAAAATAAACCTCCCAGTTGAAAACGCGATCGCACACTGACCTTTTTCATTGTGGATGTCCAAAGATGCTCGGCACGCAGAAACGATCAGCAATGACGTCTTCTATTCCACACACCCATTATCAGAAAATTGCCTCACCTTCCTGACAATTATGCGCTGACCTAAAATACTTCGCCGTCGCCGCTGCGTATCGCTTTTTGCGTGGGAGTGACCGCATGTCGCACATCACATTCCGCATAGAAAAAAACGCCGAATCATAGAAAACGACATCATATTCTCACCTTTTCAGCACCAGAATGTCGGATCAATTTCAAGACAGTATTTGTAACATTAAATATTAAAATAGCCTTTTGACTACGGCTGTATTGGATTTTCTGCTGATGGACTACTTTGCGCTTCGCGAGTCTGTGAATGAACCTGGCGGCGTAGTTATACTTGCCGATCTACTTCAGCCTGTTCATAAAAATGCTGGCGTCCGTGGCCACTGCAGTAGCCAGTCCACGCCTTGATTCATAAATTCAGCCTTGACCATGGGGCGCTCGCTGTCACGATTCACCAAGCGCCGAATGCGGCACACGAACGTGCAAAAATCACACTTTTTATTACGAACGTAAATTACTCATTCTTTTGGTGACGAAATCTAATATTCCGGGCTAAATGATTAAAACTTAAAATATTTCACGAACGCGGGGCGTTGTAAGCACAGCTCGCCTTCGGTCGGTCACTGACTCATTGACAGCAGGTACGCTGCAGCTAAGTCGGGCATTGTAACGGCTGCTGTCACGCTGAGATAACTGACAGCGAATTTTAGACAAACAACGAACTCAGCTATCGCGAGAGACCGCGCAACGCCATTTTTTTCTGTAGGCCATACCTCTACCATGTTTACCTGTTACACAACGCATCATCAAGGGTCTGGCACTGGTCCGTGTCTTTGTTTGATATATGTATCAGACCTTCGCACTCTGTCGCCACAAAATGTCATCATCAAAATATGCTGACGACATAACGTTACTGGTTGCCCAGCATAGCTCAACATATTGATCAGGAATATAACAGTGTCCGTTCTTGGTCCACTAGTATACTGATAAAACTAAAGAAATTATTTTTCACCGCCCCGCTGCCAGAAACCTTTGTATTCCGCCTCCTCTGCCAGGAATTGAAAGAGTTAAACAAGCAAGGCTACTTGGAATTGATGTAACGTCGGACACGCTCGATCTCCACTGCTGCTTTTATATATATATATATATATAT
>Ga0209780_1003523_pt1 | contig 11726 bp, 8 predicted proteins | sample WorMetexBAHAMAS2_FD_187384 | JGI IMG/M metagenome (GOLD analysis project Ga0209780, IMG submission 187384) | Marine gutless worms symbiont microbial communities from Max Planck institute for Marine Microbiology, Germany - Inanidrilus exumae... | ecosystem: Host-associated > Annelida > Digestive... | reverse complement strand
GAAGTAAACCGGACAACGTCGCTCACCAGCTGACCAGACGATCCAAGAACACGAATGCCATCAACCGAGAAATCGTACGGATTTGTTACGCAGTGCATCGTTGCAAGCGGGGCTGCCCGCGGTAGCATGCAGTGATGCATTGGTTGCTGAGGTAGGGCAAAGCTGGACGGATCGAATTCACCCGGCATCAGATCCAACTCCACACCGGCTGCCAGCTGCAACAGGAAGTCATCCAGAGCAGCCACCGCATCCTTTGTTCCGGCTTCCGTTTTCTTGCTGAGGTACTTTGCCCGCGTGGCAGCCTCACGGTCGCGTGTCTGGTCACTGAGGGAATTTCCAGCGATTACCACCCGGGTAATTTTCGACATCATCTCCTGAAGGCTTTCATCACCAAGCTGGCCAGTTACTAGATCGATGAGCAACTGTCTGCTTAATGGCGTGTCATCAACCCTTCCAATCTCCAAACCAGACATGAATAACACAAACCTAGAAAAACAACAACAATAACAAATATTTATCGACTGCTGCTAGTATACATAAAATTTAAAAATTAGCCCCGTACGGGACTGGCAGTCGACTTTTACTTACTGCCAACTTCACAGTCACGTGACACAAAAACTAGGACAAAAATCAATAAGCCCCAATAAGCTTCAGGTTATTGTGCCCTAGTGTAAGAATCCATGGTCATTTGCCAGCCCCCATCGTAAATGGGGGAGGAGACAGCCTTTGAAAATGGCCGAATTTCCAACTTTCAAGGGCTCGTGACCTTGACCTTGATCGGGTCATACTGCATACTGTCATGCATCCCTCATCGACCTCTACCTACATACCAAATTTCATTGAAATCAAAGAAACTTTTATTATAGCGGATGATCCATCTATAATAATTGTGACAAACCATTACAGCATTGCTGCAAGGTAATCCCGCCATGACAATATCCCAATACTGTGTGTACAAGCTATGCATGTTATTAAGTTGAAATCTGGTCAGCTGCTGCATAACTGTATGAAACGAAAATCTCATTTGAAAAAGGCTTGGTGGGTAACCTTGAAGATCACACAACTTGACAAGGTCATTAGAACTGCCACTCGTCACAAGACATGTATCACTTCCTATTCTGCAGTAGCAATGTCTCTATCCTGCACTATTTCCGAGATATTGCCACATTACAGTGTACATGACTGTCATTTAGTTTTGATAAGACAGCTGACTTTACAAGCCATGTGGACTACCTCATTCACATGTAAACAAACATGCTGCAGTAAATACACACTATTATATGGCAAGTCACTGATAGTGATGTCATACGATTTCTTATTAGTCTTCCATTGCAACCATGTCTCTAACCTGTACTATTTCTGAGATATAACCAGTTATTTACCAAAATTTAAAGTCAACATGGCCCTGAACACATTCCCTTTGGGGGTATAATGATTCTTGACAGTGTCACTCTGTACACAAAAATTTAATGTCTAGTTTAACACATTCCAGGAATATAAATCAGGCCCAAAATTTAAAAACTTGGTCAAGTGACCCTGACTGACCATGCCTCTTTCAAGAGTGGTTCATCATCGCTGGGCTAGGACTTGCTATGGTCAGCCTACCTAACAAATTTGAAGTCTCTAGCTCCACCAGTTACTAAGATATGAAAGGCAATGCAAAATGTAGAAAATGGGGTAGTTTTGAGTACTTATGGGTCAATAAAGGTCACTGGTTTTAGCGCCATTCGATAGAGTGCATATGACTGATGAACGTTCTGAAGCAACTGTTCCGATCTGGCACCGTTTCCGATGTATAGTGATATACTGGTCAAAAATCATCAGCTATAACCTAACCCACTTGCATTTTTGCCTCGCTGGGGTGACACCATTGGAATTTCATCAAGATGTTTGGCATTTGAAAGTATATTCCCTGGGCTATTGTGCAGTGTTGTTTGCATAATCCCAAGTTTAGCCATTTAGCACCCTGCCAATGCTCCCTGTACCTTTTAATATACACGCTGGTTTTAGATGCTGTTTTCTTAATACAGAATGTTTTTAACACACAACATCATGCACTAACTAAACACTTCATGCGGATTCTGACTGGTAAAAAGTCATTAGAAACATGTACTTTTCTGCTTCGAACACTGGTCGAGGAACCTGAGATGGCATACAGGAATAGGCGATCCCTTTCACAAGGAATTTCCCCGCAAATTCTTCGGGCTGACGACCACAGAGTGCAACAACGGTACCAGAAATCATCTGTCCAACATCAATGTCACCAGTCAATGCAACCCTTTGTAGTTCATCCTCAAGAATTAGCTCATCAGATGGGTCAGAGTAACGACTGTGAGAGCCGATACTAGGAGGTGCTACAAGGCCATTCTGCTCCGAGATCTCCTTCAATATGCTCGGCTTTAGCTCCATCTGTTTGTACAGAGTGCCAATAATGATGCAGTCTTGATCAAGCCGAAGTTCTGAAAGCCTGGAACAAACAAATGAGAAGCTTCACAATCACAAGCACCATACGGTGTCCAGTTCAGCCTGCGCAGAAAGTCAGTCTCATAACTATATACTTAATTAAAAAGGAATAACTGCAAAGATAAAACAGGACCAGTATCTTGTATGACTACATGCACACTTTGCACACTTAAAAACACAGAAGTACTTTAAATACTTTTATGGAATTTAGACATGTAATTTAAAAACTTTTTACAAAAAGCATTCACATCCGTATTTTAAACACTTTTTTACAAACTATTTATACTGGTACCTTAAATACTTAAACAAAGTATTTAACCCCATGCCATGTAATGATTGCATATGAGTACATTGTTATGGTCTATTGAAAATACATTGCTTTTTCTCAGGCTATCCCATACATGCATCACATAAAAATAAGAACAGACTACTGCCTATGCCTTTCAGTAAGCAAATCGGAGTGTTTTTAGCAAAACCTCGTTAGTGAATTTAGCAATACATATTCAGGAATACTGAATACCTGTTATACCCAAGTCTTCACAATGTCATACATGTATATACGTCTCATGCATATTTCACAATGTGTGACATTTTAGTAAATATGCACATTATTCTTTGTGCACTTACCTGCACAGAGGTATTTCAGAACCCCAATGATGTTTGGCTGCAGCCTCTAACTTCGGTCTCAATGCCCACAATCGGGCAGCATATATGTGCGCATATTGTCGTTGAAAATTTCGATGTGGAAGCACAAAACGTTCACTCTCGTTAGCATACTTAGATTCGACACGGGTAAACGTCCTCCACTGAGAATCAGCGGTGTCAACAGCCATCATTTCACTTTTGTATGCACTGACATACAACAATTTACCTACAGACAATAGCACCATTTAAACATTATTAAATAATTCACTATTATACCATGAATTAACATGCTTAAACAATGACAATGAAAAACGAGCAATCAATGTGATAATAGCCTGCCTAATTATATTATAATTACTGAATAAGTGGCACTGTATAAAACCAGCAGTAGCCCACGAGAACACAGTGTGAAAATTAGTGCACGCTGCACAATCTGAAAAACACACAACAGTGAACGTTGCAAAACACAGCTGCTGTGTCATCTGTCAAACGCAGTTACTATTATGTCAGGGAGTGAAAGTTCCTCAGGCCATCCAGGATGGCCTGAGGAACTTTCACTCCCTGACATGCAACATGCAAGTGAAAGCGGGGGGCGACATTAGAATAACGTCCATGGCATTCAATCGTGTGCGACCACTGGCGATTGGGGTCAACCGTGGTGGACGACGTCAGTTTGAATGCTAAGGAAATCTATCAATGCTAGATTTTTGATACTGTCCTGTCCCCAACGTTCAAATGCCATTGATGGCGTTTAAATGCCCTCAACGACCTTTGACGACCTTTAAGCACATGCAAAGGCATCAATGATGCTACATTAATCTCGGAATGTTGACCGTACGCCTATTTGAGTATACAGTAAAATATGACGAAGCACTGGGACCACATCGTATCGTATCGTGATATTTTGTGCAGAATTGTACAGTATCCATTGTTTTTCCCCCCACGGCCATATCGTGCCATCACTATTCACTAAAGAACGGGCTATATCAGGGACAAGGTCTCAGGTGGAGATTTAGCTCTGCCAGGTCAAGGATGGCCAACAATACAGTATTCCGTGCATTTTGGGATTAAAAATACGGCCGGGATCCCAGGATTCGGGGTAACAATCACTATCCGGTATATCATTAGGAGCAAACTATGGACACTGCGCCTACTGAACCCTTTGCCTATTGGACAGTTCGCGTACTGTTTGGTCATTTTGCCTACAAGACATTGTGCCTACTGGACAGTTTGCCTACTATAATATTTGCTTTACGTTGCAGTCGCACAAATATCGAATAATATGGGCGCAGGTTATTAACTTATTAATAAGAACATTAGGCGGCGTACTTCACACATCACGTGTAGTTAAGTACTGGAATCCAGCATCCATCAGCAGCAGTCTTTGTATTCACAATGGCCTGTTACGTCTGTCCATGATCATAAGTACTGGAATCCAGCATCCATCAGCAGCAGTCTTTGTATTCACAATGGCCTGTTACGTCTGTCCATGATCATAAGTACTGGAATCCAGCATCCATCAGCAGCAGTCTTTGTATTCACAATGGCCTGTTACGTCTGTCCATGATCATGACAATAGGGGTTCGGCAAGATCGCAGTGATTTGTCGTGGGTGGCATATAACTGATAGTGCATCACCATTTATGTTTTTGATGTGGTCCTAATTATCGCAACATGTACTTGACTTAAAATTTAAGGAATACAGATATAGAGAAATAATGGAAACAGAACATTATGGAGATCAGTTCTGCTTTGTATCTGGTGTTTTTGTCAGCTTAGTAATAGGCTTGTTATTTCCATATTAGTACCGTTTCTGTGTTGCTGTCTTGCTGATGCTGTTTTCTGGGTTTTTTCTGCATTAAAACTTGTAAAATGAGATGCGTGGCAAAGCCCAGCGTGAGTCTGCCCGACATGCAGCCTTGCAGGATTTTACCGGAAGTGGATTTTGACCACTGCACGACCTCCGCAGTCCCATGATGCATCAGCCTGCCAGGTTTCCGCGCAATCGAGCGATGCGCGGCTGAGTTACTGCGATTTTACTGATTTTTCTCCCCAGAAGCGGCCTAAACTCCACCACGGATCTCGGAGAGGGGTGGTAGAAACTCTAGCAAATTTTTCATCGGTCCTACACTCTATTAAATGGATTTAAGAAATATTGCTTCGTTTCGAAACTATGGCCAAAAATGTTTAAAAAATCAAGCAAAAATCAAGTGCAAATTTGGAGGTTTTTGACCCCTGCAAAAATTAGGGTGGGCGAAATTCTTGAGGTGCGTTATTGACTTTGACCTAGGCCCTAACATGTGGTATAACTTTTATGACGCTCTTCTTGGTAGTCTCGGAGATTAGAGGTGGGGTTTTTTTAAAGTTTACACAAAAAAAGAAAAAAAACAGCAGCAAATACTAAGGCAGCCCGACTACTAACGTACATCGCGCGGCCTAAAAAACTTTGCTGTTAAACTATATAGGCTGTTTGGTCATTTTGCCGGATAGCCGACTGTACTACACAAATAAAATACTGAAAAGCGCTCCATTACATTAAAAAGCATGCACAAATACAAAACAAAGATTAACTACAATGACGACAATAACGAATGCTTCAGTTGCTTCAGAGCTTCTTAATGTTCTTACTAATAACCTGCGCCCATATTAGTCACAATGTTTGCGCGACTGCAACGTAAAGCAAATAATTATTATCCAATCCAATCCAATGTGATGTTACGGGCGCAGGAATTCCTCTCTGCCAGCATCTCAAATAACATAACATTAGGCACAAACAGGTATATTATATTACACATTTGATGTTATTCAGGCAATCTTGTAAGCAAAATGAGCAGTTTGTAGACGAACTGTCCAGGTAGTCGGCGAAATGTCTCGTAGGCGAAATGACCAGTAGGCAAAGTGCCCAGTTAGCCTTAGGAACCGCCTTATCTAAAACATGCCGGGACGCCGGGATGACGCCGGAACAGTATTACAAGCAGAGATGCCGGGACAGCCGCTTTAACAGCGAGTGTGGCATGTGGTGGCGGCGTGGCATAGTGGTAGCTTCGTTGGTCTAGATCAACAAAGTTACTCTACGACTCAGCCTTCTACCCTCCGTGGGACGGTAAAATGAGTACCAGCCAAAGAACGGTGATGTTCTGCGGCTGTGGAGTAAAGGCAGGCATGGTGTAATTTGCAGGTAAAACTGTGTGATCCATGTCTGAGCGCATTTGAGGCGCTTTGCGTAAAAATGCGCTATACAAATCGACGTATACTTTACGTATATGTACACTTTAGCGAGAAGACGCCAAAGTTCTCCTGGACCGTGTTAAGTACACCGCAAATCGAATCATGATGTTAGAAATACACTCTCTAACATTCAAACAAAATCGCAGCACGTCGACTCGCAGTCGGGACTAGCGCAACACTAGGCGGAGACTGACCGTATGACGTGGACGAGCTGTCGTCGTCGCTGGAACGTCCAGTCCGAGCGGCGCGCCGTCGTCCACTCGCCGTGCATGACCGAGGTCTCGGCGCCGTCCTGCCCGTGCCAGACGCGACGAAGTGGATGATAGAACGACTCGGCGCTGACGACCCCACGCTCTGTCGCACACGCACACACACAGACATAAACGCACGGCGGTATTGCTAAACACCGAAAACAACCGAAAGCTTTTCGGTTGTCTTCGGTATTTAGCACTACCGCACGCACCATCGTTTAACGGCCAACTTCAGTGTCTATCAGCGGAAAGCGTAATGTAACGGTCTGGTGTCCGTCTGTCTGTCTATCCCGTTGGCATACTCACAGCGACACACCAGAGGGCGGCATGCGACCCGGCCAGCTTACATTTCGCCCCGACAATAAGGAGAATCAGCAGAGTGACTTATTTTGGTAACCTAAACGTCCTATGTGGTTACGTGACTAATTAAAAAGACATTAAGCAACATGATAAAAACGTATAGGTGTAAAATTCTGTATGTAGTCAGTTTAAGTCAGATTAATTAAACAGCATAACGTCCACTTAATACAGCTGTCCAAATATGATGCTCATTTCAGCGGACATTTTTCAGGAAAACCGACATACTGTTTTTACTCAACTCCGCTTTTTGGATTTTTGAACAGGGGAGGCATTGTGGGGAGTGATATCCTTCATCATTCGACTAGCAGGTCTAAGGCGCATCATAAAGTGTTCCAGCGCGGTTTGGGGCAGAGCCCCGGCCTAAAATAAATTTGCAGCCCTCTGAGCTTGAAATGTGGCGTCTGATGCCATAGAAATACCAAATAACAGTCTCGCAAACACTAAGGACTGCAATCAACGGCACTTGTGTCTTCTCACGCCGGCAATTTACCGTATACTGAACATCTCTAAGTTGCAACTCCGATCTTTGGAGGAATATTTAGGAGCGGGGGAAGTTCCCCTATAAAATATCTGGAATAAACAAGGGCCACTTTTCCAGGTGAATTTAGTTAGCCGCTTTCCCCATGGATAATGGCGGGTGATTGGTGCAAAGTTTTCGTGAGGCCGAATGCCTTTCTTCCCGCCAACCACGACCTCATCATTTCATTATCCTCCGAGGAAAGAGACGTCGCAGCGTTTATCATTTATTCACACTATCAAACAAGTGTCCTAAGTAATTTGGCAAAAGGCCGCATCGCCGCTGCAGGCACGTTCGCTTGCGGTAGGTACGTTTAAATGGACCGCCACATGACCCCTCAGAAGTGACCCTTCCCATGCGGCATCTGGACCCTCATCTAAAACGTGGTTCCTTGGACCCACGTGAGCCAGACATTTAAAACGGCATCTCGATCGGTTCGGCCGTTTTTGCATAGCACATCCGTGTGATCAACGCACAGACATACAGACAGACCACGTTACATGCGACATCTGTAGCAATAGACCGCATTTACCCACTGCATGCAGACGATGCGGCCTAAAAACGAAACCAGTACAGTGATTTGCGATTCACGCGAAGTGTCAGCGCAAATTGTCTCTCATACCGATGCACTTGAGCCAGGCCTTGGCGCGTTCCCAGGTTGCCGTGAAGGACTCGTACTCGGGCGCTCCGCTACACATCCCGACCTTGACGGCGGCAGGCACGAACGTGCGGTAGCTGAGTCCGGCCGGCGGGTGGTAGCTGGCGGTGGATAACCGGGCGGTGGGGGAAGGCGAGCGGACGTGGACGGGGTCCGACGACGTCGCATCGTCGCCGGCCTGACGAACGTACGTGATGCGAACGAACCGAACGGTCGCCGAGCTCTCCGCCTTCTCAATGAAGTTGACTCCGGTGTGAACGTTCTCTGATCGTCAACGGACACACGTCCGAGTGCAGAACGATACAATTACGTGTGACAGACACGCACGTACACAGCTATTGTCTATCCAATGCATCCAATTCAGATTCTGATCACTTCGATGTGTGTGTTCGTGTCTGTTGAAAGATCGGTTGTTGAACGATTACGTCCACAATTCTTTACCGAGTTTCACCCAGTTTTGTATGCGGCTCGGAAATGTGGTCGAGGCGACGCCTATTGTTTCTGCAACAAACCGGAAGTAGATGTCCGATTTTAGAGGTGTGCAAATTCCGAAACTGGCAGTTACTCGATTGTGGTTTCACGTTTTTCCACGGATCGTCACAAAAATCCAAATACAGTTAAAATAAATGAGCGTCGACTTTGTGCTCGATGGTCACCAGAACCGGAAATAGAATTCGAGGTTCAGAGATGAATGAATGAATGAAAATGCGGGATTTTAAGTGCGTTTGAAAACCGACTGAGAGCCGGCTTTGTCTAACACACTATGTAAACAAATCAAGCCGTTGAGCGAAGTAGAGATGTGCAAATTCCGGGTTGGGTATCCATTTCATCCGTTCTCGAACGATTACGTCTGCGGTTCTTTATCGATTTCACAAAATTTGTGCATGCGTTTACGTAATATGGTCGGAGCAACGTCTATTGTGTACGAGACAAACCGGAAGTAAATATCCGATTATACGGGTGCGAAAATTTAGGTTTCTTTTTGGCAGTTTCTCAACTGCGATTGTCACGTTTTCACGGATCGAATTGAGATGAAATCAATCAGCAGTGACTTTGTAGTCGGTTATCAGGGAAACCGGAATAGAATTCAAATTTTAGAGACGTGCAAATTCTGGCTTTGGTATCAACTGGTTTTCACAAAATATTTTAGCTAAAAAATAACCGTTTAAATAAAAAATCCGGAGAAAATGGATGAATGAAAGCAATGAATAAGTAATAAGACAGATTCGATCAGCAGCACGTTTATAAGTGCATGCGAAGTTAATAAGTTATCCCCGTATAAGATGACATAGTCGTTGAAAACTGAGCCAAGAATTAAAGTGGAAAATAATAAGTTTTCTTCCACATTACACACATACAAAAATGGCCGGTCGTAAAAGAAAAAGATATAAAATAGAGCCAACAATTTCAGTACCCTTTATGCTGGAATTGGAATATGAAAGCAAAATCATTAAAAAAACTATTAGTGATTAACGAAATATGTTCTTGGCTGCCTCATGGGTTGGATGGACGGAAAGTTTGCAGTCCCAATCATAGGTTAGAAACAGCTACGCACCAGCTAATTATAGAAATGCATGTATGACGTCATCAACAGGTACGATACTCTGGTCACGGCGTCTAATTAGTTTATTTTAGGCCGCGTGAGCAAAATCTGGGATACTTCACGTACGTGGTACGTGCTGTATACATGTGCCAGCTGTCCCAGCAACTGTCGCCGAAAAGAAACGGAAATTAAACCGCCGAAATGTGCGGACATTTACGTTTATACCGGCTCACAGGATTGTAGCAATGAATAAGTAATGAGACAGATCCGATCAGCAGGACGTTGATAAGGCCGATCGTGTTGCAGTTCGCATGCGGTCGCCTTCTTGGGTGTTCCTAAGAACTAGGGATAAGTTAGGTCGCATCAAGCCGTCGTTGACGGACGACTACAGCTACAGCTCGCTATCACATTCAGGCTAGGCCGCCTGCAGCAAGACATAGCGTTGACGCTTCCAGCAGTTGGGAGTTTTCAGTTTCGTCAGACAAACACTGATAACTAGGCGCTATCTAACTGGGCAGTGGATAGACTATGCTACGACATCTGCCTTCAGCACGAATAGTCCACGCCGCCGCTGTTTCTCCAGGTTTATCGACCACTGCAAAAAATCACGTGACCCTCACCTGCGTCGTAAGCTCTACCCAGCGTTACGGCAGTTGGAAAACAAGGCACTCGGAGATATCACACTTCGCCGCCGATGCGCAGTACTTTTTCGCTGCCGTTCGCCAGGTGGCGCGACTGCTCAATGAGGCTGCCGTGTCACGCCATCATATCTGCAGTTATAGAAGTTTGGCGTATGTGTGTAGTGGAACATGACGTCTCCAAAATTACCCATTTTGTGTCAGGTGGGACGCAAAACCTTTACTCAATCCTTGATTTCGGCCCATTAGCGCCAATACGTGAAAACATGGCGCCATCACAAACGAGAGGTATATAACGAAACGTATTGCACTGTCGTCAAAAGAGTACCGAGCCATGGCGACAATTAGCAAGCGCACAGTGACACTATCGAATTTATATGCGCTATACAAAAACTCTTATGTATGTATGTGTAGCTACGTGCCGTAGGTCGAATCTATGCAAGGCATGCGATGCGGCCTAATAATTAGACTAAACCCGTTCTCACACAATAACCGGAATTAGAAAAAAGCGATTGAGGATAGCAGACTTCGCCCCCGCGTGATTTCGGCGCGGCCGCCGAGAGGTGTCGCCACCTGGCGAACTCGACCAAACATACCGTCATCTGATCGATTCTGTCTCATCGGCCCCATTATGTGAAACGAACGCACGACGTCATCCACAAAACCGGAAGTAGATAAGCTATTCCACTGTCAGAGGAGGATCGAGCCACGGCCACAGATAACTTGTACGCAAAATTTCGTAAAGTTTGGAAATGTGTTTCTGAGATATGTTAGCGGGCATACAGACACACACACACAAACACACACACAAACACACAAACACACTGGTTGCAATACTTCGCATCGCTTCCGAGGGCGAAGCACAGCCAGTTTCACAAATCCGTAAAATATGCCTATAAATTTCATAGCAGAATTACAACAATAAAAGACAATATAGTGTAAATGTAAAATCAAAAACACGTGCACGAAACAGCATGTACAAGAGCTACTGAAGCATTTAACGACTGTAAACATTTTACCTGGCTGCATCCTGTAGACCGCCTCTAACGTTTGCACATTTGTTATTCGTATGTTCTACAGCGACATTACGTTTAACGGCGTTACATACAATGTAATATAATGTACACACTACACAGTTGTCAGGTAGGCCTACTGGACTGGACGGGTATTCTATAGCGAACATTTATTTGCCTTAAACAAAAGTTTCATTAGTTAATTAAGCTTCATTCATTTTGCCAAAACAAAGTTTCATTAAAATATATCTGTAAGTTATTACTTCGCCCGCAGCAGCGGTGGCGAAGTATTGTAATGAGCACGTCTGTGTGTGTGTCTGTGTATCTGTCTGCCAGAACTGCATACCAAATCGCCCCCCCCCCCAATAGTTTCATTTCTTCCTCCCGAAATGCCTTCGCGGACTATTGCAC
>Ga0209780_1003522_pt1 | contig 11727 bp, 6 predicted proteins | sample WorMetexBAHAMAS2_FD_187384 | JGI IMG/M metagenome (GOLD analysis project Ga0209780, IMG submission 187384) | Marine gutless worms symbiont microbial communities from Max Planck institute for Marine Microbiology, Germany - Inanidrilus exumae... | ecosystem: Host-associated > Annelida > Digestive... | reverse complement strand
CCACAATACCTAAGGTGGCTAGACAAATTAATATGCATGATACTACTGCGAAACCGATAAAAAGAGTCGAAACTGACATCATCAGGCAAGGCGTTCCAGATGTTGACAACACTTTCACAGAAAAAAATTTGAACGCACACGTGCAGTAGTTTGGTGCTTAAATCAAATAATTCCTCGCACGTGATGAACAGGGAGATGATCCCGGGCAGGAAAAGATGTTTCGATGGTGTCCTGTACAACTGTGACCGCTGCTGACACCTTGATTAGCAGTGTCAATGTTGTTGGCCGCGCTGGCGTGAGCTAAAGCAAATAGACTTGGCTGGTCATTAGCAGGTGCAGCATACAGCACCTGTCAGGGCTAAGCCAGACAGTAGGCCACGTCTAGAGGGGAGGGCGCTATAGAAATACCTGACTAGCTGTTCACTTCCTACTAACCTCGCCTTCCCCGCACGTCACTCATACATTCGCACACACCTACCAGTTCCCTTCCTCTCCCTGGGCTAGCGCTGAGGTCCAAAAGTAGGCTGGACCTTTGCCCGCAATAAAGAAGAAGAAGAAGAAGAACGCAGGAACATGAGAACGAAGTCAGTGTTTAGGCCAATTGTCGCATCAGTAATGTGTACACGGTAGTTCAATCAACTGTTTTTCAGTTGATCTGTGTTTTCCTATGTATGAATTTTTATCTGCATAATGAAAAAAAATTTGCTAAATAACCAAAAAGGCGGACGTAGGTCAGCAATTATGCTAAGAATAATTGCGAATCGTTGCAAATCCAAGTCTACATTAGCCAAAAACTGTTAACAACGTAACAAAGGTAAACAGCACGGCTAAGATGTAGCCCAGAGGGCATTGTTAATTTCCAGCGGCTCATTCTCGTATTATTCCTGATCTCAGCGATGAAAAAACTGCCTCACATCTGAGATAGTTCTTGCGAAAATAATTTCACCCAATTTTGTGAATCAGTGATGTGCCTTTGGCGAATATTATACCTGTATATACGTTAACTGATTTGTGCAGAGACAAAATCGCTTGACTATTGTGAAGCGACTGTACGTGACAAAGGAGACAGCCATACATGCCGCTAATATGGGCTTTGATACTAATATGATATAGTATGATCGCCAGTCAAGCTATGTGAGCAGATGGTTGTTGAGCAATTCATATTTTCATTCCCAGCTCACCTGTTACGCTGATCAACCCTTGCCGCAGTTCACCTGCACACGTGACTATTTTAAACAGACATGTACGGCGTAATAATCTTACACGATCTTCGTTTGTTCTCGTATGTGTTCCGAATAATCGTAGCGCACAATACTTCAAGCAACCATGTCCGCTAGAAACTATACACTAAACCAACGGCAACCGCGTGATACGACGTGGACTGGACTATTGCAACTGTCTTCTGCGAGTGCGAGACCATAAATTGTCTGAACTCGACTAAAGTTTTTATTTTCACTTAACCAACTCCAGAGCTGGAAGAGCTACTTTTTTAAGCTTCCAGTTCAGGTACGACATCAGATCCAGCGCCTCATATACAAATGTGGAGATTTGTTAGACATAAATGCAGGGGTCCATGATTTTTACTTGCTTTCTATTTCACTTTCGGCTGTTTAGAAGAAGCAGAAAATAGTTTTAGAGAATGTACAGCCCTTGAATATGTGGGATCGTGTTCGGCCGAACGGTTTATAGACACGCCTGAATCCGGCCATGCAGCAGATTGAAACTCTGCTTCGTTGCTGCTAATAACAATCGAAATGCGTATCCGACAACATTGCATGGTTAGAGAAATGATTAGCGAAGTTAGTACAAAATGTGCTTCCATTACCACGTCCCTTGAAAATTTAATATGTTTTTATAATATATCCACTTAGTCAGCTGCATGCAGTTTCCTGCACTAGGGGACGCTTAATACTTAGACACTATCTCATAATCATACATCGACCTACTATTGATCATAAAGCTCGCAGCTCGTTTCCGTTAATAAATCGATATCTTTGGCACACGCGCATGATCATCGTTCCCAAACGACAGCACGGCAATGCTTTGGTATAGTTGCTTACTTAATGGCATACTATCGCATATTTTTATGACATAGCTGCACTGTTGCATGACGCGCGACATATTGGTGTTTTTTGTCATCGTTTTGCCGTACAGAAAATCCAATTACTACATGTCATAAACTCGACACCGCAGTTTTATTTCTACATGCAGTGGTCCTTTGCACTCTCAAACGCTTAAGCACATTCCACCATCTCTTCTTATTCTACCCCAACATCCTAATTAAAGCTAATGCATGTACAGGGTGCGCCGAGAAAGGATAATCGCTGCATATTTTTACGAGTATAAAATTTAGCAAATAAACTTTTGCATGCTTATATAACATTTAAAGCCGCATTCAGTTACCACATTTCATCGAGATGTCCCCGTTACTGGCAAAGTTATGCGTTTTCAAAGCACGACAACCACTTTAACTTCGCAGTTTACTTACGAAAATCGATAAAAATGTTAATCGAACAGCATACCAGTTAATTACATAACTCGATGTCTTAATGCCAAGTCGAATGTTCGAATATTCGTCGTTGGCATTCACAGGTTGTCAGTCGCTTTCTGGACCTGTTAGTGGACCTGTTGACTACATTTTGTGGCAGATCGAGCCAAATTGACTGCAGCTCGACTTTGAACTCTGCGATCGTCTTCGGCGTTGGCTGCAATTTGTTTGCATGCAGCTTGGCATCCCAGGCGTAATAGATGAGTGGGTTCAAATCAGGATAATTTGGGGGCCGTTAGTCGTCGACGACAAATTCCTGGCAGTTTTCCTGCTGCGATGCCGCACAGTGTGTGCTAGTGCACTATCTTGTTAGCAATTGTAGCCAGCAGTCAGAAGATGGTTGCGGTCCGAAGTCAACTATAACGGCAGCAAATGATCGACGTAACATCGCCAATCTTAGCCTTCTCGTCCACGAAATGAAGCCTTACCTGCCGCCTCAGCACCAAACGCTGTTTTTACTCAATGTCGGCATCTATCTACCTCCTCACGGAGGAAGCGCTGAAATTGCAGATCGACTGGATATTGCGGGACTAGATATTCATTCATTCATATTCGTTTAAATTTATGAGCCGACGCATAGCATACAATGAGTATCCTAAGTTGATAGTTTCAGACGAAGTGTTTACAATAATAACAATAAAGTTTATCCATCAGTCCAAAACAGCATAAGGCCTCGAAGTTAGTACATATCTTTATATAGCATGCGCACAATAAAACTACATTGTGCGTAGTTTTGCTAGTTAGCTTTCTGTTATGTCGTCTGCGCCTGAATATATAGGTAGAGACTGTCTCTCTAGGAAGAATACTATACAAGACATGTCCAGAGTTGATCAGAACTTTATCAAATAGTTCATCATCTGCGCGTTCGACTGGATAATGAAGCTAGGACTGGAGATTGACGGACCGGACAATGACGGACTGAGTATAACAAAGTAAGGTAGTAAGTAGGTAGCGAAATATACTTTAAATTTATAAACGTGACGACGACGACGACGACGACGACGCCCAATCGACGGCGCCTACTCTGACGACGTCAGCGGCGACAGAACCTGCAGCGGCAGATGCAGCAGCCACAGAAGCCGACTGCTTTGAAGTTTGCCTCGTGGCACCGCGTGATGGTTTCGCACACTAGTCCCTTGCGGAAAGGCTCGCCATTGTGAGAGTTCTACCAACCGGTTGGCTTTGCCGCGCGAACAACACCATGGTCATGCATCATGTTGTTCGTACAGGCGTATAGATGTTCGCTGAACACTGATACGTACTGTGGACCGCGAAAAAATAAAGCATAACTGCACAATAGCACAGTACAGACAATATATCGTGTTCTGCTAAAAGCAGAAGAACGTTTTTGTATATAGACTGCATGCATTATTTTATCTTATTACCCACGCCGGCTGTATAGCCGTCGGCATGTGGGGTAGGGCGTTCAGTCGCGTCTGTCTGTATGTTTGTCCGCGCTCTAAAAGAAAAACGGCATGAGCTATGAACACCAGAGTCGGTAGACATGGTAGGACCTCGGCATGCACTGACCATGAAATTAAAAGATCAAAGGTCGAATCCTAACCCTAACCCTCGGGAACTTACATTCGCCTGGCCTAGGTCTGCATGTCGATACGACTGCTCATTTCTCTAGTTTCGTTCTGTTCTGTTTCTGATCAGGTGGTGAAGCCCCCTATCGAAAATTATATAGAAAATTGTGATATTTTGCCCTTCCCAAAAATTTCAAGACGTTGACGACGCCGCTACAGGTGCTCATCACCAACAGACAGCCGATATTTTGTTCTGTTCTGCGTCCGCGATTTCAGTATTAAACTAGAGAATGCTGGGATTTGTACCAAAGTGAGGTCGCCCGTTCTTCTTGTTTTCAATTTTCTATATCCCTTCCCACTGCAGAATGCCAGGTGGTGAAGCCCCCTATCGAAAATTATATAGAAAATTGTGATATTTTGCCCTTCCCAAAAATTTCAACAGTGTTCCCAAAATAAAACCTGCTTTCAATTTAACAACTAACGTTAATGCGACAATACCCACAACAATTCCGCTGATCTTCGTTGTAGTGTCTGTGAGATTAGAGTTATAGCAAAATGCCGGTAATCCAATACTTATCGAAAATTGTAGAAATTGTGCCCCTATAAAAATTGAAAACCCCCAAAATAAGACGTACTTTAAAACTAGCATCAATGCGACATATATCCGCAACAATCCCGCAGGTCTCCGTTGGCGCGTCTGAGATTAGAGTTCCAAACATGAAGAAAGAAAACACGGCGCTAAATCATAAGCTCGCCCTTCCTACGTCATAAGAACTGGCGACCGGATAAAATACGAAAACGAGTCTCGTAAGAAACTACGACACATAACTGTTGATTGTTCGTTGGTCGAGGCGTGGTGTGAGTCCGGATTTACCTGCGTCAGTTGCCAGAACGTCGGCGAAGACGTTGACGACGCCGCTACAGGTGCCCATCACCAACAGACAGCCGAACAGTCGAGCGCGGGCCAAACAGGTCGTCGGAGTACTGAGGCGGACAGGCGTCATCTCTCGACGAAACTTCCCTCACGACGACGTGACGACGTAACGCAGCGTGCGAGGTACGGATGACAACAGGGAAGGGAAGCAGCAGCAGCAGCAGCAGCAGCGTAATGTCTGCGATCATTGCAACACGCCAGCCATCAGCTCTGCGGCGCGCGCCTCAGCCGCCGCTGCTAAGAAAACTCTCGCAAACACGTAGCGCGTAAGACGCAAGAAGCACAGCTGTTGCAGAGGGACCGCGCGACTCTTCGTAATATTATTTTTTGGTAAAGGGAGCGAACCAGGCTCTGTTGTAATGCTAGAAAGCCACCACTTGAGGTCGCACCGACCACTTTGGCAACATGTTTAGCCGACCGAAGAATTGCATACCACTAGGTTTCTATACCGTTTTCGGATCTGTTAACGCCACGATCAGTCATCCCAGATCAACAGTTTTTGAGCTCCTGTTTGCTCCCGTGACCGTGAACTTTGACCTCTGACCTTGACCTTCGAACGTAACTCAGAAAGTGTCAAGATGAACAAGCATGCCAAATATCTAGGTCAAAGATGATTTCGTTCAAAAATTACTGTAGGGACAAACAGACGGAAACGCATATCGGATTGATTGCTCTACCGGCACCACTAAATTGGAGGTAGCAACGTATACCAGCATAATGAAATCGTGAGTTGAGACAAGGGGACATCACACATCCTTTACGTGGCTCCTCAGCCGGGCCGGGACAACCGGACTTTAATTACAACGGGCAGTAACCGGCCAGGCCGATGAAAAGAGAACGGGACGGGCCTGGAAATATCGGCCCGGGCAGACCTTTGTACGACACCCTTTACTTTTACGTTTTATTGTCATCGTTAAATAATGAATGACAGCGCGGTCCGGTCAGGTGCCGATCCCGCGACAATGCAGGTACACCGTCCTCCTACACCTAAGTTGGCTGGCCGGATTTGTTACCGTAAAAGTAGCGTTGGTTTAATCAGTTCGTTGTGAAAACGTTACACGTAGCTGTATCACGGTAGCAGCTCTACGACAGTGGCGGGCGACTGTAAAGGTGCCAGCAAAACCACACGATGCCGTGTAACGGAGAGGCGTGGTAGCGAACACGGCGACAAAGCGGAATGCAATTAGTGCTGCGCGGTGTCGGCGAATTCAATAAGAATCGGTAACGTCAGCGATCACCGAAAGCAAATCAGGAAACCCGACCATAAACCATTTAGAACCGTCTTGATCGAATTATTGCCTCGAAATGCTCGCCGCGCCGCACATTCGTCGACCGCTTTAAATATTCAGATCGCAGATGTAACATAACGAATATCAGAGATAAAAGTAGGCTACTGGTACGGATCAAGATATTTTTGTTACGGAGATTGGATTTCCTTTCCCTTTCTACTCTCTTCCTTTTTCTCTCAATTCTCTGCTTTTTGTTAACCCTCCGCGAAGCAGAATTTCTCACTCCAGCTAGGAAACCCGACGAGAGCAAAATGACCGTAAAGTTCATCGGCAATAGAGAAATAACGACATTCGATAGATCACAATGTCACTTTCTATTAGTGAGTGGCCTGTGGTAACTACGTACGATTTCGCATTCGTCAATAGGCACACCCCAGCTAATACGTGGTACATCTGCCGCGGTTTTGCTTCCAAAGGGTTTCATATAGCTGCAGTGACCTCCGAGGTCACTTAAGGTCACTAATAACAGCGAAATTTTTAACAGACCACTTCATTGACGTACTATTTATATTCAACTGTAACAAGCATGCATTTGTGGACGGTAGCTTCGCCTCCGGTACCGCCATCTTGCGAACTGGACGAAATATGACGTCGTGCTTGATTTTGGCCCATTGGTTCCATTGTGTGAAAACATGACATCATCCACAAAACCGGAAATATGTATCATATTGCACTGTCATCAGAGGAATATCGAGTCACAACCACATGTAACGTGTGCAGAAAATTTGGTGAAATTAGGACAAGTGCAAGTTTCTACAGACAGAATAAAGTTTACGATCTCTATGTTGTAGGGCAAGTTGCTGAACTTTGAGAAGTTAACTGGTGAAGATTTGTCGTTATTTAAACAAAACTCAATCGACAGGTTTAAGAAATGCTTAGTGCTAGCGCCATCTTGGCGATCTGACTGTACCTGGTTTACATTTCCTTCCCTACATCATGGCGGACAGATCAGAGCTCTCATAGATAAAACTGTAGAAATTACGTCACTGTCAATCTATGTATAGAGTAAACTTTTGCGGAGTTCAGTGTATGGGCGAATGAGAAAAATCACAAGTCGACGAGCAGTCTTCTCCGTCTGCTCGAATGCAGTTCAACTGTGCTATATTTATTATTGATCCGGCGTCGTCGTCGGAATCATCTTCGTTTCCTCGTCTACGTGAGAAAGCGGAAGGTTAATGACCCCATCACCATCACCGTCAATGCCCGCCTGACGTCCTTTACGCTATACTGTCATTACTGACGTCTGCCTACGTGATCCTACCACAAGCCCGAGCATCTTTTGTCACACTGGTTTATGTCGACATTTCTCAGGCCCACATTTGTGAGGCAAGTTTGCATAATCTCTTCGGGAAATCTACTGGTCGCCATTTTGAAATAACGCAAATCACTACTAAGATACAGTTTTCATTAATTATAGCAAAAATTAATTTTAAAAACGATAATTAAATTATGGCACAGTTATGAATGCATAACTAATAGGAACGTTCATTTATCTAACTTATGTTTAAATATGTATATTTTACGACCACATTTGTGGTGAAATTAAGTAGTGTGTATTGATCAGTATACCATCACATTTGAAAGGCGTCGCCACACTGCCTTGTGAATTAATTATTGTGTTCAAGAAATGAGCGACGCGATAAAAAATACTCGATCAGCGATGCTAGATTTGTTTGGTTCAATGGCGAAAAGATATTCACGGTGGCCACATCCTGCAAAACTATAGAATGACTGACCGTATCGCACCTGCGGCAGCAGCGAAGAAAAATGTCGCGGTAGTACGCCTACGCCTTCTTCACGCACCATCGACGTTCATCGGTCGCTAAGGATGTCAGTCGGCCTGTCAAAATTGGGCTACACTACACCTGTCTGATATTGTTGTTTATATTAGTATATATCATAAATTGTATTGGTAAATGTTTGCAAATCTTGATCTGCTTAGTTTAGTTGTTTGCTTCTATTTTTCTTTCACTTTTTATTGTTTTTGTGTTATCATATTTTTCTCTACCATTTTTGGTGAATAAAGATGACTATTGTCGACCTCGGACCGGGCCGTTGTTTACCCATACGTCAAGTCTCTGGTGTGTTCATTTTTCAGCAGGACGGCGAGCGAGACAATCATCCTCCTTGAACGCGGGACACCTGCATGGACGTCGATCCCGTGAGGGTTTCAGGGTCCGGACGCTCACAAAATTTCGGTCGTGAGAGTCCTGAATGCCTTAGACCCTCACGGAAATTTGACTGAAAAAAATAATCGTTATCACCAGAGACGTCCTATAACAAACTGAAGATGCACCAAAAGCAGAGTTGGCTGAGGCTTCGCCCAATATCACACTGGAGGAATTACAGAGCTCCCAAGATCTCCTAGCTGAATTTTAAGAGGCCGCTTCACGGCGCAGAAGATGAGGGGAAAAAATGAGGGGGGAAAGGAAAAAAAGAGGGAAGGGACGGATAGGAACATGGAAATGTTAGACCTTCACAACGTTTGTGTCCTTTCTCCGTACTTTGTTCAACATCCTAGCGAAGATGGTGATGAGGGAGACCCTCGATGGATTTCAAGGTGTACTACAAATTGGAGGGCGAATACTCACGAACCTTCGCTACGCTGATGACATCATCCTGGTGGCCTTTTCGGAGGCAGAAATACAGGAGTTGGTCGATCGCTTAGACCGAGTCTGCCGTAAATACCGCCTATATACATCAACGTCCACAAGACCAAAGTAATGGCGAGCGACGGAATAGCGTGCCGCATACCATTCAGAATGAGCAACTGGAGCAGGTGGATACGTTGCCGTACCTTGAGTCCCTGATTACAGAAGATGTCGAGTGTACGACGGAATTCCGTAGGCCTACCAGGTTAAACAGTGGGCAGGCGATCGGGGCATCACTGTAGAAAATATGGAAAAGTCACAGCATACCGATTTCATCGAAGTCACGACTAATGAAAGCGCTAGTGTGGCCTGTAGCAACGTACAGTTGTACGGCTGTGAAAGCTGGACACTCAGAAAGCATGAAGAAACACGTCTTGACGCTTTTTGAGATGAAAGGGCTGAGAAAGATTCCGCGGATTTCGTAGACCGCAAAGAAAACTAATGAGTGGGTTTTTAACAAAGATGGAGTAAAGAGAAAACTGTTAGACACTGTCAAAGCAAGACGGCATACGATAGTCACACCATGAGGAAACAATGGAGTTGCTTGGAGAAAGAGATAATACGAGGAACAATGCCAGGTGCACGCAGGCGAGGAAGACCACGCACGGCCTGGATGGACAACATCAATACATGGACAGGACTTTCCGTGGAAGAATCAGTCAGAATGACAGAGGACAGAGATAAATGGAGAAAGTACGTCCATAATGTGGCCAACCATCGCATTGAGGACGGCAAAGAACAGAACAGAATGTTTGTGATAGATTGACGCCAATGGACACCTGCATTAATCTCGCCAGATTTGTGGTCGACGAACAGCTCCGACGTAAATCCGGCTGACTAAGAAATATGATGCATAATGCGGCAGCGCGTCTACCAGACGAAAGTGCAGCATGTGAACGATTTAAGGCATCGTCTGATGGATGTGAGGGCCGGAATGCAATAAAACGCCATCGACGATGCCACTGGCCAATAGAACAGACATCACCACGCCCGCATTCCAGCCACACGAGGACATTTTGAATGCTCACTGTGACTTACGAATGATCTCAATTAATTTTGGTATTTTTTGTTAGGATTTACGGTTAAATACGATATCTGTTTCACGATTCTCGCTAGTTTTCTGACACTGATGTTTCACAAGTAGCCTAGCGACTGGTTTGAGGTGTGGTTCGATCTTTATTGATCTCATTATTACACATTTACTGCTGAGTCCACCGGTGACAATTTTGCAAATCGGTCATCATTTGGTGATGTTACCAAATGATAATAACGATATAGCGTGTTGTTCGAACACAGTTCTTCAATGTATTTCCAAATTTTAGGCCGCGTCGCCTGCACGTAGTGTATAGATGTGACAGATGTCACACGTAGCGTGGTCTGTGTGTCTGTCTGTGCGTTGGTCACACGGGTAAGCTGTGCAAAAATGGCTCAACCGATCGAGATGCTGTTTGGAGGCTGACTCATGTGGGTCCATGGAACCATGTGTAAGATGGGATCCAGATCTATCCACGAGAATGGACACTTTTGAGAGGATGACAAGACGGTGACGCGGTCTTTTGCCAAATTACTTCGAACACTTGTTATTTTTATAAAAAACCGCACAAAGATCCCACTCAAGATCCAAATGATTATGATTTGTCTCAAAGGCTATAAAAATTTCATGAATGTTTTTATTTGTACTGTTTCGGGCAATCCTACTGACAGGAAAACACACAAACATACGGACGGAAAAACAGGTGAAAACTTCACAGCGGCGAGCTTGGCGTGGGTAATGACATCGACAACAGCAAGTATGTAGGTCTTGCTTATTGTTGGGCCGAAATGTATGCTGGTCGCATCACATGCTGCCCCTAGTGAGTATACCGACAGGACAGACAAACAAACGGACAGACGGACAGACGCCAGACCGTTACATTACGCTTTCCGCTAGACGCGGTCCGCGTTATAAAGAGACGTTTCCTTGAAAGCACAGGTCGTCCGAAAGCGAATAGCGATTGATGGCGCTGTGCAGGGGCTCGAAGAATTCGACTGCCAGCTCGAGTGTAACGTGTTCTTGGAAAGTTGAGATACAAAAATACCATTAAAAGGTGTCAAGCGTTTGAATCATGTTGTTGCAATGCATTAACATTATGCGTTCATGTTCGTATTGACAGTGTTTCAGATATTCTTATTAACATGTCTGCCAATTGATACTTTATTACTGGCCGCCTACACGGAGTGTAGGGAGCCAGTATTGTATTGCTCTCTGGCGTCTGTCGTCGTCGTAGTCTGTAAAACTCCACTATGCAATGTAACTCATCAGGGGCACCACACAATAGCGGGCCATTAGTGCTACGTTCCGTTAGGGCGACACCTTGTTTTGATTAATATTGGTCGACGAATGAACCGTACAATGATTTCAAGTATAGGCCAGGTGTGTCATTTTTCTTCTCTTATTTTGTGATTTTGGGTGAAGTGACGTCACAGTAATCTACGGTGATCTCCATGATGTAGGGCATGTGTCGTAATGTGTTTAAAATACCCCAGTGGATGGTCTGCCCAAGTCAGAGAAAAACGGCTGACAATGACCGGGAAGTTGCGTATCCGGAGTCAAGAAACAAACCAGAGCCGAGTTGAATCGACCGCCGACGACTAGGCCTATTCGCGGCACGATCGTAACCATTGCCACTGTCCCGGCTGGCCGAGCGCGACCCGTACGTCCGGCGCCCCGCCTTAATAGTCGGACGATTTATCCAGCTTAATCCACTTAGCGACGGCCGGCTTGTCCTCCCACCCC
>Ga0209780_1003521_pt1 | contig 11728 bp, 8 predicted proteins | sample WorMetexBAHAMAS2_FD_187384 | JGI IMG/M metagenome (GOLD analysis project Ga0209780, IMG submission 187384) | Marine gutless worms symbiont microbial communities from Max Planck institute for Marine Microbiology, Germany - Inanidrilus exumae... | ecosystem: Host-associated > Annelida > Digestive... | reverse complement strand
GAACGAGACCCCAAACGGCACATCCTTGGGCGGAAACACGTCGTATGACGTATAGATCGTCAAAATCGGTCCACGTGTGCGGGCTCGGCGCGAGCCGAAGAATAAAGTAAAAATTTTTTTAAAAAGGTACACCTAAGAAACCACAACACGTGTTTTTACACGTGTTCGCCCAGACCACCCACGTTGTCGCAGCGCCACATGGATTTGCATGTGCGGGCATACCCGCGACCCGGTTATATATTCCAAGTTTCATTGAAATCTGTTCAAGGGTTTTGGAACCCCAGGGGGTCAAAATTTGGCCCTTCCCATTACTTTGGCTAGTCGCTTTTACAACAGCTTGTACTACCGTACAAGCCGTGATCAGTAAGCTTGAGTCCTAAGTGTTGTGTCAAGTGGCACTGTGTCATTATTAGATGCCAATTTGTGCCATTTTAAGACAGCACAGTGCCACTGAACAGCCCTGCTGCTAAAACTTCATCTATGTCGTGCTTGATATGCCGTTAATGTCTGTATATTTCATACGTTACATTTATTTGGTGTCAGGTTCCTGCATTTATCATGTCACGGGTACGGCAGCAGTATCAAGTTGAATGTGAATGCAGTGCTGAAAACAGACCGGTTAGTAATCTTACACTCAACCACTGTGCTCAGTTTTTGTGATCATTTTCGTCATGTTTAGGACATGAATCTGAGTTTATATTGCCTAGCATGCTGCTGTGCATTAAAACGCTGTCGTCTTGCATTATTTACCAGTTAATTTTGTGTTATAATGACGCGCATAATGTTTTATTTTGCAATTTTTAGAGTCGACCTAATAAAGCCGGTCTCAAATGTTCGTCCGTACGTACATATGTACGTATGTTCGTCCCTTTTTCTGCAAAAGGTTTCTTTGAGTTTAATGAAATTTGGTGTGTAGGTAGAGTTCGATGAGTGATGCACGACGGTATGCAGTATGACCTGATACAAGGTCAAGGTCACGAGCCTTTGAAAGTTGGAAATCCTTCCGTTTTCAAAAGCTATCTCTTTTGCCATTTACAATGGGAGCTGGCAACTGACCACGGATTCTTAATTTATTTAGTCTGCAGCTAAGTGTTGGTTTGTGGTACGGTTATGAAGTTGCTAACTTTCGTTTCTTTGTTTTGACGCTGTGCCTTGCGCAACAGCAGTCTAAAACTGCTACTTAGGTTCTGTTCTGGACCGAGCCTAAAGTTACTCTGGAAAGAAGAACAATGAAACAAAAACTGAAAGTGGTTTTAAGTAAGTAGCCAATCTCCGGCTGCTGAGTTTTCTACATCATTCTGAATTAGAGTCACACGATTGCATGGATGTTGTGTAGTTTTTGAAGCGAATTGGCAAAAAGAACAAATCAGAGTCACAGAAAAAATCTGCTCCAGCTGAACAGGTATTTCAATAAGGAATTTCTGTCTACTTCTCTAAATGTCATTTTCAGCCTAGTGTTTTGAGATGTCAGTCGGGGCAGCCATATGAAGAGCGTTGCCTATGTTATTGAGTAGAATTGATATCGGAAAGAAAGCAGTTTATTGTGCTGTGTCTCAGATGTTGGCTGTTTGACTAATTTGCTCCAGATTTTAAGCAGAGTTGAATTTTACTTTTGTTTTTAATGCCTTCAGTTGTCAGCCAGTAGCTACTTAGGGATAATGTTGTGATTTGTATGTAACACGATTACTGTCAATTAGCCCACCAACCTTAGTGTGTGGCATGATGTCAGATTGAATTAATGGAGCCTGTACAACTCTGAAATATATACCTCATAGGCTATCAGTTTTTGCACCCAGGTTGAGGTTTGAATCACGGCTCCTGAGCGCGTCACGCTCTACTACAATATCGGAGCTCTACTGATGCCAAATCTTGTATGGCACAAAAAAGAGATTATCTACATGACATATTGTGACGCCTGATGAAAAGGGTGCATTTTGAAGAAGGTTGGGAACCACGGCCATATTGCAGTGCTGGATTCCATATGCAAAAATTCAGTTTCATCAAGTTCACAGTGGTCCTTTAGTGACCATGTGTGGCGTCTCCTTATCAGCGTTAACAACAGAACAGCCAATAGTTAGTTCTTAGTTGGATGAAAAAACTGCCAGTACATCTAGCAACAGTTAGCAAGAAGTTGATCTTTCATGAAATGATGTTTTATTGTTAGGTGTTGCCAGCATCATCTCAGGTGATCAGAGTAACAGCGCCGCAGCTGAGCAAGTTCAACACGGCAATACAGTTGGATAAACAGCTGACCGCCGGTGACGTCATCGAACGTTTTCTGTCACTCTCTCAGTCGCCTGTATATGGCGCCAGGTAGGCTGTATCTCTGTAACTTTTGGTGAACATCAGTTAGAGAAATGTACAATACGATACGATACAGTAGATTTACGTGCGCTCAAAAGCCGACGAGATGGCCAGCTTAATCTAGCGCACGGCGCAGAAACGAAAAATAATGAAAAAATCAAAATCAGAAACCGAGTAGCTCAGAAGACAGAATGACATTATCACCAAGTGCATAAGTGGTGTATTTCGAATGCTTGTGGAACGTTGACTTTTGAATATGCATTTGTCCGTTTTTTAGCTAGCAGTTTTGAGAACTTCTCAAAGGCGCCGAGATGCAGGAACTGTCTATGGTACATGAGTGGCACACAGTACGGTTTGCTTTGTTGAGAAAACAAGTAAAGAGCTTTATTGTAAAGTCCTGATTACAATGACAGTATATAGCGTTGTAGATATTTACTGAGGAGTATTGAGCTAAGGTTTTATGTTCCGTGCAAATTAGGTCATTTTGGAGACATCATTCCCAGACACTTTCTTTGCTTAGTACTGAAGAACTGAATCTAACACAACAAAAGCAAACATTTACCAGTAACACAAACTAAATGTAAAAAGCTGAAGCAGTGTTTGGTTATCTTTTACAACCTATGGCCTGAAAATGGAGCCAAAGTCCCGGAGGCCTCATGCGGCAAATGGTATGTATAGTAAAGTCTGTTTCCAGAGTCTGACATTGTTTCCCGTTTGAAGTGCTGTGGTGGAGGGTGCAGGAGTGGATATCATTCAGATTATTTCCCTTCTTTTTCAACTTCCATGTTTCCTGATCGGGTTGTTGTGGTCATTACTCTTCTTGTTATCATCCAGTGTAAAATGACTTTCTGAACGTTGTTCTTTGCTTACTCACTCAGCGAGGAATCAATGTTGCATCTGTAACATCAGTACCACAGCTGAGCTATTTTAGCCCGGAAAATACCACCCAGCGGTCTCCAAGAACTAGCCAAAAGTAGCCCAGTTAATGGGCAAAGTTTCTGCAATGTATTGAATTTGCTGAATGCGTGCTTATCAATTAGTTATAAACTGCCAGCGACAGCATTCACCGGCAAAGCATCAAAACTATTTCAGAAGTAGTACAATTGTACACAAGAATTTGATCTAGCAGTCAGTGTCATCTGGCAAAGTATTGTCATTATCAGCTGCACTCTTGTAAATCTCGGAAGTGAAACGAGAGACAACGTGTCAATGACGGCTGGAAACACTGCATGAACACTAGAAACATTTGTAGCCCAAAATTAGCCAATACAGACCAGTCCAACAGATGCAACCTGCAGCATGCAAAATTTTCTCTCAGAACTGGGTTTGAAAGTAGCCCAATTATAGCCCAACTAGCCCAATTGGCTGCTAAAACCATAGAACTGGCAACATTGTTTCTAACTGATATCTGTTGTATGACGGCAGTGAGAGCAGTGATGAGCTTGGTAACGCAACATCTGAAGCTGTTCATCCAACATTTCACTTGTATGAAGTTGGTGGAAACATTGGTAAGTGACCATTGACCAGCAGTCTTTATGCATTTTTGTTTTTTTTTGTTGTCTGCAGGAAAGCAACGGCTGTATATAGGCGGAGTGATCAGTTTAATGGCTTGTGTTGATTGGGATTTCTGTCTTGGATTTTTGCTTTGAATGCTGACAAGTGCATTTGGTATTGTCAATGACATTAGGCTTCTAAGCATATGATTGCAGCAGTCTTCGTAGATTTTTATGAAGACCTCTAAGCTGCTCTGAAGCAAGTCTGGCAGATGTTACGATATTGTGTCCGTGTGCATGCGTGCGCATTTTTGAATGTGTTTCTTATGTATTTGTGTTTTTTGCCTTCACCAGTTAACATTGTAGGCAATAGCATTATGTTTGTGGCTGTCCGTCTGCCGCGTTTGTCCGTCTCGACATATCGTGTTACCACGATATCTCATGATTGGCAAACTTACATTGAATATTCACTAGCCCGGCCCCTGCTGATAACCTGATTAGATTCTGGAGGTCAAAGGTCACAGCAAGCCATAGAGGTGGCAAATGCAACCACATCGACAACGCTGAGTGGTCGACGTCCATCTTATGGTTTGCATGTATTTTCTGATAGTGCAGAGACGATGTACGTAACACCTTTGAGGTGAACTCGAGCTTACTCTGACTAATCCGAATGCACACCTTGCCTCCAGTAAAGGCAAACTGTTAAAACTTGGCTCCAACGAAATCCGTCAGTTCTTAACTTGGTTGCTGGCTAACGCAGGTTGACCTGTCTAATGGCTGTAAAATGTGTTCTTATGTGTGTTTTCTGTTGGTCGTTGGGAGTTTGAGTACCAGGTGCAGTGTGGTTGTCTGCAGTGACTTGTCTCGGAATTTCTGAGGCAACCTGTTCTGTGTCCGCTGTGACGTTGAATGCTACTCAGTCTGTTTGTCAGCTGTTGACTAGTGATGTAGTCCTCTGTGTGTATGTGTAGGCGAGCGAAGACTGTTGACTAGTGATATAGTCCTCTGTGTGTATGCGTAGGTGAGCGAAGACTCGACCGAGACACTAACATAATGTCGTTATGTCGTGTCAACCCACACGCGGAGTGGGTCGTCAAAAAGTAGCAGTTGCCATGTTATTGGTGCTACCTCGTCACCACCATCAATTGAATCAAGCACCTGTCAGCTTTGCCATGCATAATCAGCACTGCCTACGATGGCAGTGTCTGTTCACAGTTTTTATGTATAGACAGGTGTGCCACCCTATCGCTGTGGCTCGCTACCTGTATTGAAATGTTACCTTACAGTGCAATATTGAGTGATATAAAATTGGTGGACTAGCCAGTGATGGCTCAGTCAGAGATTTATGCCAACCAGTCCATTTTGTGTTATATGTCGAGTGGCTGACATTGAGGGCAACCGCCATTTTCGTACTCATACCCAGATATTTCAGCTTCCACTTTGGTTCGTTCCTACCCAAAAATGGCATCGGTCACATGACGTCATCTGATGCACAAAACCATACCATTCAGGCACAAAAAAACTATTTATAAATTTTGTGTAGCCAAATTTTGAGTTAAATACTCTAGCGTGACGATCCTGTGGGTGATGTTGATTGATACCGCGCTGCATCTGGCAAGTTCCATAATTGCACTTTTGATTGTTGGCCACCCAACTAGTTGTTATGTAGCTAGCTAATGGTGGACTGCTCTAGCTGTGTGTGAGCCCAGTGAATGGCTGATTTCCATTTAGCAATACAAACTTTTGCATATAGAGTTAAAGCACTTGGCAGGTTGTTGCATGTTATGCAGTTTGTGTTTTGTGACCATTTTTATGTTAATCTGGTAATATTTGGTCAGTGTTCTTCTGTGAAAGATGGAGCGATACATATCTAGGAGCCGCTATACACAGAATGATGTGAAGAAAGCTGTTCTAGCCACAGTTTTCAGGAGTTGACCTAAATGGTCAACTCCTCCGAGTCGACCTAATAACATGGGTAGAAAAATGTCTGTACGTCCGTCCACAAAAAGTTTCTTCGATTTCAATGAAATTTGGTTAGTGGGTAGAGGTCGATGAGTGATGCACGACGGTATGCAGTATGACCCGATCTAAGGTCAAGGTCATTAGACCTAAAAGTCTGAAATTCGGCCATTTTCAAAGGCTTCTCCTCCCCCATTTATAATGGGGGCTGGCAAATGACCACGTATTCTTACATTAGGGCACAATACTTACCGTTTATCGGGGCCGGATTTTTGCTTTTTGTCCTAGTTTTTGTGTCACGTGACTTTGAAGTTGGCACTAAGTAGGTGTTGACCGTCAGTCCCGTATGGGGCTAATTTTATATATTTTTCACGTGTGTCTGTTTACATTGCCTTCTGCATTGGTCAGCTTTTTTGATCATGCATTCTTGTAGCAGGCACCTGCCTGCGGGCACTTTGTTAAACAAGTGCTGTTTTGATTTTGATTGACTGGACTAGAATCATGTGTGGCCTGTATAAATCCATCAGTCTTATTTTTTTGTGAAGACCTTTGAGAGACATCGGCTGATACAAATGGACCTGGGAAATGGCCGTAAGATGGTTTTGTGTGTGCGTGTGAGTAACATGTATGTTTTGTTGTGAACATTGTAACATTTGATGGGCGCTGCCGCCGCCGTCGTGGCGGCGTCACGTTCGTGATTCGCCAGACGTCGCCACAGTCGTGTCCACGTGGGTGGCACAGCAGGCTGCAGGCAGAGACGGGCGGGAAGACAGAGAGGAACGGACGTGTACAGTACAGTTACAGGCATTTTTATTTAGATCAGTTTGTTTCTGTTTGTCCGCTTATTTATTGTTTTTGTTAAGACAGATAACGTTGTGTTTGAAGGATATTTGATGAAGTCATACAACGTGATTGAGTAAATGACTCGCATCAAACGTGTTGATTCTGGACCTGTCGGTTAATTTGCTACTGCCATTGAATTCATATACAACTGTATCCATTGTTTGTCCACGTTTGTGTTATTGCGTTCATTTGTGTCTGGCTGAGAAACACTATCAATTTTTACTATATATCAGTAGTTTACTAGTCCAATTCTGCAGCAGATCGCTGTCATGCACTTTCTGTTGCAAGCTACATTGTTCTTTTTTGCCGTTGTGAAGCTGCAGCTGGTCTGTGTTTTACTGCACCATGTATTCTTTACCTGCGTATTCACGCGAGCACTTCAAGCATAGCTAGTCCCAATAGACTGATGACAGCGATAGATTGTTACAGTCCTGTAAGCTTATTGATGTATTCTTGTATAATTTTAACATTTTATTCAGCAGCTAAATGTTGCAAGTGTCCAAGATTGGTTTGTCGTTCGTTCGTTCTTTGCGGGCAGGGGTCCACCCTACTCTGGACCCCAGCACTGAGACCTAGATTGGTTCTGCTGGACTTGGACTTGCTTATCAGGGACATGGACAAGGTCATCGTCGAATCCTGTCCTTGTTTAAGTCTGTGCGTAGTCTGTTCCAGTGTTAACTGCACCAGTTAAGCATATTTAGCCATGGTGGCATTCTTATGCGACCAAATAGGTTTAGGCTGTCAGATAAAACATTTTCGTCGCTGCTGTTTCTGAAATCCAACAGTATGTGAAGTGTAGTGATGTGACATGGTCATGAACTTGATAGCACATTAAACGTTTAACTTGTTGTTACGTTAATACGGCTCACTCTCGGACTTGAACTCGAACTCGACAGCAGTGGACTCGGACTAGACTCATACTTGTAACTGGTAGCACAGCTTATAGTTCCACATCCATGCTTCAATCATCCAATCTTCTCTTGAACATGACGACGGAAGAAGACTCCACAACATACTCCGGCAGCTTGTTCCACACATTAATAATCCTCTGGGTGAAAAAGCACTTCCTCACTTGTAATCTGCATCTTTTAACCTTCAACTTCCAATTATGACCCCTGAGAACATGTCCGCCTACATCATCAAGTTCAAATAATTCTTCAAATTCAACTCTGTCGAAACTTCTCACTATTCTGAAAACGTGAATCAAATCTCTAATTCTTCTTTTCTCCAATGACGTGCTCCCCAGTGCTTGCAATCGTTCTTCATACGATTTGGTAGTAAGGGACTCGAGAAATGCTGGACCTTGTTACAAGTCTAGTTTGTTGTGCTTGCAACATGCTGCTGCTGGGCCTGCAAGCTTATTTGTAGTGTTGTCTGTAAGAGATCTGTTCCCCTCAGTTTTAGTTTTAATATTTCTGTTCCGTTGCATTATGAGGCTTGTTTATCTGCTGATTAAGTCTTCGGCTGGGTTCATGCAAGTCTATGAGTTAATGGTAATCAGATTTTTTTTGAATGACCAGTTACATTCTCTTAACAGATAGACAGTGAATTATGTGGTTGCTAATTATCGGTGTTTCGTTCACAAGTAATAAATATTTGCTGTAGTGAGTACCGTAGTTTTCTGCACATTGTATCAATTCTAGTACTATTAACACGTTTAAAATGCATGTTTCGTCCGAACGGAAATCGAGAGCCATAAAGTTTTGAGTTTGTTATTGTGATAGTAGGCGTTATATGGCAAAAGCCTGTGCTTACTCAGGCCAGTCGTGTCCGTGAGACACTGCTGGCGTCGGTGAATTCGGTGAATTAGGCGGTTGCCTTTGGTGCTTTGACGCTGTTTGTTAGTTGTTAGAAAGGTTCGCTCATTTCAAAATGTGTAGCTCCAGCTTAAAGATTCAAGAGTGGGTATGTAGCAGTCATGGACGAGTGATGATGTTGCTGGTGTAATTTGCGTTTAGTGGCTTGAACGTCTTGCAGCATTCTGTTTTTTTTTGCTGTTTCATTAATTCTGTAATAAGAAAATGTTTACTTAATGCAGTTGTTAATGTTAATTTATGGTTACCTGACTGTAGCGTCGCGTGGCGGTACAGTTGTCTGTTCTCGCCGAGTTGTAACTGAGACTTTTTGTCTGTTGTTTAACGTATTTGACGTGTTTCGAGTTGGTTTTGGGATTTACGAGTCTGCTTCGGCAGCAGGTTTGTATTCAGAGTTATAATTTGTATTTGTCAGTCACAAATCTCAGAGCTGAGAAACGAAATATTGTGTGTTGAATGCGAGAGTGTAGCTGTGGATTGGTCTTCATTGGACTGTTAGTCATCTGATCTGAACAGTTCATGTTCACTGTCATGTCGTGCATATTACTGTGAGTAGTACGCTGTTTGGTATCCACACATGCCGATAGACCAGGTTGTAGATATATCGTTTACTGTTTTTTTGTTTGTATGGTTACGGATTTCTCTGGCGAGGGTAAGGCTAGCGGCGTCAAATTTTGCACGGTGGTTCATCGGCGTCCTGGGCAGGTAATCTCCCATTTTGGGGAACTTTGCTCTCCCAGAAGCCCAAAATCGGACGAATAGTCTAGCCACCAGGAAGAATTGCCTAGGAAGTATATCCTTACCTCACCGTAAACGTCACGCTACAGATGCGCCGTTCGTGGAATATCGTGCGGTGTGTGGCCGTAGGTCGGCATGTGTGGATATAGGTCAGTCCCCACTGATGTACTTGTTATTATTATTATTATTGTTACTGAGTAAAAAGTTGTATATAAAATTAATTACTAATCAACATTCATCGTTTGCTGTACTGGTTTGCAGCAATTTGCAAACCAGTGGCGTTAACGGCTCAACGTCGGGTAGTCGTTTTCTGTAAGCTGACCTTGATGGCCCAATCACCGAACGTTTTCGGTGTATTTCTAAGCTTAGAAACCATCATTTGTTTTGTGACCATATAACAGAGAACGAAGGTCAAACATTTGGGAATAATGGCCCTGTACGGGCTGTAATGTGCTCCGATTTATTTATTGATTTTGGCGCTATATAACTATATAAATTGTTTGTTTGCTTACTTAACTTCCTTACTTACTTTCTTCCTTACAACCACTTCTTTGAGAATAGACCTGTTCCGTTTCCAGGCCGCAGGTCGTAAAAGGCGACCGAACCTGGCTTTTTACTGTTGATTCTGTGTTGTTGTATATTTTGTTGCGGATGCATGTTTGCTTTTGTTGTGATAGATTTAACTTTTTACTACTAAGAGAAGAACGTCTCTGAAATGACCTATTTTGTGTCGGGAGTGACGAAAGACCTATATATGTAGTGGGGGCGGGGCACCTGTCACCCGATTGGAGTTGACGGCTGTGTATGCACCAGGATGAATGCTGCACGTATCGAGTTATTTCTTTGCATTATGTGACGTTACATTGTCTGTTGATGTCGTTAAACTTGTTTGCATATTTATTGCAGTATATAGCGTCTGCATGTGGTTGTCCCAAATGCTTTGCATTATTATCATCTTAATGACATATTGTGTATTTCATCCTGAATGAAAATGCTGGACTGCCGCCACGGACTTTTGTCTGGACCATTTCTTCTGAGCTATTCGGTTTTTGAGTTTATTTTTTTTTCTTATTAGATTATTTTCCTCACTAGATTAAGCTTGCGATCTCGTCAGCTTTTGAGCGCACGTTAATCTACCGTATCGTATAATTAGAAAGTAATTACCTCTTCGAGACAGCGGCAACAACATTAATTCTGTTTTTATGTTCCTGTTACCAGGATTTCTAAAAAATATATAGACCCATTTCCACACTCGTGATAATGCTGCACCTAAAGGCGTTTTCCTTTACGCTTATTGCAGGAATTCCTTCCGTCAGTTCGTTGCGTTGCGTTTCATGTCTTTGTTGCAGCTAGGCCTAATCGTAGACATGTCAAACTTAATATGTGAGTTGAACATAGCAAGTCCTAGCCTACTGTCAAATGGTTATGTTGCCGATGACCTTAGGTGACCCCTAACCACATTAATCCACCTCAATTTCTATATTTTGCGTTGCCTTATGCATCTTCGTAATTGGTGATCGCAAAGAGTTCAAATTGGATGTACAGGTGAATGTGCAAGTCACAGCCTATACGGACGACACAAACCGTCCCTCATAGGGGCGTGGTCAGGTCATGTGACCCGTTAAAAATTTTGGGGGCTCCAATCATATCACTGGAACGGCTGAACCTAAAGTCGTCGAATTTTGTACACAGGTAGGCTATATCAGTTCTAGCAACAGGATGATATATCACTCACAAAAGGTGTGGTTATGGTCACGTGACTTTTTTAAATTTTGCCGTTTGCCGACTTTTGCCATGATGCAGCGCGTTGCGCGGGTTTGTCAGCGATAGCTGAGCTATGTTGCACCTCTAGTGCTGCTGCACTACTGAATAACTTGAAATCCGGAGGGATGGCAACCTCTCCCTTAATTAGTAATGTACTTCTAGAAAAAAATGGCTAACGAAGGCGAGGGTCAAAACCGGGTGTATATATTGTACAAATTAGTCCACGTACGAGAAAATAAAGGTGAGAGAACTTTATTTGCCACATGCATGTATAGAAATACAATGAACACAACTAAAATACATAAATCAAGTAGCAGGCTGTCAGACCAGGCATAAGCCAAACAAGCTGGCCACCTCATGACAATAGAAAACACACACGAACTGTCTGCCGTCGTCGAACAGCTCTGCACGTACCGATGCCCGATTGTCATCTTGGGCGACTTTAACGTCCATGTCGACGTGAACGAAGACACGAACGCTTCGCGTCTCAAGACATTGCTGCAGTCGTTCGACTACGTGCAGCACGTCCACCAGCCGACACACAAGGACGGTCATGTTTCGGATTTAATCATCACGAAATCCGAGACCAGGCTGAGCCACCTACAAGTCGGAGATTTGCTGTCTGATCACGCAATCGTTACATTCTCACTCGACATGCGGAAGCCGCGCTTAGAGCCCCTGTGGACGACAAGCCGGCCGCCGTGAAAGAAGCTCTCGATGAGCGAGTTCGAGGCCGATCTCGAAGCGTCTCAGCTCTGCACTGACGTGAGTGCGCTGCAGGATCTGTCGGCTGACGAACTGGCAGAACTATAC
>Ga0209780_1003520_pt1 | contig 11729 bp, 5 predicted proteins | sample WorMetexBAHAMAS2_FD_187384 | JGI IMG/M metagenome (GOLD analysis project Ga0209780, IMG submission 187384) | Marine gutless worms symbiont microbial communities from Max Planck institute for Marine Microbiology, Germany - Inanidrilus exumae... | ecosystem: Host-associated > Annelida > Digestive... | reverse complement strand
CACCCTACATAACTCGCACATACACCTCACACACCTACCAATTCCCCTCCTCTCCCTGGGCTGGCGCATTGGACCGACATAAAGGTCTCAGCGCTGGAGTCCAGAGTAGGCTGGACCCCTGCCCGCAATAACGAACGAACGAACGTGACCTGTTGCTCAGACAAAATGGGACAGACTGTTAATTTTAAAATTCACACAAAGATGCATTTTTCACACGTATGCAGAACTGTAACGGCTGAATCATTGCAATCAAAATCTTGCACATGGATTCTCTGGACGGCTGTAGTGAAATGTAGGGTTCAAATGGTCCATGAAAAAACGGATGGGACCAATTCAGTATTTTTATGCCACCTGGATCGGCCGATTCAGTACCCGATCCAGTAGTGATGAATGGCAATGAGCTGTTCAAATGGATCACCAAGGAGACACGCTGCCACACAATGGCTATACTGGCAATTAAGATGTGTTGTGGGTGATGCTCGCATTGATCGTTAATGTTAATCCCTGCCGCCCATTATATCTGCATCCAATGAACAATGCTCACACCTAAGGTCCGAAGTCGGATGGCTTGGCCCAGTATGGACAGTGATGCTGTCATCCGCAACATCTGCCAAGTGACACAACTGTTATTTTGGTTCAGTTTATGGAGGATGCTGATGTCACGTGTCAGGTTTTGGACTTTTACGCCACTGTTTGACTGTATGCTGTCATGGTGACTGGTGACTAGGCTCACACTAGGCATAAATGCCATTAAGTAATATTCTCTCACTGACGCGGTCGACTACCAGCGTTGGTCTGTTCAAATGCCACACTGAAGGTGTTGTCAGTATACTGCCACCATTGGCCATTAATGCGTTGCAGTCAAGTGCCATCGAATGGTTTGCAGTCAACAGCTGTCGTGAGAACGCCACTTTAACATAATGCAGTCTGTGGTGCGTTTGGTGTTACATCACACGAAATGTGACGCGATGCTTGGTATTCGATCCGCCAGCAGGTCTGCTTCACAGTCCCCATTCACAACTCACACATGCTGTGCTGGCCGGGGTACACTGTACACTGGATGGACATACTCTGAGCATGTGATCATGCATCGCCATTCAAGTTGACCTCTAAAGGAGTCATGCTGCCGCTGCGGATAACCATTGAATCGGTGCTGATCTACAGTTTCTTATTGACTTTAGCATTGGTGTCTAACACTGCATATTGTGCTACCGTGCATATGCATGATTTTGTCAGTGTTGGCTGGTAATCAAATCAAATTTGCACAACAGCATAATAAGATTTCACTCTGTATTGAATTTAATGAAATTCAGTACTGTTAAAATTAAATCAAAAGACACATTTTCAGTGGTTTACTTAACCTGCCACTTAAGCCAGTTGGTTTATTAATACTTTTAACTGATATTATGTTCCTTAATATCAGTTGGGATACTTTAATTTAAAATACAGTTGCATTTAAGTGGTTTCTAGCAGAGAAACAGAAATACTTGCCTGATTATGACATGGTTGGTCTGGTGTTTGAAAATGTGTGTTCTTTAAATAAAGCGAAAATTGCTGCAGCATGCAAAACGTTGGTTTCAACAAATAATTGGTTTGCTTCATTGAGCTCGGTAAGAGGATTTAATCTCGCCGTTACATCTTTTGCATTGATTGTTAGCATTAGCAAGACACCGGACCATGTTTACTTAGGCTAAGGCTTCTTTAGAGTAACGTTCCAGGGTCACTAAGTCTTGGTGAGTCTAATTTGATCCCATTTGTCTATTGAACTTGACTTGCTATTTGTACTTTTTGTGAACAAATAAATAAAATCAAATAAATGACAATTGTATGAGCAGTACTATGTTAGAAGCATATATGATATATGACACCACACGCTTGAAACAGTCAATCCAGATGTGTGCTGCAACCGTCTTTTGAAGATCTTACTGTGCTGACTGTAGACATTTCCCATACCTACATTTAGCATGCATTTTTGTTAAACTGAATTCTGTCTGTTGTAGACAAATCATGATGTTCTGCAGACGGCTTGCACTTACATACGCACATTGCATCGACAACACAATGAAATGCTGATGGGTAACATCGAAGCTGTTCGTGGTAGGTGCTTACCTATAACTCATAACATTGCTTCATTTGGTCCTCTTCTGTGCTTGCTTTAACTAATTGTTTTCATTAATTAATTTTTGTGTGAAAAACTTTGATAGACAATTAATGGGTGATGTGTACTTTACAGCTGAAGTGTTGGATGGGCTGCAGTCTGAGAACAAAGAGTTGAAGCGCGAACACAAAAAATTCCGAGACATTGTGGAACATGCCGGTCAGCATTCTGTATTTTCAGTGTGTATTTATGTGTTAAATTGTGTGGCTTGTAGACTGCTTTTTACAAGTAGTAGTAAAAGTAGTATGTGCTTTCTTCCTTCTTGGGTTTAATGGTCATTTTCCATCTGAACCTGCGTTATCCCAATGCTTTCCTCCTCTATGCTTACTTCCTCGATGGCGGCCTGTGTGGCTTAACGGTAGAGCGTTCACTCGCGAACCTAAAGGTCCCGGGTTGGAATCTAGGTCCGGTCCACTTCCAGGTAACAGCCTTGAGCATGCTGTTCACGCGTGTGCCTCTGTCACAAAGCAGTATAATTTGATGATGGGCGGTGATGCTCTTCGGCTAGGAAGGTACTAGTAACCGCAAGCCTGGCAGAAAGTAATGGCAGTCTACCACCGGGTGGATGGCTTCAAGTCACCTGCGGGCTGACTGCCTGTACACCGGGATCAGCTCTTGTCCCAGCGCTCGGTAACGAATATGGGAGAACTTTAGCTTTTCCTCCTCGATATATTCTGAATGAAATCCATTGGGGGATAAATGGCACAGGCTTCAGAAGGCCAGATGTCCTTTATGTCAACCAGCCAATAATGTCAAAGTATCGTGTGCTATTTGAACAGAATTGATGAATTAATGGCAAAACCTCTTTCAGCAGAGTAACTACTACCATCATTTGTTTGACTGACGAGTCACTTTTTTTGATCATCACACTAATCACAGGTTTAGCTGAGTTTAATGTGTAGTGAGCAGTGCTGTAACGTAACGAAGTAGCGAAGTAAAAGTAAAAAGTAAGAAAGTAGTACTTGTTGCTTGTAACGGAGTAAAAAATTAACCAAGTACTTTTACTTGTAACGAAGTAACGTTTTGAGCTGGTACAGTACTTATACTCCGTTACTTTTGAGATAACATCCAAGTTACAATTACTGATGCAGTGCAATGCATTGACATGCTGGCTGCCGAAGCTTCAGTTTACAGCTTGACATACATAGCGATGCTATGCGGCCATGCCATGCAAAGTGACCGTAGCAGTGTCCACGGCACTGGCCGCACGGTGCGGCGGCACTGGCTGCTACCAGGCCGGACAGAATGTGATGGCCAGCGCAGCAGCCATCGAGCAATTAAGGCAGCTCGGCTCACCGTACGTCATTGTCTGACCGTCTGTTCGAGGACCTCGTAATGTTGAAGAAGAACAAGCCGCTATTTGCGTAGCGTTGTGCTGTACTTTGGACTTGACTGATCGTCATTAGATAGGCATTGGCTCAGACTGGTTGATAAATACTCATCAGATAATAATGTTGCAGTGTGAACTGAACGATTTGTACTGTTGATCTCAAACCACGTTACCGTATGCTGTGTGTTGCTATGACTGAGTATTACAATTTACCTTCTTTCTGGCGTGTTTCGATGTTTGATAAAAATTTTTAAAAACTGCGACTCCATACTGGTGGGATAGGTCAACTACAAAACGAAACGATGAATAGTTACTGTTACTTTTACTTGTACTTTTTTTACTTTCGAAGTACTTTAAAATTTGGATACTTTTTTTAGTTTTGCTTGAGTAACAACTTCGGGCATTACTTTTACTTGTAACGAAGTAACTTTTTGGCCAGTTACTTGTACTTCTACTTAAGTACTCGACGTCGCTACTTGTTACAGCACTGGTAGTGAGTAGGGGATGAAAACCGAGTTGTATATGGCTACAGGTTCTCAGCTTCACATGGTAAATGGCCTTTAAAATGTAGACTGTGGTGGTGGAGTTTGTGCTTTGTATGTAAGATGTTAGCTGTTATTATTATTATTATTATTAGTATTAGTATTAGTATTGCACATTTCATGAGCTGTTTATCAACCCCGATGGCAGTTGCAGGGGTAGGGTTGTCACCGTTCTTTGTATGTTTGTCTGTCTGTCTATTTGCACGATATCTGAAAAACCATTGCAGCTAGGATCAGAAAACTTGACATACAAATGTTTTAGCAATGAGTCTTGGAAACTCATTTATTTTGGGGTCAAAATATCAAGGTCACATGTCACAGTCACAAAAAATTGTCAGTCAGGTCTTTTGCCCTTTTGTGAGTGTTGGCTTCTTCTAGTTGCAATGTTTGCTGGAGATTAGGTGAATAAAAAACTATTAACAACACACCTTTGCACGTGGTGACATCACTTTTGACAAAACTGCTTCGTACTTTTACGAACTGACTTGCATTATTAGTTGATTTTTTAGATTGTACGTTGTAGGATTTCCACCAGTGGCAGACTTGGCACAGCTGGTGTTGTCGTGGAGACCTCGTCATCCAGCCTCTACGGCATCAGTTTATTGTCAGACAACCATCAGTGGAGATATTGAGTCTTATACACTGCCGAACATGTCACAGCCGCCCGAGCAGAGTCAGCAGCCAAGGAAGAAGCAGGAACAAACAATCCGTGACTTCTTAAAGCTGAGAGAAACCAAAGCGGCTAGTTCACCTGATGTCAGTGACATGTGTAGCTCCATTCCTTGCAGTGTATCTACTGACAGTGTTGTTACACGTGGTATAGACATCAGTCAGGCAGGAAGCCAGGCTAGCAGTACATCAGGTGAGAGCTGCATGCCATCGTTACCGCAGCTTGACAGCCACTGTTCTGTTGAGACTTCTGTCTGCTGTGTTGCTGGTGCACAAGGATCACAGAGCTCACTGCTATCAGTGACTACTACAAATCTGTGTCAGCTGCCGAACAGCCCTGACAATGGTCATTCCGTTACTGTACCTGATAGACTAACGTCAGACTTACCTATGTCGGAAAATAACCTGCATTCAGGGGCTATTTCACAAGTCAGCGTTCATTCCAATAGCCAACCAAGCTATGTTGTTACGTCAACAGTCGGTGTGCGTAATAATGAGGCAGTCTGCAGTTACAATGTTGCCAGTTCTGCTGCAGTCAGTACTGGTTCTGCATTGCCATGGTTACCGTCATCGTCTCAGCAATTCCCAGCTGCTACTGCTGATCCTGTACATCGAGTAACTGAAAGAGTCACCAGTGGAACCGTATTAGTCGACATGGACATTGGCAGTAGCGTTCTTGGCTTGGGGCTTGTATACGGTACATTTGTGTATCATGGTGGCCGTCTGTTGCTGGGTCAACAGAGACAAAACAACGGCGCTGTTTCAGTCTGGCCGTTGTTACCGGAGGTTAATCCATGCCATGCACCGGCTTACTTCCTGGCAGGATCTCGTCCAGTTGTTGCACCGTCGACGAACATTTACATGGTCACGATGCCAAATGAGGCACTGCTGAGTGGTCTCAGGGTGGTCTGTGATGGTATTAGCAATGTCATTAGTGACAGTCAGTTGCCTGTGACCACACAGTCGAGTTCTGCTACAGTTGTAGTTGAGTCCTGTAATGCTGCTGTAGATAGAATAGTAGCACATGGTATTACTGTGACAAGTAGCATTACAATATCGGATGACTTAGGCCAACCTGATGCACGGCCGAGCAATACTGATGAGGATCAGACAGAAGACTTGGCTAATACGTCAGCAGTGAGCAGCAATGGTGAACTTCATGATGGTAAAGATAACGGCCCAGTGTCTGTTACAGCTTCAGCAACTGCCAACAGTTCTACAGTTGACTGTCATAAGGGAAGTAGTCATGCTGCAGGGCCATGTGAGGTGGCGGATGGAAGTAACGAAACCGTTTGTCATTCAGCGACAATGCCGACTCTGCCAGTTCCAAGTGGGCCTGTGTCAACATTGCCCTCTGTTATGCAAGAACTGCCTCAGATTATGAACAGCAGAAGCAGTCCAAACAGTGTTGTAGTAACAGACAATCGATTTGTAGTACCGACATGTGCTGTAGCACCTCAGTTCAGCATTGCGATGCCGAGCCCTGCCCACATCTTGGCCAGCAGTTCAACCTCATTGGTGTCATCAGCATTACCATCGGGTGACTGCTTGGTAAGCAGCAAGGCAGTCTCGGGCGATGAATGCATTGCTGCTACTGCAGCTAAACAGCCACGTCATCAAGGTCTGAAGCGAAAACATGTTTCACAGTCGACCGATGAATGTTCTTCAAATGCAAAGACTTGCAGAATAGATTCAGAAAAACGCATCAGTAAGTACATATGTCCACCACCTGATTCTGCCAGTGACAGAGGTAGTGAAATCATACGTGTCATGGACCGGCTTTATGATAAGTCACTTGGACAATATTCGTATCCCATACACAGCAATGTTTCCTACTGCAATGCCATGTCAGAGCACCTTTCTGTTTATTTACCTTTGAGCAATGCTGAGGACCATGTCAGTATGGTTGATGTGCTTCCAGCTATAACTGCCCATGGTTGTGACTCGTCTGGAAGGTATTCTGCAGCACTAAATACTTCCAGTGTGTCATCTGCTGTACAGTCTAGCAGCTTGAACCGTGAACACACGTCTGTTAGTCAGTTTTCATCTTGCCTGAACAACGAAGATGTATGTGCCAACCAGTCAGAAATTAGCATGCACTTGCATGAAAGTAGTTCAAGGGTTGATAGTGTTCCAAGTGGTCACAGCAAAGGCTTTGTCCTGGCTAACTTTCTTTCTTCCACAGCTACATCTAGCATACCAACCAGCTTATCTTCACAGCAGTCTTTATTGCTGGACAACACTCAAGCGACAAAGAATGTTCAGACACAAAACCATAACTTGATACAAGTTAGCAAAATCTCCAACTCAGCGGTCACATGCGACTCTAATATTTTTCCGGACGATTTGAGTTTGACTGACAATGACTTTGCAATGATCTTTAGTGATACTGATGACAGCAGCACAATTTCACTTCCTCCAAGAAAATCGATAGACAATAGCTACTGGAGCATAGGATTTCCAGTATGTAGTCGACTGCGGGACAGGGCAAAAGACGGAATTGAACCATTACACGCAAGTGGTGAAGATCTCTATCACTCTTTATTCCCATTGTTCAGAGAGCAGAATTGTATGCCTGAAACTGATTACATAATTAGTGATCACACTGACATGGGCAGTCGAGTATGCTTTAATGTAAGCTCCCTAACATGCAAGACAACTTCTTTCTGCCACACTTCTTTGTATACGCAAACTGCAAACTCATTTTCAAACAACACAAGCAGCACACTTTGCCAGACATCAGTTGGTATTCCACTATGTTCTTCATTTCTCTCACAGCATACTAATGCCTTACCAGGTCATGCAAGTTCTCTCAATAAGTTACAAGAAACAAGTGCTGCACAAGTTTCACATGTAATTTGTTCAACAGTACAGTCCTCTGCGCGAGGAATCTTCTCACTGGCTCATCACGCTGTCCAGCCAGCATCAAAGTCATTTATTCCAAACCCTAGCAGTGGCATTGAAGTAGCTCAGTCTACCAGCTTGCTGTGGTCTCCTTGTAATGGCACTGCTCGTAAAGGTAGTTCGTCGACTAATACTTTGTCAGGGGATCACCATCAGTCACTGAACATTGGACACCAGTGCAGACTACCATCATCTACCATTGGCGATGTACGCTGGCGAATGCCAGAACCATCAAATTTTGCACCATTGTATAACTCATGGAGTGACAGTTTGTACTGTAATGTCCAGCCACTAGCTAGGCCAAGACCATTCGTGGATCAGACTGTAAATTCACAACCGAGAACTTGTAACATGCAGTCAGTCTTTAACCGCCCAAAGCTTAATTCTGTTTCTGAAATAGATCACGAAAAGACTCGTGGAAGATGGTCAGATGATGACGACTTCTGTCTCTTTGTTAGCAACAAAAATAAACCGTCATCTAGGAAGCATGTCCCGCTTAACTGCCAATACAGCACTCATCAGAAGGCACCGGATTCCAGTAGCAGTCAGCCACTGTGGACATATTCTGAATGCAGTATTACTCCTCAGTCATACGTCGCTACTAGTAGAGGTTGGTTGCCTACAAGAAACTCTGATACTGGTCCACCAATGATTGACTTGTCAATAAGTGTTCCGGCATCATCATGCATGTCAACCTCAACTTGCCGATTGCCGCCGTTTTCATTTGCCACTGTACCCCCAGTTCCAGATTTTATGTCACTAAGTTTGGCCTCAACAACTGCCAGTACAAACACAGCCACTCGAGGTGGAGCTGAAGTTTGCACATGGCCAGTAACATTAACCACAGCAAATGCCAGCACCAGTGCACCTCATGGCTGGTCACCAATATTTCCTCAGCACACAGCACTTCAGTCACGACAGATTATGTCCACCAGCTCATCATGTGTTGCATCATTGACTACTGTATCCAGCACTCATAGGCAGGATCCAGATGTTACTTACACTGTGCCAAGTTTTGTGCATGCAGACAAGGAATCCCAGAAACAACCTTCTTCTTTGAACACACACTTATCTTCCTACACTTTGTGGCATGGAGGTGAGTATAATCCTGTTGAAATGTGCAACTTGCCACCAGTTTCTGTGGTAAATTCAAATGCGCAACTCTTACAAATTCACAGAAGAGGACTGTACTCCAACAGTGAAGCAGGGTTTATGACTAATACTCTCACGAGTCCACCTCTTCATCACCACCCTTTGTACTCAGGTCAGCAGGCTGGTCTTTATGGCACTGCTGAAAAGCAGGTAGCATTTGAGTCACCATTTTCACTAACAAGATTGCCTCTCACATCACAGGTGCTGAACTTCAGTGCTCCTTTTGAAACTATTCCTCCAACTGCCAGGGCAGTTTCAGCAGAGATGTACTGTGACCCTTCATTTAATGTTAGTAACATACCCGTACACATCAGGACAGCAGAAGAAGACACTTGTTGCTCACCAAACGTCGCTCAGTCTCAATCAGTTGCTAGACAAGCTAATTCAAAAAGGCCGTCAAAATACAGAAAACAGTTAAAGCATAATGCAACTTCATTGTGTGTTGGTTACCATCCAAATCAAAGCGGTTCTGTTTCTCAGGCAGTGGCAGGCGACGTACCAACTTATTTACCAGCCGGCCTCTTTGTTGGCAGCACCCTTAACCAGAAGTCACGTTCTTCTGATTACCAGGTTGGCACATCGTTTGGTTCAGTGTTTGGATCATGTACACTTCAGCACGGACTGGGAAGCGAGATTCCAAAGTCTTTGAGTGTCGCTATGACAGCTGATCCCCAAGCACCTGTTTCATTGCCAAACCAGCGCCACAACTTTGATATTGGTGCTTTCATATCTGACTTACCTTCCAACTCTTTACAGGCAGTCACGGCTCCAGCGGCAATTAGGCGACTTGATTTTCCAGCACCTCCAGTACACGTGCTGCGACAGCCACTCGGTGCCTCATCAGAGCAGTGTCAGCTACACATGGAATGCAACCAGTCGAGTTCATCGGCTTCTGATTTTACTTCACACAACTTTGGTCTGCACAACATGAGCATTAATAGTCTGCTGGGAGATAATCCATATCCAGCATTCACATACCGATATGACACATATTCAGACACTGTAAACCCCTCCACATCGATGTTACCTACATATGATGTCCCTACTTTGAATTTTTCAATACGTAGTCAGACGTCAGCGGTTAATTTTGCACACAGCACGAAAGTAAGACATATGTAGAGTTCACACAACCCCCAGATCCACTCATGGCAACGATTAATTTGGTACTGCAGTGCACCAATGAAGATGGCTCGTGACCTCTGATTTGTTACCCCAGATCATCACGATTGGACCACCGAGATTATCCCCTTGACAGTATTATCCCTATTGTTTGTTGTACGTGCAGTTCCAATTGCTCTGATTTAGATCTCTTCGAACCCCCAGCTTCAGTAAACAATTGAACCAACTACATTAACCCATAACTTAAACCTCAACTCTTTATTACTGTAGACTTAATGGCTGATCCCATATTTAGTGATTGTTTTATAGAAAATAAAACAATCATTAAACACGGTTGTTTTATTTTCTGTATCATAACAATTGTAGTCATTATTTCTTGTTGCAGATATTGTTTTTTATTGCGTTATTTAATCGACAGAGTTACTCAGTCAAGGGTTTGACTTATATAAAATTACAGAACTTTGATCAGTGTGTATAACTTACAGAAGTTAATAGTGAACACAATTTTCCATGCAACATGTTATCAGTCTTTTGTACATTTTCTTTTCCTGCAACCCATCCGAGTCTCTATATAATAAATATATGTTTATTATAGGAGTTACTCCGTTTTTTATAAGATGCAATAAAATATTGGAAGTATGAGAAGTGAGACTTTGTCTTGTAATCAGTGCAGACTTGAGCCTTCTTAATTTTTGGAAACGAAATAATAGTTTTCTGCTAAATTTTTGGAACAGTTCCCATTTAGCAGATATTATAATTGTGATTATAAGCTGTAGTCGATTTTTACCAAATTATGTAAAATTCCACTGGAATATTTCTGAAAAGGTACAAACAATGCTGTTCATAGTTGAGGACAGTAGCATGAAGAACCATACGGATAGGACGGTTTATTCATATATGCAGCTATTACATTTAAATATGTTGTCGGCTGGCCTGTAAGGGCTCTGGAGCTGCAATGCGCCCCGATTCATTTGCTGATTCCAGCGCTATGCAATAATTATACACATAGTTTACTTATTTCCTTACTTTTTACTTGCTTAAGAATAGTCCCATTCCGTTTCCAGACTGGAGGTGACTAAACCAGGTGAACCTTGGTTTAGTTTTTTTGTGTTTACGTTGTAATATATTTCGTTACAGATGCATGTTTACTTTTGTTGCGTTAGATTTAGTTTTTCACTAATATGCTAAAGAGATAGACTGGAAAGAACGTATCCAAAGTAAACCGTTTTGGGTCCGGTGGGACGTAAAACCTTAATGAGTCAATGCTGGTGTTGTGTTGATTACACTGCAGTGCAATCTGGCAGTAGCATGGTCTGCACAGCGGAAGTTAGTTCAGATTAGTTTCGTTACAGCTCCAGTAGTCAGTGAGCAACAGAAACGAGTATCCAAACTAATTTGGTAAAAACAATTAGCTCAGCTATCGCTGATGAACCCGCGCGACGTGCTGCATCAAGGCAAACGGCAAAATTTTAAAACCGTCATGTGACCATAACCACGCCCTTTTGTGGGTGATATGTCATCCTGTTGCTAGAATTGATATAGCCTACCGGTGTATGAGTTGAAGGTTTAACGTCCCCTTTCAGCACAAATATGGCTATATCAGAAACAAGAACTCATCAGGAGATGAGATAGCAAACGTCAACTTTTTACGACGATATGGCACGTACGTACTTCAAAATACTAAAAAAGAGAACCTACTTCGTTTAACCAATTAGACGATAGCTAGCCAAGTACTGCGCATTCAGTCTTGAGTTTATGAATATGCTACAGTCCACCTTGCTGTTATAGAATATTTATGCCGTGGGAGTCGCGCGGTCCCTCTGCAGACGTTTACTAGCTAGTAGACAGTAATCGT
>Ga0209780_1003519_pt1 | contig 11731 bp, 7 predicted proteins | sample WorMetexBAHAMAS2_FD_187384 | JGI IMG/M metagenome (GOLD analysis project Ga0209780, IMG submission 187384) | Marine gutless worms symbiont microbial communities from Max Planck institute for Marine Microbiology, Germany - Inanidrilus exumae... | ecosystem: Host-associated > Annelida > Digestive... | reverse complement strand
GGGGCACATAGCGAGCGATACATTCGGAAAAACCATGGCCACAGCCCCGCTCTAGGGGGACAATTTTTCTTGTGGGGTAGGCCTTCCTGCCTCCCCCCGCTGGCGCCGGCGCTGTTAGGATGACCGACATAATTGTTCATTGATCATTGATCAGCGTATATAAACAGCAGCTGTTTAGGTAATTCAGTCAAGTAGCAATTGAAAGTTAAACAGTGTGTCCGTGCGTGCTTTAGAGTAATTGTTAACTGGTGATTCGAGCGCGCGCGTCACACGAAGACATGGATGGCGACGTTCTGGTCGACGCGTACGACGCGTTTCGTGCGTGGTTTTGGAACAAGACGTTCTGGCTGCCGGAGAATCGCACGTGGGCCGACCTGAAGCGAAGCGACGAGCCCGGTTCACCGTTCTACCCCGACCTCTACGACCTGGTCGTCATCTTGCCGATCGCCGTCGGCCTCTTTCTAGTTCGTCTTCTCTGGGAACGGTGAGCGTTTAACAGGGTTGTGGTGGCGTGTTTACGCCGCGCTTCCGCCTGCCATGCGCCTTTGAAGAGTTCCGAAGAATAATTAACTGAAAAATGATTAATTCATGTTCAGAATTCTTGCATGCAAATATCTGCATGGACCGGCTGACAGAACGTACTGTGTAATGTTCTGTTTTATTTTTTTCTATGTCATAAATACGGGAAAATAGCATATAACATAGAGACATACTTAAGTTGTAAGGAACGTCGTATGTGATGATTATTATCTGTCGGACGGTACCATTTTCGGTGACCTTGAGTGATCTTCAAGGTCATTCACATATATTGCTAATCGTTTACGCAATTTCGTGTACAGTTGTGCAGCAGTTGACAAGATTTTGACTAACATAGGGCGTCGCGCGATCTCTCTGCGATAGCTGAGCCTTTTGTAAGAAAAGATAATTAACTTTATAATTAACTTTCTTATTGCTTTTGTGGTTTTTTAGGTACAGTTACATTCTAATTTTATGTTGGTTTGCATGTTATGTTTTTATATGTTTTATCAAAGTGTAGTGATGCGCTTATATGTGAAATAAAACATTGAAACAGTTTTAGAGTTTTTGATCAGGCTAATTAGCATAACAGGTAAACCGCGCCTACTTTGTTTCAGCGTTTTGTTTCACATGTACGCACCGTCATCAACACATATTAATGTTTTTAAATTTCGTATGTCTCGCTGCCATTTTACTGTAGCCGCGTCAAGCGGAAAGCACAATATAACGGCCTGGCGTCCGTCTGTCCGTCTGTCTCTCCATCCCGTCGTATACTCACTGTGACTCATCAGGGGGCCTGACCAGTAATTAACATGTGTACAATGCAAAGCCCAAATTTTGGTAAACTGCGACAGTTCACTAATTTACTTTGTAAATCTGCTGCACAAATGTTTGTACAGACTGTAAGCGATAAGCGACGACCGGAAGTAGAAATTAGGGAGTACTCGAGTAATATAAAATACATAAATATATAAAGGATAGATTTTGGAGTCGCAAGTACCCTTCCGTGTTTCAACAACAGTGCTATGAACTAAAGAATGAAATGCTGGGCACAGGTTTATTGCTCTGCCTATCGGGCGTCGCTACAAGGTGCGCGAGAGGCCTCCGACGCCGCCTGTGTCCAACGAACTACTTGAGTCCGTGTTCAGACGCAACGGGAAGATTCTACCGAAGCACAGCGAAATCGTCGTTAGTATTCTTAGCGTGACCTTTTCGTTCTATTTATCAGCGTGCATATGACACTTGTCTCCATCAAAGTCATTTGACAAAAGGCCGCATCGCCGTCCTGTCACCCGTTTCGGCGGCGAATGCGTTCTTCTGCCGCTTGCCTGGGCAGGCACATTCGCCAGCAGCGGCAGGCGAACAATATGGAGCGTATTGATATGTAGGTATGTTACAGTGCGCTGGCACATGTTCCTATCAAAGGTTCCCCTTCCTTTGGGAGATCTAATGAATGGTTCCTTTGGCTCACTCGACGGCATCTCGATCTGTCTTTTTTAGCACAGCTCACCCATGCTACGTGTGACATCTGTAGCAATAGGCCGCATCTGTGCCCTGAGTGCAGATCATGCGGCCAAATGAGAAAGAAATCTCATTCCCGTTTGTTGTCTTTCTTATGATGGAGATACGAATGACGATTTTTGAGCTTAAGAATGCACGAAAAACGTTCCCGGGAGAATGCACGAACCGCCTGGGAGAACTTACATGGGAATATTTCCTTAATATTATTACCCACGTCGACGGCAGTCGTGGGCTAGGGTTTATACTGGCGCGTTTGTCTGTCTGTCTGTCTGTCTGTCTATGCTTCTGCACGATATCTCAAAAACCGATGCAGCTGAAATCACCAAACTTGATACAAGAAATGTTCCACCGTGAGTCTTGGAAAAACATTTGTTTTGGGATCAAGGTCACAAGGCACAAAACAGTGCCGGCGTTGGTTTTTGCACTCTTGTGAGTGCTGGCTTATAGTTAGTGACGCGATGACGCGAGTGGCCTGATGTCGTAAAAACGCGAGCTGTTGACTGTGACACACTTTCTTAGACGGTGGAGACGCATCCGATCTGCGCGAGCAATTTAACCGCTGAATGTTGATGATGTGACAGGAGTTGTCGAAGCGTCTCGAGTGGGAGCCGCGGCAGATAGAGCGCTGGTGGCGGCGGCGACGAAGTCAGGGCAAACTGAGCGAGATGCAGCGATTTAAAGAGACCAGGTCGGAGTTTCGAGTCGATTGAGACGATAAACGTTGATTGTAATACGGTACTCAACTCAATTCAGTTATTATACTGGTCGCATCTATAGTTGCAAGCGTAATGTAACGGTCTGGCGTCCGTCCGTCTGCTTGTCCCATTTTTCCTAACCTTAATAGGACGCGCGGCGTGACTCACCAGAGGCAGGGCAGGGACCGGAGTGCCGAACACCGGAATGCTGAACGTGGCGAACGCCCGGAATGCCTGTGGGATTGGCTCTTGACCTGGAAGACTATCATTCTTCAGTGCTATTACACTGTTGGTTGGGTCATCTGACCTGTAAAATCGTCTCCAAAATGACCTATAATGTGTCGAGTGGGACGTTAAACCCTACAATTCCTTATACAACAATCTTAGGAAAAACTTAAATATACTTAGGAAAAACTTATGCTAAACTTAGGATTTTTCTTAAGATTTTTTTTTGTAAATCGGCTCCCAGATCATTAGGGCTAATGAATATTTATTTTAAGTTTGATCGAGATTATTCCATCCGTTCATGAGATATCAGTGGTAACACGAACGCGGCAGACGAATCAGTACAAAAACAAAGCATTTGCCGACGATGTCGAGTGGCGAACGCATAAAAATACCGTAGGCAAAAAACAGTAAACCCTAACAGGGTTCATTTTATCAATTTTTATAGTAGTAGAATAAGATATAAACAGTTATGTAAGACATAACTATATCTGTATGTTGTCTATACGTTTGACTCGATCATATTTTAACATTTTACGACAAATTCTTGAGAGATTGTAACGTTGTGGATGTGTGCTGTAGTTGGCGATTTCTGTTCTACTTCTTGGCGTTTTGGGTCGGCTTGTACGTCATCTGGGATGTACGTTTGTTCATTCTCTCACTCATACCACGACACATGATCGATTTCTATGTGATGGCCTTACCTAAAACTAGAGGTGTGCATGGGAATAGAAATCAGTGGGTTGCTATTGGTCCCATGGGATTCCCGTTGGAATGGGAATAAGACTGTTACTCATTTTGGGAATGAACAGAATGGGAATTGCTGTTATGGGAATTGGAGTAGCATTGTCACGTTGACATCCCCATACTCATGATGTTGTTTCCAGTTCTTCCATATATTTACGTCAAAATGAAATGACTATATAATTTTGAGTTCATTATTAGATAATATGCTTCTATTATGTAATTATCTTCACTTTCTCTGTGTTTTAGTTTATTTCCATTTTTTCTTTACAGTGAATTTGCATGACTAGAAGAAATCGCCGACAACTTTTACATTATGTACCACAAAACTGGTATAACAAAATTTAACTAGAAGAGCTCACTAGAGCGAATACCTCCCCTACCGACCTTTAGCTTTAACCACGACCTTCCAAAATTTAATCACCTCGTCCCCTGTGGCCAAGGGTATGACTAACCAAGTTTGGTGACAGTGAGACTTGAATCCGCGCCAGGAAGTTGTTCACAGACATTTATATCTACCTACATACTGACGCCGGCGAAAACATAACCTCCCATCACCATCGACTTTCTACTTTACGATCCTTACTCGACAGTTTGAATAATGACAAAATGTCGTCTTTGACTGAAATTAGTTGATGACTGTGAAATGAGTGATTTGATGGTTGTTGGATATTCGATGTTGTAATGATAAAATAGCTGATAATCATTTGTGTAACGGTGTTTAGAAGCCGTGGCTATGGGATACAAAGCACTGCTGGTACGGCTATCCTCTACAGGTTTGGTCCGTTTATTATCTTCAATTTTTCCTCACAGTAGAGCACAACGTAATTATCTATCACACGTAGTCTTAAAAGTCTCAACTTAACAGTCTCTTTCTTAACAGTTCTCACTCGAGGTCGTACCGACCTCTTTAGTACAAAGAACTGTACAGACAACCATGAGCTCCGTAACTGCTGGGGTAGCCGACCGTGATTGAAAAGCAGAGCTGAGTTTAAAACTGTAAATAAGTAGCCGAAAAGGAACATTTTTGTCGTGTGACCTTGAACTTTAACCTGTGACCTTGAACTTCGAACTTGACCTAGATATAATCAAGGTGAATCAGAACGTCGTATAACTGGGCCAAATGTCATTTAAAGGTAAAGGCTTCCCATACTCGTTACTGAGCGTTGGGCCCAGAGCTGATCCCGGTGTACAGGCAGTCAGCCCGCAGGTGACTATAAGTCATCCACCCGGCGGTAGGCTGCCATTACTTTCCGCCAGGCCTGCGGTTACCTTCTCAGCCGCAGAGCATCACCGCCGTTTGGCTGGTGCTCATTTTACCGTCCCACGGAGGGTAGAAGGCTGAGTCAACCTGTGCAAATGTCATTTACATTACGTTAAATGAAAGATAAAGGCTGTAAGGTTTGTATCAAAGGGGGCCACACATATGTAAATGTGGCGCTGAGGAGCACGGCCGGCTGAAGGTTCGTCACACCGGCTGCGGTGCGTTGCGGTGTATTGCCGTGCGGCAAAAACGACGCAACATGCCGCAACGCAACGCATTCGGTGTGAACGAACGTTAAGACGATTGTGAATGAATGTGTGTGATACAGCACGTGTCGGCTGATATCTGGTGGTATTACATGCTCGAACTCGGCTTCTACAGTTCTCTCGTTCTGTCGCTCTTCATGGATGACAAACGCAAGGTAACTGGCGTCAGCGAACCAGCTGAGAGCTAGCTTTTGCCGCACGACGCGTATGAAGCGCGGTATATATGCTATGGCCCGGTGTCTGTTTGTCTGTCACAAGCCGGAACTCTGTCGAAATCGCTGAATGGATGGAGCTGTTTTTCGCCATTTAGGCTACCCTCCGTTGTGTTGTAACGGGATTCGGGTATCTCTGAGAATACGGGCACTTTCCTCTGACGCTGAACTTAGCCGATTTTTTAGCTCTTTCGCCGCGGCACGTCGACCATCGCAAGTGCTGTCAACTTGGTTCAACCATGTCGACTGTGGACCCCTCGTACATATATTTACATATAGCAGTGTTTTTTTCGGAAAATGTAAAAGACTACATACGTACGTCAAACGTTCAAATTGGCGACTAAGGCATCAGATTTCAAGAATTTTAAAAGACGGAAAATTTTTTATGAGACCGCAAGTTTTATCTCTAGAAATTTCGGGGCCAAAATTGGTCCTAGTCCTACTTTGTAAATTTTCGTCGTATCGGACGGTCCGGGCTCCTGGATGCTGAGGCTTGAGCCTCAGCAGCGTGATGGATGATTCGGCCCTGCTTGAACCATGGCACGTTTATCACACTGACCGCCCACCTTGGTTTACAACACGTTGGCGGTGAGGCAGCGCGTCGTGCATTCGTCTCTGACACCGGAGCCTTTAATTGTACCTAGAAGCGTCATGCCCTTACTCGCTGCTTTGCTTTTTTGTCAATTAAGACACACACACAGCTTTCAGTCAGAAAGAGACTGCCAATGCTTGTGAATGACCGGACAACCCTCACAAATTGTCCATTCTCTTTGCGGATCATCTGCATCGCTCTAATACATGGTTCCTTGGGCCCACACGACTCACCCCCCACCCCCCACTGTATCGGTTTAGCCGTTTGTGCAGGGCTCATGAAGGTGACAGACAGACAGACAGACCGACAGACTGACCACGGCATTCCGTGTGTACCGATAGGCCACTATCACTGCGACGCGGCTTAATAATAATAATAATAATAATAATAAGTACGTCTTCGGGGACAGCCGTATATCCACACATGCCGACCTGCATCCACACGTCGAGTGATTTTCCACGAACGGCGCATCTGTAGCATGACGTTTACAGTGGGGGGTAAGGATATACACCCAAGGCAATACTTCCCGGTGGTGTCTGATTAGTCCGTTTTTGGGCTTCTGGGGAGCAAAATTTCCTAAAATGGGAGATTCCCTACCAAGGACTCCCATGAACCACCGTGCAAAATTTGACGCCGCTAGGTTCATCCTCGGCGAAGAAATCCGTAACCGTACAAACAAACGCACACAAAAGCAGACGAACGGTAACCGATATATCCACATCTTGCTTATTGGAATGTGTGGATAATAGTAGTAATAATATTATAATAATAGCTGTAGTTTTTTCAGGACTTCGCTGAGATGGTGGTTCATCACATCTGCACGATCACTCTGTTTGTAATGTCGTGGACAGCAAATATGGTTCGTTTTGGCACTCTCGTCCTGTGTATACACGATGCGGTCGACTATTTCCTCGAGGTATGAATGAAATTGACATTCAATCATCTTCTTCTCTGCCTGTCTTCCGTCAACGTCTAAAATCATTTCTCTTTCGTCAGTCATTTCCTGATATAGTACTTTGACTCTACTATATGCCTTCGTGGACTTTGTAATAGTTCTGCTATTTTGGCCACGTTAAAAATTTCTGTAAGACATTGTACATGGTTATATGTTTGTTCGTATTATAAAGGGTTAACCGTACGTATCAGCATAACTGTGAAGGGTTAAACTGTGAATCTGATATTTGTCAATAGTTGACTGGCAAACGGACACAGCAGCAGACAGCTATTGTTGTTTACGAGCTGTCAAAACAGTGGACCGAGTCTGTCGATTGCTCCACAAATGCTAACTTATTCTTTCATCGCTATTCGAGAACGATACTAGATAGCTGTATTGTGAGGAATGCCACAATATAGTATTCGGCTCGAAGTGGTCCGCAATATGTGCAAAAGCTGTTTACATCCTCCATTCGACGATGAATAGTGTCACGTGCCTGCGGCCTGCGACTGAGTGATGTCAGCGTTATCTGCCGTGTTACTTATTTTCAGTTTCCAATTCAGGTCTGCTTTTCTTCCATGTCAGTCCGTCCGCCAGGCCGCACAGCGGCGTATTGGTTTACGCAATATCAAACATCGGACGTTGCCGAAATTTGGGTAGATACCTTTTTTGTATGCAACGTACATCCCAGGGGAATGATTTTGAATAGATTCTAACGGTAAAGATGGAAACTAGACATCCCGTACGGTAGAGGGGTATTTTGGTAGTGAGTTTCGGGCGATCTGTAATCATTGCGGAGTTATGGCGGCATGAAGTCGCAAGACCTGGTAATTTATTGAGGAATTTTTGCGTTTTTTGGAAAAACGACCCCTTACAGTAAATTGTCAAAATTCTGTTCCAAACGTTTTCACTGCCTCACCGATCTAAGTTGTTGTGTTCAAATTTCGTGAAATGTTGCCGACGGAAAATCGGTGAAATCGTGCGTTATTTACCAGACAAAAAAAATTTGCCTGCCTCTCAAACTCTCGCTACTGCGCAGATCGCGCCCAAAATCTGCTAGGGCCAACCCCAACAATGTACTCACGAATGCGCCAGATTTCATCCAAATCTGTTCACTTTCGATGGAGTTATAGCCGAACGCCTGAACACCGCCAAATTTTGCCCTGTTAGGTAAATCCAGTATTCGGCCGAAGCATAGCTTCGAGCCGAATAATAATACCACATATATTTTGTTGAACATAATTAAGAAAGTTACAAATTAACTAAACTCATCTTGTTTATCTGACTTTTTACGCTGGCCACGGTCTGGCGTCGTCTGTCCCGTGACTCACCAGGGGGCAGCAAGTGACGCGGCCAGCGTACATTTCGGCCCGACAGTAAGGTAGAACGACATACTTGTTGACAGTTGCAGTGACAGTTACTTCTAAGACCGATGTCACACCTGTAATTTATTCGCGTGATTTTGTCGCGCAACTTTATCGCGCGACCAAGTTGCAGTATGCAACTGTACATGTCGCACACTGCAACTTTGTCGCATAAACAAGAATTGGCCAATCAGCGTTCACCGCATTTTCGCGACAAAGTTTCACAGAACAGAGCGCTGCTCTGTTCGGAAAAGGAGTTGCGCGACTGTCGAGAATTTGCGCGACACGCCATGTCACACTTGCGATTTCGTCGTGCGATATAGTTGCGCAACAAATAAAATCGCAGGTGTGACGTCGGTCTAAAGTACGTTGCCAGTGAGTCAGTGAGTTGATTGCGTGTGTAGGCAGCCAAGATGGCCGTCTACTGCAAGTGCACAACACTGCGAGATGTGTTCTTCGTCATGTTCGCCGTCGTCTGGGTTCTGACAAGAATGATGCTTTTTCCACTCGTGTACGCTCCGCATTATAATGTACAGTAACTTGTGTAACCGTATAAGTAAGTAAGTAAGTAAGTAAGTAAGAATATTTATATAGCACAGAAAATCATACGTCACACTGCGCTGTGATTTCTCAAATCCCAAATAAATGATTTGTAAGACATCGCTGTCTGAAGCTAGAGATATGCCACAGACTTATCGGCAAACTGTTCCACAAACGAGGCCCTGCGAAGCTTCTATCACCAAATCTGTTGTGGGTTCGTGGAACTGTTAGTGTCTTATCAGTAGATGAGCGCAGAGGGCGACGACCATACTCGGAGACGTAAGTATAAAATTATGTCTGACACCAGTCCGCTATTCTGTACGTCGCTATTGCGATGGTCCGGTCTCCAATGCTGAACCCTAACCTAACCCTACTAACCGCTACTAACCCTAACCCTAGCAGACCTTTGGAATAGCGGCCCTTCGGAACTTCGTGTCATGGGCGCCATGTCCCAGACTGGACTAGGCCTACATTCGGAGCATGTAAGAATTCTCGAGGGGTGTTTTTCGACATCAAGTGGACTTTGCGGCTTCCCGGCAGAAAAAAAACGAACAGTATAAAATGTCGGGAGTCTGGGGAATTAGGGACCGCCGAAGAAAGCCTGGAGGGGCGGCGGCATACTTTGAAAAGTGCTATGGCCACAGGCCCATGAGGGTTGGATGGTAGGACTGGATACCTTAGTACCCGTTTTAATACCAATAGTCGCCAGTTACCAGGGACGTTCAAAAGCTGTGACAGATGTTCTACACAAAAAGACTCAGTCTCAAATGTTATTGATTAGGTTTTGTTGCTGCTGTAGCCTAAACACTAAACAGCACGGTGTGAAAAAGTGCTATATGGCCAAAGCTATTAGTGGCCATAGTGCTCCTCAAAGTGGTATGGCCATGGTCATAGCGGCCATTCCCGTGACGCCGCCCATATGCATTGCACGGGAAGGCCGGTTTTAAGGCGGGCACTGAAGTCTCCCTTCTTTATGTGTACACTGTATGCAATCAGCGAGCCCCATCCCCCAGATGGGCCCCAGACAGCTGTTGGGGAGCGCTATAAGCTCCACATTGTGGTCTGGGCACTCTGGGGCTGTGGCCTGGCTGTCCCGGGGAGTTTTGCAGCATTTTTCTTATTCTTCGACGCGAAATGTCGGCCGCTGTCTTACAGGATCCTACGAAGCTCGTTGTTTGAGGGTCACTTGATCATCGGAATGGCGAACATCTACTACGCCTACAACGGCCTGCTGTGTATTCTACAAGTACTACACTGCATCTGGTTTTACATGATCCTCCGCATGGTCTACTTCTACGTCTTCAAGGGAGAGGTGGGCCCATCTTTCTTTCGCCGTTTCACCGATTACTTTAGTGGTCCAGGTAGAGCATTCGGTCTGGTATGTATGTGTGTGTACGATTACTGTTAAAACTAGATGGAAAGTACTCGTAGAGAGTACAACTCCCCGCGAAAGCGAAATTTGGGGTTTTTGTCGCGAACACTTGGCAACACTTGCCACACCTACTATTAGAAGTATAAAATGTACCGGTAAACAATCGCTGGTTTACGGAGTTTTTTGACCGTTACTTCCACATCCCTCTACCGATCGTAACAAAACACGAACTTGGTCTTCCCTTTCCCCCTAGGAACCTTCCCATAAAATTTGGCACAAATCCGTCCACAATCTTTTTAGTTATCGTGGTCACAGAGAAACAGACAGACACATAAACCAACGCCTGTAAAAACATACTCCCTCGCTTTCGCGGGGAGAATAAACGACCTTTGACCTAGATATTTGGCTTGCTAGTTCATCTTGCCCTTATGTAGGTCACGTTCAAAAGTCGAGGTCCTAGAAAAGAAGTGAACATTTCAATCGATGTCGGATGTCCATAAATCTGTTTCTCGTTTCGTGAAGCAATGTGGATGTCATTGAGACGGCCGTAAATTAATCAGTAATAATAGTTTAATAGTTTACCGTCACCGGATGAAAAACGTTCCCTCGGCTGAAAAGCACACCTGAATTTGAAACAGTAAACAAGCTGGTTGTTTGCTTGTCAAGTCCGCTGTGTGAAAGTGGTCGGTGCGATCTCAGGTGAGGGCTTTCAAGTTCGTACTGCACCAAAAATAAGTATCCGGGTACGGCGGGTAGTGATTATCCTGGGTCGATTGAGTTCCGTTCAGTACTTTTACGCTATTGTCTGGGTGATAGGCCCCCTATGAAGGCCATCCGCCATGTACATGTATAACCTACTACAATTATTATCTCAAGTTTTTAGCGATCGGGTTTACCCGCCCATGGCGTGTACCGGTCGCTTCTTGCAATACTTTTCTCGGGAGGCACAGATCGCCATAAATTAATTACCAGTTTTACGCAAACTAATTTCATTACAACTAGTTTTAAAGCCACGCGACCTCAAAAACTGTTGCCCCTAGTAACGACTGGCCTTCTGGTTAGAATATGCATTTTCAATCTTAATTTGACCCGGCCGCCTTTCTCAGCACTTGCTGAGCTCATGCTCTCTCGGGGAACGCAGCCTAACCTCGAGGATCTCCGCTCCGAGAAAGAAGGCTGGTTGAACGAAAACTGAAAATAGCAGTAGGCCTAAATGCTCTATTTTATGTTCCGTTATTACTGGCCCGCCTACACATAGTGTAGGGGGCAGACTAGTGGTCGCTGCCGTCTGTAACACTCGTATATGCAACGTAACTCACCAGGGGCAGCACGCGACGGCGGGCCAGTCGTGTTACGTCCCGATAGGGCGACACGTCGTTATAAATACGAGTTGTTGTTGCTGCTGGAGCCGATGCCGCTAACACTGTTAAGGAGAGTTCCAGCGTGGTATTAGTCGTCAGTGGCGGATCTAGGAATTGATGGAAGG
>Ga0209780_1003518_pt1 | contig 11731 bp, 10 predicted proteins | sample WorMetexBAHAMAS2_FD_187384 | JGI IMG/M metagenome (GOLD analysis project Ga0209780, IMG submission 187384) | Marine gutless worms symbiont microbial communities from Max Planck institute for Marine Microbiology, Germany - Inanidrilus exumae... | ecosystem: Host-associated > Annelida > Digestive... | reverse complement strand
GGCCTTCCTTCACTGGGTAGGGATAGCTCTCCACCCCTGACCTTTTGTCTCTGATATAGCCATATTTGTGCTGAAAGGGGACGTTAAACTCCAACTAACTAACTCTTTTATTCATATAAGTATTGTAGCATCTAAATATTACTGCAGTGTAATGGTATTGTTGATTGGGCACCAGGACCCAACATGGTCTGTAAAAATGTGACTTTAGAAGTGCGCGGTTCTTGCAGACGACTAGCAAGCAGCTGTTGAATATCAATGACAGCCCAAAATGTATAAATACACAGTTTGCTCAAATGGTAATTTAGCAGGGGTTACAGAACCAAACCATGCCCCCTTTGGCTCCATCCTTTCTACAAACACTGTCTGACTTCAATCCTGAGGGAAGGGAGTGTCGCTTCCTTTTTGTTATTTCTTCTCTGCCAAAACCAAAACAAAACCGCTAACTAAGTTTAAAGCTGTGTCTTTGTTTGTATAGCACCGGAGTACTGGTGCAGTATATCGTACTTTGAGCTGGACCAGCACGTTGGTGAGACATTTAAAGTGCCATCAAGTAGCCGGTCGGTGACTGTTGATGGCTACACAGATCCGTCGAGCGTCAGCCGGTTTTCACTCGGCAAACTCACCAATGTTCATCGCACCGACACTAGCGAACGCGCTCGGTCCGGTACCCTGTAATAACAATAATTATTAGTTAATAATTTTTCTTGTCCTTTTGTTGTTTTTTATTGGCTTTCTGCACTATTTCAGTCTTGCCAACTGAAATTGTGGTCTTTTTCGTTTAATATTTGTTTCCGGTTAGTTTTGTGTTTGCTAGAATTTTGCTTTTAATCACATAATAAAATATACAAGCATACGTTATCCCTGGAGTAATAAGGAAATGTTTGTGGAACTGCTATGTGTCGTGACATTTTGCTATTATAATTTGCTTTTCAGTATAGTAAACTACATGCTGCATGTTGGATTACAAACACAATGCGAGCGGATTGTGTACTGTGCAGGTTGTACATTGGCAAGGGAGTTGTACTGGACGTGTGTGGTGAGGGAGACGTCTGGCTCCGATGTCTGAGTAATCACAGTGTGTTCGTCATGAGCTACTACCTTGACCGTGAGGCCGGGCGAGCTCCTGGAGACACTGTGCACAAGATTCATCCCAGCGCTTACATCAAGGTGCATGTCCAGCTGCAGCATTATTTTACAAGTGACTGCTGGTCTGAAAACATGGCAGTATTATAACAGGCCCCGTGTAGGCGGGCCAGCATTGTTTTGCTGTCTTTGGCATCTGTCGTCGTCTGTGTGTGACACTCCATGGCGGGCTATAATTAGACTTCACTCATGCAGGCCAGGCGTGATGTCATGTCGCCTCCTGTCTAATTACCGGTATAGCTCGTGGGCCAGTAGTGTTACATCCCGTTAGGATGACACCTTGTTTTACAACTGACTGCTTGTCTGAGACATGGCAATATCAGGGAATCTGACAGCTGATTTGAGGACCTGGCTGCTTAGTACATTCTTAATTCTTGTGAACATTTTAAAGCATGCGCAGACACTTGTAGTTATTTGTAGCGTACTAGTATTACTGATAACAAGTGTCTTAACTAATTCGGCAAAAGGCCACATTGCCGATTTGTCACCCCTTGTGGTAGCAAACGGATTCCTCCGATCTTGACTCCCATCCAATATATGGTTCTTGGACCCACAAGAGTCAGCCGCTCAAAACATCATCTTGATCAGTTTAGCTGTTTTTGCACAGCACATCCGTATGGCCAGCATGCAGACAGACACACACACACACCACTCTATGTGTGACATCTGTAGCAATAGCCCGCATCTTATGCACTGTATGGAGGCCATGGCCTAGTGATATGTACATAACATTGGTAATGTCACGATGAGTCGAGGAAATGTCGGGGGAATTTTATGGCACCTGGAGAGTGGTCATTCTGAGTTTTAATATAGCAGTATTGATCATTGCATACTGAGCTGTGTAGATCTTCATTTCATTATGCAGTTTTTAGGTCGACTTTTCTAGAAGAGTCGACTTAATAAAGTGGGTATCATGTTTGTCCGTCCACAGAAAGTTTCTTCGATTTCAGTGAAATTTGGCATGTATGTAGAGGTCGACGAGTGATGCACGACGGTATGCAGTATGACCCGATTTAAGGTCAAGGTCACGAGCCCTTCAAAGTTGGAAATCTGGCCATTTTCAAATGCTATCTCCTTCGCCATTTACAATGGGAGCTGGCAACTGACTACGGATACTTAAACTAGGGCACAATATCTAAATTTGAGCTTGCCAGATTTTTGATATTTATCCTAGTTTTTGTGTCACGTGACTTTGAACTTGGCAGAAACATTAGTTGCAACAAAGAGTCGATCGTCAGTCCCGTACCCGGCTAATTTATAATTATTTCACCACACATTTTGTGGTTTAGACACCGCTTACAACAAACTGCATATGATAGTTATTATTTGGTGTGGGACTATGGGTGGAATTTGACAGACTTTTTTTCCTCTGCAAGTTTTAAAATCATTACAACTTTGGTTTTTGTTTAGCCAGTATGCTGTTCCAGAGTTATTGCAGGTTTTGCTGGTTTGGCGTCTGCCATTCTAAACGCTGGCATGAAAACACTGAAAGAAGGACATTACGATATTTAATTATGAGCAACAGTAATAATTAGGGATGTTAACGAGACTCAAGTTTTTCACAATCTCGAGAAATGAATTCGGAGAATTGAGAGCGGACAAAAATAACACCTGTCGCTCTTGGTATGTTGTTGTCTATTGCACTGCAGTAGGAATAGGACAACAACTTCAATTACAACTGCTGCGGTAGCACGGATGATAAAACAAAGGAAATTAGCCAGACTGTGTACGGCATGTGAACGCGGCTGCTGCAGCGGCCTTCACAAATAGAGGAGAAGAATTGCTGCCTTCTCGCATGCTAACTTCACCGATTGTTGGGAAGTCAGAGTGTGTCAATGATGGCTTGCACGGCCCTGGATGATGTTTGCTGACATGTTGTCCGCCAATTATCTGGTCCCGGCCGTTTACTGGCCCTCACTAGCGGAATGACAGTCTTCTCAGACAGGATTGTGTGAGACTGTTAAGATGTTTACTAAGAGTCCATGTAAATCAACATTTGCGGCCAATGGGGTGGCGGTGGTGATCAAACGACGTCGTTTGATCCCACGCTCAATGATTGATGGGTGGTGAAACGTGTGTACTATATTGTTGTTGTTCAGGTGTTTGATCTTCATCAGTGTCATGCCCAGATACAGCAGCAAGCAGCGACGTCAATGGCAGCTGTTGCTGCTCAGGCCGCTGCTGTCGCTGGCAATGTCCCTGGTCCTGCGAGTGTCGGCGGAATTGCTCCCGCAATCAGTGAGTAGTAGCAGTTGTTGTAGAACAAAATGGTGGTTTAGCATAGTGGTAATGGTGTAAAAATTGACTCTATCTCAAGTCTGGTTGGCTGTGAGATGTTTCCATTTATCTCAGTATGCAATCAGCCAAGCCACCCAGGCCAGCACATATTTCAGCCTTCTGTGAAGCTATGCAGCTGGGAGTAAAGGCAGGTGTGGCTCATTTTAACAACAGCTTTTTTTAACGGCCCTTTGTCCCGGATGACCCGGGTTAGCTGGTACTGGAAAAACATCCATTCATTCACTTTTTGTGTATGTTTGTGAGTATTATCATCCTCCTCGTGCCACTGTTGGATCTGACAGGCCCCACAACAACTCTCCAAGCCCCCTAGACCATCTCTAGGTCGCACAGCCTCCACCCAAACTCCTCACCCAGCCACCCCTGACCTCTAATGAAACATGCCCACGCCATACCAACCCACCTCTCTGCACCTTTGCTATTATATCATCCACTCCCAGTCTCTCTCCCCAACCCACCACACGTGAACCCATCAGCCCAACATCACACATCCACCAAACCGCTCCCATTCCACTCTGCTGAAGTGCCAACCCACTGTCCCTCCCCACTGGCTAAGCCACACTGTCATGCTACACAGAACCACGCACTCAGCCTGCATACGACTTCCCTGTCACAAGAAGGGAGAAGTCCGCCCTGTCAAACAGAGGCGTAAGCTGCCGAAATCCAGTCCATCTGCACACCCAAGCCTCTGCAGCCACATCAGCATCCACATCCGTCATGTCACGTGTGGATTAAACGTGTAAATGGCAGGTAAAATTGTGATCCTCGTCAACATGTGTCATACCTGGGCGTCTTATAGGTGAGTGTCATATGTAAAGTGCTATACAAATCTACAGCTTTGCTTACTTTGTTCATCTGGCTCTTAAAGTAGTTTCCTTCGGGAAGGGAAAAACATGCCCAGTGATTCTCTTAAAGAACAAATGGAGGAATGGGACTCAGCTAACACACTTAACATGGAAAACCACCATTAAAATATTGGTGGTGTCATCGTAGTGGGTAGCTGATGACAGTGTGAATAATTCATGAAATTGGTCATTTGTGGGATAGCATTATTGAAACATTTAGCAGATTGAAATTTTAAGTTGCAATTGACATGGTTATACAGTTTGGGTAGTAGCTATTACGTTAATGCTACTATCATTATTAATTATTGCTGCTTTTGCTATTGATTTATTGTACTAACCAGGCCACTGGCTATGCAAACCTGCATAACTTAGTCCTGTCCCAAGGCAGGATAAATTAGGAGTGTTGCTGCAGGAAAGGTATCCAGTGTAAAGGTGAATGGATGTTGGAGGTGGAGACACTGGAGACGCCAATGAATGGGCGTCCAATTGGGTTGTCATTGCATATGCCTTTGTTAGCCTCACTTGCGCCAAACAATACCAGAAATTTGGCAGGTCCAGTAGTTGTTGAGAGGGCCCGGCATTGTTCCGGGCTCTAGTTTGCCACTTGGAGTGGAGCCCGGCTGTCTTGTGGCCTCCGTGCCACTGGCTATCGCCTGGGGCTCAACAACAGCGTGGCGTTGAGATGCCTATGTGTTGCTGCCAGCTACTTTTGTACGGTGGCGGTTTGGCGTAGTGGTAACACGTTGGTCTGGATCAACGAGGTTGACCTACGCTGAGCCCGGTTAGTACTGGGATGGGTGACCGTGTCCAGGTTTGACTCCCGGAGGTGGCACTTTATGTCGGTATAACTACCCTCCGTGGGATGGTAAAATGACTACCAGCCAAAGGACGGTGATGCTCTGCGGCTGGGGAGTAAAGGCAGGCATGGTGTAATTTGTAGGTTCAACTGTGTGATCCATGTCCAAATGCATTAGAGGTAGCTATGACAATGCGCTATACAAGTCGACATATACTTTACTTACTTTAATTTCTGCTACTGGCCATTACATAGTTGTTGTTGTACTGTCGTGTTGTACTGGGCAATGTTATTCAGGTTTGTCGGCAGCTGCAGGAGTCGGCGTTGATGACCTTCGTCGTCTCTGCATTATTCAACTCAGCTTTGTAAAGGGTTGGGGACCAGACTATCCACGGCCAACGATTAAGGACACGCCATGCTGGGTTGAGGTGAAATTACATCGGCCTCTGCAGTTACTTGATGAGGTGCTGCAGTCAATGCCTGCTAATGAAATCCGCGTCCGAGCCCCTTACATGCTGCATTGACTAGCGCAACTAATTGTTACTTTTTTGGCTAAGCCAGACATTGTTCTAACTAATGAGCTAGGTTTAGTGGATCATCAGCTGAAAGCCAGGCATTATATCAATTATTGAGTTTTGTTAGCATTGTCATAAATTGTTTATCAAGAGGTAAGCCACATGTTGCTGGATAGAGATTGACGTTTCATTTATTTTTAAGTTTCAAGTTAAAAACTGGTTAATGTACACCTTTTTATGGGAGTTATAAAGACTGTTGAGATGTTTATTAAGAGTCTGTGTAAATCAACATTTGTGGCAGCAAGTGCTGTGCCCTTGCAGATTTTAGTATTTTGTCCGCCTGTTTGTAGCCTGTAAATACAGTAAAAATGAGTTTAACAGGCTAAAAGATTGTCTTTGGCTGTTTTTTTGCATAGTAGAAGTACTTAGTCTTTTGAAAACCTTGAGAGTGGTTGCCAAGCTGTTATTCAGACAGCTCTGTTTGTTTGTGCTCATGTAAATGTGACTGCAGTAATCTAAGTTACATTGTCACTGACATGATATACAACAATTACTCCACAGTGCCAGTAACTGTCATGTTGAAATGTTTTTAGGGCTGTTGAGTGATTAATTTTTAGGTCGACCCTTCGACAGAGTCGACCTATTAAAGCCGATCTCAAATGTCCATGTGTACGTACATACGTGTGTGCGTCCACAAAGTTTCTTCAATTTCAATGAAATTCGGCATTTAGGTAGAAGTCGATGAGTGATGCACGACAGCATGCAGTATGACCCGATCCAAGGTCAAGGTCACGAGCCCTTCAAAGTTGGAAATCCAGTCATTTTCAAAAGCTATCTCCTCCGCCATTTGTAATGGGAGCTGGCAACTAACCACTGATTCTTAAACCAGGGCATAATATCTAAAGTTGTTTGGGCCAGATTTTTGATATTTGGCTTAGCTTTTGTGTCACGTGACTTTGAAGTTGGCATGGTCCATCCATTGCGAAGAGTTGACCGTCAGTCCCGTACGGGGCTAATTTATTTTAAATAACATTAATCGCACGATTAACTATTTTAATTGCGCGTTAATTGTGGTTTTAATGCACATTTCCTTTGCGTTGTGTTACAGTTGTAGAGGTGTATGGGCCCTAGGGAGTAATGAATGATCAGAGATGTGGACGGACGTGCGCTGCATTACGCATGTAACGCGAGCGTTACGGCCGTCGACCGCGATCGAACACGTGTTACCATTACCAGTGACCTTTCTGTGTGTGATGAAGGTTTGATGAACCTCGGTGCAGTAACACGAGTTTTGCAGACATGTTTGTACTGAGTATTGTGCCGGGTGAGCTACACGCTTGGCTTTGGCAGGAAGTTCTAGTTTGTACCTGGAAGATTGTCATAGTCTGCTTGAGGGACCAGTCCTTGGAGAGTATGGACAAACAAGCTGATTAAATGTAAGCTGGCAGGGTCTGTGTTTGTACCTTTTATGACACACTATGCAAGACATTCAAATTATTTTTGCATTTTTGTTGTACTGTTTAATCTTATATGTATAATCTGCAATCATTGTAGTTTTATACGTTTTTATATGTTACTTGAGTTCAGCACATGCACCAGAGCTGAATTGCTGAGGTCTAGTAAATGCTGGCCGCTAAATGCAGCTGTGTTGGCTAGAAATTTGTTGACCTTTCACAAGGAACTAAACAATCGAAGGCAGCTGTCAGCTAATAGGCATCAGCATTCATGGATCAGGTGATATCTCATACGTTAGTTGTGGTTACCGTGGTTACATCGCAACAGTTTATTAACACAAGTAAACGACCATTCAGTATTCACAAAATTTACTGGTAAATTTAGCTGTTGATCAGTGTATGCTGGGAAGTTGTGATGTGTAACAGTTGGACCACATGTGGCTGTGCTGTCCACTGTGTTCGTATGTGTGATTATTGGATTGTAATTAAATGGTGCGGAAGAGTAACCATTATTGCTGTTTATGTGACGTGATGAACGTGCTCACATTTCAGTTTTGATATCTTTTTGTTTTGCTGAAAATACTCTTTTAAAGAACATCCTCAGATATATATTGCTTTTCTCTATTCTTTTTAAGCTTAACATTCACAGTCTGAAGACATTATAGGTAACACCAGTACACCACTGAGTAGGGATGTGAGAAATACGTGAATTCTTTCTATTATTGAATAAATAATAATAAATATTCGTTGTGAACTAAATGTGGCAGACAGTCACAGTTGGCAAAGCATTTAGAACTAAATAGAAGCATACAAGCAACGCACAGTCAGTACATGTGTTTTTCCAATTTTCGTTGCTGTGGTTAGGCTTAAACGTATGATGTCAGAAATATGCAATTGTGGCCTGTTTCCGCATATTTCTGCCGCATGTTTCTCATTTCTGTGTTCCGCATATTTTGAAAAAAACTGTGTATTTCTGACATCCCTAACTGAGGCGAACTCTAGCACCTTCTGTCCAGTCCAGATGCACTAGTTGCTGTTAGCAAGGATATGTGGGCAGTAACACTTTCCTCCAGTTCTTAACTGGAGGTGAAACATTGCATGGAAAACAGCAGCCGAGCTGTGGTTTGTTCATGATCCAGCGGCGCTGTTAACTGATGCATTGTGGCAACTCTGCAATTAACGATCTGCTTATCAAAGGGCAGAGACCAGCGAGAATGTAATGACTCCATAGTGTGCATCTGTTTCAGTGTGCATCCCCGAACATAACTTAGAATAATCACTTTCATTGTCTTAGCTTCATCCGAGTGACTCTGGATCACCACCAGTCTCGTATGGTGGCTGTGGGTCAGACCACTCGGCCAATGGTTATAGCCATACATCTCCGTTCTATGTCATCTCCAACAATTTAGCCGTGTCGTGTCCTGTCAGCTTCTGTATGTATCGGATATATAGTTTGGGCGAGGTCGCCCTCATCGAGTGTTATCATATGCTTTAAAATATTGATTGAGGGTTGAAATTTTGCAGCGTGATAATACTTTGTATAATACATATTTGACTAATAGGACGATTCTGTTGCATACTCAATGACACATTGGTGTGTTATTTAGTTTGTTTACTGAATTTTTTCAAATGAATTGTTAATGCTGTAAAAATATGATATATTTTGTGTATAATGCGGTTTGGACTCAATGTGTATAAACATTAATATTTGGGTTTTGTGTAAATCATATTAATTTGTGTTTTGGCAGGCGAAATATTTAATATTATAATAGTACATGTAGTGTATTTATTTGTTAAGTTTTCAGAATTTTGAAATAATATTGTGGAACTAAATGACCAGATACTATATTTTGCAATAGCAAAACTGTACACCACACTGCAGTTCTGCACTAGAAGAAACCTCGTGCATTTTTGCCACACGCCGCTATGCTAGCGTGGTATATGCTGTCGTCGTGTTTCTGTATGTCTGTCACACGCCAGTATTGTACCAAAACGGCTAATCATAAGATCACACAAACAAAGCCATACTCTATACCAGGGACTCTAGTTTTCCGATGCGAAAAAATCTTGGCGAAATTCCGTCGGGGTCACACCACAACGGGGGCGCCAAATAGAGGTGGGGTAGGTTCAGATCGGCAAGATAGGAACATAATTACTATGGAATGGTAATAGGATCCTGAATGGGCTTTATCGAATGGCGCTGTTTCCGTTGACCTTGAGTGACCCTAACTACCTCAAACCACCCCATTTTCGACGTTTTGTATCGCCTGTCATATCTACATGGTGGGTGGAGATAGAGACTCGTAGATAACTAGATAGGCTGATCGTAGCAAGTGCTATCCCAAAAAACTCGAACACCTCACTCCTTTAGTATTATATTCTGCTGGCTACCAAGTCACGTAGGCATTTCAGGTAATGAAAAGGCAGATAAAGCTGCTAAATCTGTGTTAAACAAACCACTTTTTCAAATTCCTTTCGACCTTTCCCATATACAGATCTTAAACATATTAACAAATACATTCATGACAAGTGGTAGCAAACGTGGAACTCACAAACGCAAAATAAACTCTACCAAATTTATCCAACAATACCTTCTTAGTCCACTCTTCCTTCATATCAACAAAAGGACCAACTCTTATATAACTGTTTACGCATTGGACATACTTGCTTAACACATGCTTCTGTTATTGAGCACAGATCCTCCAAAATTTATACACTGCAATCAACTCTCTGGCAAACATACTGACAGAATGTACTTCGTATGGTCACACAGGACATCAATACTATTCCTTTTCTGACTTTAGAAACATCTTCGGTCACACTCCCAGCCAAAATATAGGAAATTTTATTTTTAAACGTCAACTTATATTATCAGTTATAATTTGTAAATAACAAATCTTAACACAAATTATACTTTTTCAATCAAATAATTTACCTAATTACGACTTATTCAATCTAAATCTACTATTATTATTATATTTTTCCAATTATCATACTCTAAGAATTAATCCATATTAAATTTTTAATATTTACAATATAGTTCTGTCTTAAAGGCGCGATTTGACCTGAATTGTGTTTAAAGTGCCGTTAAACCCCAACCAACCGATAACTCTGCTTCCCATACTTATTACCAGACTGTTAATTGGGCCCGGAGCTGATTCCGATGTACACATTCAGAATCAGATAGGACTATTATTAGAGGCTATGACTAAGTCGAGAATGTGGTTTTTGTTGTGGGTGGAAAAAGTGAATGAAGTTGCAGGAGGAGTAGGGATAGAAACTGGGAAGTGAGGTGATCTGTGGGGTTATCAAGATGAATGATGAAGTCACTTAGTCACTGGTGATGATGGATTCATGAGGCGTGGTAGCAGCAAAAAAAAGGAAAGAATTAAATTCATCGATAAGATTAGATGAAGTTAAGCATTTCATGTTTGAATTTTAATACGGGTACTGAACGAGTATTCGAAAACCAAATTACTCGACTTTCAGACTGGTACAGCTCTATTGCATTACAGTTCTCTATGTTGTCGTTGAACCTATGGTCGTGGGTGTGTCCTTTGTCGTTTGTTTATATTACGATTTTTATCATAATTGTTTTTTTCGTTGATGGCAAGAAATGAAGAGAAGCAGTTTGGCCAACTTAATAGATTGCACCTTCAGAAACAGAAAGATGGCATGACATTTTTTAAACTGTAATATTGTTGTTTAGGCATATACGTTAACTTTGTGCACTACTGATGCTGATGATGCACATCGCGTTAATGGTGTTTGGTAAAGACCGTGTATAAAGTACGGAAAGTACTGGCAAGCCCGTACTGTAATATTGCCGAGCAATGAGTACGGGCAGATGACAGCCAGTTAGAGCTACTCACAGGATGCCGCGCTGATAGTAATGTTCAACGAATGGCGGTGTTACGATACGATACGTGTATGTTAAACCACTGTCTGGATTGGTATAAGTGAGTGTTAACGAACTTAGACCACCACAGGCTGTGGTTTAACACACTTATTCGAACGTCGCACGAGTCACCAGTAGTGTATTTTGTTTGTCGCAGCTTCAGCCTATTGTAAGTGCAAGGCTGCCAGAGTCAGTGGAAGCAAGACTTGTTCGTAGCTGAGAGAAGTCATAGTTATGTGTGCTACTGCTTGTTTTGATATCGGTTATAAAGTATCTGATATATGTGATGATGAAGGTGATACAGCTTAGGAGAAATGTCAGCGCTTTCTATCTCCAGTATGCCTACAACGGATGTCTGGCGTGGTATGACGTATTGTTAAACCCACATATCTCTCAAGCATAGAATGGTTGATTGCTGACGTCACAGATGTTAGCACTTTGCACCAGTTGTCTGTATTTCACGCTTGAGTGATCGTTCGGTTAACACTACGTTATACCACGCCAGACATCCATTGTAGAGATAGGCAGGCGATACGAGCGCGACGGTGGAATAAGAAGATAACTTCACATGCGCTCAAAAAATGATGGGTGGTCAGCTTAATCAAGCACACAGCATAAAAAACGAAAAATAAGGAAAAACTAAAAACAAAAATTGAGAAGCTCAGAAGAACGTTCCGGGTGATAGTTCACAGTGGCGGATTTAGGGACGGGCGCAACGGGCGCGCGCCCCCCCTTCGGCAGAGTCATCCGTAAATTTTAGGGGAAAATAGTCTATTCTCCAATTC
>Ga0209780_1003517_pt1 | contig 11734 bp, 9 predicted proteins | sample WorMetexBAHAMAS2_FD_187384 | JGI IMG/M metagenome (GOLD analysis project Ga0209780, IMG submission 187384) | Marine gutless worms symbiont microbial communities from Max Planck institute for Marine Microbiology, Germany - Inanidrilus exumae... | ecosystem: Host-associated > Annelida > Digestive... | reverse complement strand
GTTCATATATTAAACTTTTTTATTTGCAGAAAAGTTACTTCAAGTTTTTTTTAATAAGACTTGAAGCCGTGTTACATATTCAGTGTCACTTCACTTGTTTAACATTGTCATATGAAACTCTATAGAAGCTCACAGAAAGTTCAAAATTGAATTCTAATGACAGTTTTAAGTCAGATATCAATGTCTACATATATCAACTGATTATCACTAGACATACAGTCTTCAAATAGGGAGAACTAGCAGACCACCCTGAATGGTGCTCGATCCATCGCAGTTGATGGCCGCTATTTCTGAATTTCCCGACGAAGCACTATGCACCGGCCAATTCGGGCATGCCTAGCATGAGAGACAAAGTTAACATAAAGTTAACAAATCATGTATGTATTAATGTTTATCGGCATAAAAAGTGTATGCAATCTGCTGTACACTGGTGTGTTGTTTGGATGCTGACGTTACTTATGAACTGACAACCACATCATACAGTTCACAGATAATACGTGATAACAAGTGTAATGTTTCACTTTAATGTGACAGCACAATTGTTGATATTTTGAATGAGGGACATTCGTTCTCATCATGTTAGTAAAATTTTTGCAAATCTCAAAATTTTTCAAACGTTCATTTCAAAATACACGCATAAATGCACAGACGCCGCCATAAGGTATTACCAGAGATGAAACCATTCGTTTTCCTGCTGTGAAGCACGATGGTGAGGGTGTCAGATGGGCACCGTCTTGGGTTAATAATGGAAATTTGATTTTGATGAATTATGTCCTATATGATTGTATTTGAAGCAGTCATCAGAGCACGTCCTGGTTGGTCATATGACAGAGTTTGATGTGTTGCTAGTTAGACATTGAATCTGCTTTGTAGTGCCTAAGTTACAAGTTTAGTCTGTAACATATAACATAGAGGCAGTAGACGGCTGTGTAAAATATTGATGCTAACATGACAGGCAAGCTGATGTGACTGATGATGTTGCTAGGCGGAGAACATATACAATGATGAAGAACCAGATGCGGCCAACACAGAGCTGGAGCCTGCGACGGCATAGAGTGACTGAGAGCTGACAATAGATGACACTTGATATGACTTGTCGTACATAAATAAATGTATATTTCCTGGTGAGGACTGTGTTGCATGCTGCAGCAGTCTGGTCATTGTAACAAACTGCACAAGTTTGTGGCTGTACACTCGCGTGCATGCACACGTCTTGACTTGACTGTATGTGATTTTTATAGCTCCTATTAGACAGTAAGAATTGTTGTGGCAAGGTCACAGGTTGAGTCTGCTGGTGTGCGTCTGAAAAAAGAAACTAATCCTCTGATATTTATACATCATTTTCATTATAACTGTTAGCTTACATTAACTGGCACATGCAGTTAACAACTAGAGAATTTTGTTGGAGCAGAGTTTTACTGCATGATGATGGCAGCTGACGCATTTGGATTAGGAAGATGACTATTGCGTGTTCCTCAGTGGTGTTACTTATACTTTTATTTATTCACGTGGTAAAGTAATGTATAATTGTGACAGCATTAATGTACTTCACTACAAAGGCTGAAAACTGCTTAGGAAAATGTAGAGACAAAACGTACTCCAAACAGTTAATTGCACTTAAATACATTATAATTATGATAAATGAATGTGTTAATCTGTGGGTAGTTGTTGGCTACAGTAGTCTGTTAAATTACAAGTGTACAATTCATATGAAGCAGTTTACTTATGTATATTTATAAGTCAGCACAGATCTATGCTTCTATTAGTTTACTAAATATGCTGACAAAGACTAGCAGCTTGGTTCAGAATTTACACCAGTAATTTGTAGTATATTATTTATACTAAATTAAAAGATGGCACAGAGTACAATGCATGGAAAAATGTGCCCTTCAAAAACTCATGCCAACGACTGCAGAACGTTGCTTGCACGTACATATATTGCAGTTAAGTAACAACCAGCAGTACAGCAGTAAGTATTACTGAAAACAAATGAACCATGCCACATGATATCGACAATTAATACACCACACGTACACATTGCCACTGTTACAGCTACAAACTCAGTTGATCAGTAGTCATTAACTAACATGTAGTCACAGATTGTAGTGTGCTGTGTAATTTGGACACAATGCTTGCTGCTGTAGCAAACTCATCACTAAATGCATACAAAACTTGACACCTGTCATTTGTATGGTCCACTCTTTGCAACCGAACTGGAGACTGATTCTGTGCTCAGTGATGTTTACAATTTCTAGTAGTAATGATCTGCAACTTAGCATAGCATAAAATCAGCCTGAGTTACTGCAAAACTGGCAGGATGGCCACACACATTTTTAATTTTGGCAGATCCAAGGGGCCATAGCTCCCAAACGTGTGACAAATTTTTCAAAGGATTTATCCACCGTCAATGAAATGTATTCCATATATAGTTTCACAGCTTCTGTACTGTATCAGAAAATACATGCAGTACATCAGGATTTAACAAAACATGTTGTTCCGAGGTCTTTTTCACCGTTGGCACACCATGCCCATACTTCCACGACCTCGCGGGCATGGCGCTGGACACGCAAGTTGCGATTTCTGTTAGGTAGGCCTTCTAAAACTCCAGAACCAATCTCTGAGTAATCCGAATGCCAGCATTTGCCGTGCGGGCAATCCTGCCGAAAAACTAAAGGCTTTTGCAAATTTTTAGGCAACTACAAAGAACACAAAGCTACATGTACACTGAGTAGTAACAGATGTAGATTATTTCTATAGGTTAAAATATACTCTATAGTATAAAACTGCAAATACTCATGCAAATTGCCTGGATTTCCATGAAGTTGAGCCACCTGGTGTGTTGATACCGTGTTGCAGATTAGTACTACATGAACTACATAAGTACGGATGTGTTTCACAAACGGATGAGAAAAACTGCGTGAAAAATGCATGGATTATGATGAATATGAAGTGCAGGGTGTAAGACCTACGGATTGGCCAAACAAAAGTTGGGAGATGTTGTGGAAAGACTGTCAGATCTGATGACTAAACTAGAATACTATGGACTGTAGTAAAAGGCAGAAAGTTGCTTAAAGACAATGTATAATGCCCAGAAGGATAGGAAGTGAAATTTTATTATAGCATTGTTCTGGATACAAGCCATTAAATGGGTTGTTGCTGAGGCCACTGCTATTTCATTTGAATTCATGCAAAACATCAAATTCTCGTAAATGCAGAGGCCAGGCTATCAGCATTATTAAAGCTGTTGAGGTATTTTTTTATCCACTAATGGCACAGAATGGCCTACTTTGTGCTGATGGTGCCATTAAGAATCTACTCGCTTTCATCCACAAACGTGCATTTGGCTGCCTGTGCTCTTACAGCAACCGACATATAATGAAAACTGTATTTGGTGGTAGATAATAATTTTCAAAATCAACAACGCCTATCAAAAATTGGCCCTTCCCCTTGGGGGATCTGCACCCCCATGTAATACATGGTGCCTTGGCCAACCCAAGTCTTCAACCAAAATGACATCGGTTCAGCCGTTTTTGCACAGCTCACCGTAGAGTGTCCCACTACTTTACACTGCATTTACCACAAAAATTGCCCCGTCCCCTTGGGCATAGGATCCCCATCTAACACATGGTAACAAGTTTGGCCCAGCTGAGTCATCATCCCGAACGGCATCTCGATTCTCGATCGATTCAGCCATTTTCGTATGGGTCCCAAATGCTATGCTGTACAATGCACTGTCAGTGGGGAAGAAAACCCCAAAATTGTCACTTCCCCTTGGGATTTTGTCACCCTTCCGGAGGAGGACCGAGCCACGGCGATAGGCAACATGCACAAAAATTTGGTAAAGATCGCGCATGTGGTTCACGAGATATGCTCGCGGACACACACACTCAGAGACGTGCTCATTACAGTACTTCGTCACTGCTCCCTCGGGCGAAGTAAAAACTACACTTAACTGTCACTGTGTCAACACTACTGGAGGTGGCAGTGTTGACTGAGTATTTCTGAACTCAGTATCTGTAAACTGATACCGTATGCATGAGCAAAAAATGAAAGTCATGTGAAACTGAAATAACATGCGAGTGATGACGCTGACTAAAACTAAGCAGCACGACAATAGCAATTATGCACAAAAAGGAGAGTAGCTGAACTGAAAAACCTTCAACTGCCTCCCAAGATCAAAAAACTCAACAACCAATCTCATACTAGAGACTGACAGCTCCAGGTGCCAATGTGAAACTGATACTCCGACAGACTTGGCACAGGTAACATAATAACATTGGTTACTGTAACCTTTCTAAAATGACGTTGATCTGTCAATGTTCTGTGTAGCAAATAACTATACAATACATCTGATTTCCATGAAAACGAGCAACCAACTTTGTCAAGACAGTGTGGCAGCTTACCGCCACATTAACTACCTCAGCTTTGTACCTAACAAAAGTGTACATAATGCCCTCTAATTTGCAACAGTACAGATGGCAAGCCACATTTAACACATCCAGTCAATTTCAAACACTGGTATTATATCCTGAACAACGACAAGATCACTCATTGCAGAGGAAGTACCTTGACAAGTAACAGTGCGTTTATAACATGGAAACGTACCAGATATGTATGTCATAGATGAGGGAATGTTTCAGCAGAATCAGACAATGCAACATAGTCTGATCAGCTGCATAAGAACAACATTCAAAATGCTTGCACACAAAAAAGAGAACGACAACAAATTAATGCAACAAAGACAATAAATCACAGCTAAAACATCGCATAAACATGTATCTTCCACTGTCATATCGGCAAATAGTGACACAATTACTTCTTATGTAGATGTAGGCCCACTACTACACCGTGTCCAGAAAAAAGGTGCCACTACTTTTGTCCATAACTTCGCCAAATGATGACCGAATTCCAAAATTCTTTCGCTGACTGACTTAGATATTGGTTGGTTGGTTGGCTGGTTGGAGTTTAACGGTGCTTTCCACACAATTCAGGTCATATCGAGCCATTAAGGTAGAATTATATTATAAATATTACAATTTAATAGGGATTACTTATTGTACAACAATAATAGTAGCTTTAGATTGATGAGTAAGTCGTAATTAGGCAAGTCCTGTAACTGAAAAAGTATAATTTGTATAAGATTTCTTATTTACAAATTATAACTGATAATATAAGTTGACTTTAAAAAAAATTAGTATATTTTGGCTGGGTGTATGCTTGAAGATGTATTAATGTCAGTAAAAGAATAGTATAGATGTGTTCCCCATCTGTCCTAAAGAATGTTGTTTCACAATGTAGTAGTGACCTTGTGAAATGTTTGTGAACGATAATCGCCATGCTCCAGCACTGAGTGAAGTGAACTGCCATCTAAGACTCAGTTATTCGAAACAGTTATTAAAATACTCGTCCAGTGATGTTAGCATCATTTGAGGCACTGACGAATGGATATGGGCCACACCAAAAACAAACTGACTGTATTCTGTTGCAGCGACCAAGAAGAAAAATGTAATGACAAAATGCCAACGTTCAGTCAGACACTGATGGCATTAGTCTGCGAATCAAAAATTGTTGATATTACACCATTACACCATCCCGAACAGTGATAAATATTATCGTAATGTGATGCTGTTAGAACAGTTTCTGATAGCCATATGCCAGATATTGGGGAGTTCATCTTTCAGCAGAAGAGTGGCATGCAATCAACTTTCTTGCTCATAACTCTGCTAAACATTAACCGATGTTCAAAATCCTTTCAAAGAAAACTCAGCAGTAAAATTACAATAAAGCTGTAGTCAAACATCTCACCACGCTCTAAGCATGGTACTACACTACATTGTGATTTTTCAGAATCACAATGCATGTGTTTAAGTGCATTGCTGTTTTCTGACATTACAATATCACAAGGTTTGCTGCATAGTGACGCTTTTGAGTGTGGTGGATTATTTAATTATCACTCTGTTAGAATCTTACTATTGAGTCTGGCGGTGAAAGAATTTTAATAATCAGTCAGCATTTTGCAAAGTTATGAGCAAAAATAAATAGTGGCACCTTTTTCTGGATACAGTGTAGTAAAATAAGAAGAAAAACGATCTCTGTTGACGTCTGTGTAACATCCTGTGTATGCAGTAAAGCATGCATGCAGTGACGCCGCTTAATGACTATCAAACAGCTGAAGATTCAGCTTCACAAGCACTTCACCAGTTTCCACCTCATGTAACAGTAACCGTTTTGTTATCGAGCCTTTGACCTTGTATGTCTCGGCAAGGATGTCCTTCACGCGAACCTCTGTGCGGCCAAGAAAGTCTACAGCAAGCATAACACGACGGGTTGCAGTGTATCTGGTGACTCAAAGCAATATAGGCTCGAAGAGAGCGTGCTGTACAGGTGTCACAACTGTTTACTTATTTACTGACGCAACTTCGCAGAGCGTGCCACGCACACATCGGTTTCCTTACTTTTGCATCATGACTCAGCAAAACGTCAATGGCAGCGACCGTTGAAATTTATTGTTTTCGTGGGCTCAGTGCCAAAACTGTATGTCCCCCACCAAAAACTCACTCATGCAAGGCACATCCTTGGGATGTCGACTAGTTCCCAAAATGATTCCCACTGCCCGAAATTGTGCCGTTTGAGCTGTACCCCTGTCACCAACACCCCTCAAAGTACCCATTTTCAGTTCTTTTGGGACGTGTAAAACCCCTGCACAGAAATTCGGTAATTTTTCAACAGTTTACGCATGCATACACCGATTCATGTCTTTTATTTTAAAATGCTCAAAATCAATGCAGGATAAGTGGCCGAAAGTCCGCGTTGTATTGTTGACAGAAAATACATGTTTTGGCATCCTTAGGTGAAACCCATGGGGCGAATTCTCCTATTTTTTGTGTGAGTGCACATCTTGACCCCTCACTTAAATTCCAGGTTTCATCCAGATCCGTTCAGGTTTGGGGGAGATATAACCGAAAAACCCCACCACGACCACCAGAGTAAATGCAATATAGGCTCTTTGAGCCTATAACAATGGCAATTGTAGCAGCAGTCACACATTCAGAGCTCAAAAGAGTCACAACAGCAACATACAAATCCACGTCGACACAATGAACACAAATGCCTACCATTTGGTGTGAAGAGATCACGGTCATAGACAGTAATGCACAGTACATCTTCATGCAGGTCTCTGATAGTGAACTGCATTGATGCATTCCACTTGGGATTCAGAGTGTTCGGAATGACCTTCGTTTTGTGCTCCTGGGCACCCATTGTAATCTCACAGTAAGGATCACTCTTCCCTGTCATAGTCAACACACCAATACTTTTTGAATAATTCTACATGTTAATAGACTCAATATTAGTGATCACTGCTAAACTGGAAAACTTTCGTCTGTTACTTACTATCATTACGGTCATTACCACGCCAAATTTGGCAGATGTCCTGTTTTCACCGCCATTTGTATATTAACAAGATAACAAAATGGGTGATTTTTATGAAATTTGGCAAACAGGTAGGCTATGGACCACACACGATTTGATTAAATTTTGGAAGTGATCCCGAACATATTCGGGATATTTTAATGCAGCTGTTTGATTGAAAAGTTAAAATAAAGCTGGAAAACCTCTCAAGGTACAGTATGGGAAAATTTAAGCCACTGGTAACTGCAGTGTAGCATGGTGACCGTGAAAGTATGCTCTCTACCGAGTGACGGCTAGGGCTAGTTCACGTTTCTAGCCACATATACACGTCGTTAATTGCTTTGCTTGGGCAAACAAGGGTGGTCAGGCTGTCCGATTCAAAAAGGTCTCAGCGCTGGGATCCAGTGTAGGCTGGACCCTTGCCCACAAAGAACGAACGAACCTAGTCTTACATTACAGCCATATGTACAGTGTGCCCCCAACAAATCTGTCCTTGTTATTTTTTGAATAACTGTCAAAAATTAAAAGATTTTGACGATTTTGGGTGTGTGAAATTCTGAGAAAATTTGACATCAAAAGCTTATAAATTTGCCCATCTCAGCTGTCACTGTAAGCTGTAGCCATTTTACCTTGGGAAATCCCAAAAGTCAACAGTACTACTAATATGCACGTCTAATTATTTACGTTATCTTGTAATAAAACAAACTGTAACGATGACTGTAAACTTGCCCACCACATCTGAAAAATGTCACCGCACTACCTTGTGAAACTTGTTCATCTGACTGAAGATTGTTTCACTCCAAATGTTGGTGGCTCTGATAAGAGCCAGTTTGTGATGTGTGATTCTGGTGGCTCTAAAAAGAACCGACTGTGATGTTTGGCAAATTGAATGTCAAGCAAGCATTGTCACAGTGTACTTACCTATAAAGTACCTGAAATATGTACTTAAGTACAAGTACTGCCACAAAAAAATACTTAAGTACAAGTACCAAAGTACACCAGAAGTACTTAAGTATGTATTTAGGTACTCATGTACTTACGTATTTGTCATCAGTGATCTAGTAACGGGTTTCCTGCTACACCATATTTCAGACAAAAACATCCAATCATATCATTGGCTATAAGTTGAGGAATAGTTGTCCGATTTTAATAATTGTGACACCAAAATTCCTCACATAATTTGACATCACATAACAGCTTAGTTGTCCACCTCACCTAACTAATGTGTCTACACTACCTAGCAACACTTATCTCAGGAGTTTCGTCACCATACATTACATACTTTTCCATACAGGTTGTGGACTTCTGGCATCAAATTTTCACTAACTGCTGAAACAACAGTTTTCAACAGTCAACAACTGTTTCCATGGTGTTTACTGATATACATTATATATTCTTTGCCAGTGATGCTTATAACATTTGCCGTGACTGTTTTCAGTGTTCTTTGACTCTTTCAGTCACATGCAGCCACTGTAAAGCGTTATAACGCATTTTGTGTAAAACGTACTGCAAACAGTGACACCGAACAAAATAACATCAGCAAATAAACATTTCCTGTACGTGTTAGTGAACACTTTCACATTTAGGCCCTAATGAATTGTGGAACGTAACTTTTTGTCACAAAACAACACGTGTATGTAATGTATGGCGACAAAACTCATGCGATAAGTTTTACAAGGTAGTGTAGACACAATAGTTAGGTGAAGTGGACAACTAAGCTGTCATGTAATGTCAAATTATGTGAGGAATTTTGGTGTCAAAAATTATTAAAATCAGACAACTATTCCTCAACTTATAGCCAATGATATGAGTGGATGTTTTTTTCTGAAACACGGTGTACTACTGTAGTCGGATTCCACACAATATATCAAAACTAAAGGCATACGATAGACAATCAAAATACATTAACAACAAGACAATCGTAGTTATCAGACTTCACCAGCGGTGTGCGAGCCCACCCTCCACTTCGTGGCCGATGCTGTACAATGCATTGTCAATGGGGAAGTAAACCCCAAAACTGCCCCTTCTCCTTGGGATTTCGTCACCCTGCCGGAACAGGACCGAGTCATGGCCATAGGCAACATGCACAAAAAATTAGTAAAAGATCGTGCATGTCGTTCTGGAGATATCCTCACGGACAGACAGGCAAACACAGATAGACAAACACATACAGACACGCTCATTATAATACTTTGCAATCGCTCCTGCGGGCGAAGTAACAAATACATAATATAAAGCGTTCATGCAAAGCTGCACGACTAAGTACTGGCAAAGCACTCTCAGAGTGTTCCTACACAACTCAGCACACTACAGACCAAGTAAACACAGCAACACAGAACAGCTGAGTGGAAGCAGTTTATGTGAACTACAGAGAATCAATACTCAACACCAGTTGCCAAGCACTGATCAAAGCCAAGTCCAGCATGTTCATTTGTTAGTATGCTTAAACAAAAAGCTGATGTGATGACACTGACTAGTCTAGAGACCTGCATGGAAACAAAAAGTAGTTCTCTCGCCCATCCACAGCTGCCAAAAAATTCTCTCACCTACATTAACCCTCAAAAAAGTATTCCCATTTCCACACTCAAACCTCAAGATCATTTCCCATTCTAACACTCATCCCAGAACATAAAAAGTTTGCCCCGTGCGGGACTGACGGTCGACTCTTCACAACTGACGTTTTGGCAACTTCAAAGCACGCGACACAAAAACTAGGACAAATATTAAAAATCCGGCCCGATCAAATTTAGATATTGTGCCCTAGTTAAAGAATCAGTGGTCAGTTGCCAGCTCCCATTTTAAATGGCGAAGAAGATAGCTTTTGAAAATGGAAGGATTTCCAACTGTCAAGGGCTCATGACCTTGACCTTGGATCGAGTCATACTACATACTGCCGTGCATAATTCATCGACCTCTACCAGTCTTCCTATATGCCAAATGTCAGTGAAATCGAAGAAACTTTTTGTGGACGGACGGACGGACATTTAAGACCCACTTTTTTAGGTCAACTCAGAACAGTCGACCTGAAAATCAGAGGCACATTATGTACATGCTGACTGTCCTGCATGTTCGTCAAATTTAAATTCCGAATACTGTTACTGTGTTCAGTTGCATTTATCATTGACTGCAGTGCCTCTAGAAGGTTACCGGTATGTCAAATCAGCAAACAGTCAAGTGTTTCTTCAGCATGGACAGGGTCCTGAAGGACTAGCTTTGAACTTGAGGAAACCTCAAGGACAAATTTTAGTGGCATTGTCCTTGGTCTTGAAATGGCCGGACCTTGGCCTTAAAGATGCTGTCCTCGAACACATCCCTGTTCTTCAGACAGCTTAGTTCGGCGGTGCTCCAGGGACGTAAAAGCTGCCGAAATGGCCTAGTAACGACCTGCAACCACAGGCTAATCGTGCTTCTTGTTACCTTCCTGTAGTTAAGTTAACCGACACAAATTACTCCTATACCCGCGGTTTTCCCCGCAAATACCCACGCGAAAGTGCTGCAGCATTTTACCATTTTTTCCATGAATGTCTCTACTACAGTCTCGGTACAGTGGCTCTGGTTTCCATGAGGGTCAAAGTAACAGGACTATTAAGCACAGAAATACAACCTGGTGATGTACCTCTCAACACTGGAACCTGTGGACAATTTTATTCTGCATGACCAGTCAGACTGCCTTGCTGTGCCTATGAAGTGATGCTGTGTGCAATTCTCGAAAATTTAGTTCTCGGTGAAATCAATGCACTGTAATATCAGAAACTCTCGAGTTTTAAAAACGATGGTGACTAAATATGCCTAACTGTATTTACGTCAAAACTGGTGTTGTACCAGTTTTGAAGTTTCGATGTAGATCGTCAACAGCAGTTCAAACTTGCTAGAACTTATATAATCAAGACGTCTGCTTGGTCATCATCGAGAAAACTAATGGCAATAAAATAACTATCTGTCACGGTCAGCTGTCTATCAAACTGTGTGCCAGGCTGATCTGGTCACGTGACTAGTCAAGTGAGGCGACGCGCCGACACGCGTCGCTGGCGAGTAGTCAGTCGACGTGCAGAGTTGTTAACTAGCAGTCGACGTTCTGAGATTTAGTAATAATCAATGACTAGTGCAGCAGAGACGGTTGCAGAAGAGTTTTAGCAGCAAGATAATGTCGTCAATGATGTTCTTGAAACGACTTTGATGAATTCTGTCGTTGCCAAGTTAATATTTGGTTTGCTGGATTGATTTGCTGGATTTGCTGGATTGATTTTCCGTTCCAGTTTTTGCTGCCATGTATACCGTCAACGTGATTTGGTTGCTAGTTGAAGACATGGACGATTTTGCAAGA
>Ga0209780_1003516_pt1 | contig 11735 bp, 9 predicted proteins | sample WorMetexBAHAMAS2_FD_187384 | JGI IMG/M metagenome (GOLD analysis project Ga0209780, IMG submission 187384) | Marine gutless worms symbiont microbial communities from Max Planck institute for Marine Microbiology, Germany - Inanidrilus exumae... | ecosystem: Host-associated > Annelida > Digestive... | reverse complement strand
TAACTCCAGTACCAGAGGACATTTATTAAAACTACATAAAAGGAGAACTAATACTGATTTACGACAACATTTTTTCACGGAGAGGATTATTAACATCTGGAACATGTTGGATGAAGATACTATTTCTGCAAAGACTGTTAACAGTTTTAAAAGATGTCTACAAAAGATGTATACGGATGGGTCATTTACAAGACTGACCAAGTCTGCATGACCCCTCGGGCCGAGCCAGATCCCTGGGGAGGCCCAAACTGGTAAGATACTGGTAAGATACATGCAAACTGGTTAAGACCCTGTACACCACGGATATTACCAATTATTTTTTTTCAAGCAAGGTCATTAACAGGTGGAATCTGCTGGACGGTGGATGCACCCAGCATTAACGCATTTGAGTGTAGACTGTGCTATATTAGGGACAACCGGATGGGCTTTTTATGTACTAGTCCGCTGAGTGCTAGGCCTTGCTGGTTGCATCGTCTGCCGGTGAGGCTGCACAAGGTATATCACAATGTAATCATTTTTAAGATTTTCAAGGGTTTTGATGATGTTAAACCTACTGACTTTTTCACTATGTCAAGTACTGGACTCTGAGGTCATGAATTAAAGTTGTATAAGCCTCAGGCTCATTTAGACATTAGAAAGAATTTTTATACCATCAGAGTCATTGATGAGTGGAATAGATTGCCTTAGTCATTACTGCACAGTTGTACGTTATCAACATTTAAAAAGCGACTTGACTGTTATCTAAAGAATCGGGGATATGATTAAGCTCTTGTGAGCTTCTTTCCTCTTGTGAGCCACCTTTCGAGGTGGCTTGTTGAGTTGAGTTTTTGAGTTGAGTTTTATACGCTTGGGTGATAATGAGGGTTAACTGCGGGATTCGTTGGCCATGTTCGGTGAAGGAGCTAATGGTGAGGGTAGTAATTGCATGGAAGACGTAGTTAATACTGCGTACATTCCAAGCACTGTAACCTTTCCGTAAACCATAACCCTAACTGCAACTGATGCATTAGAAAATTACGGGCAAATTTTGACCTGCAGTACTCTGTGCACAACGTAAGTGAACTCTGACAGTGTGCTGTGTGTGAGCAGCCGCCATACCAATCCGACACGTGGTATGGCGACACCATGCCAATTACAATTTAAGTGATTATCCACTTTTAGGACGTGAACACAAACGATATACAACTCTAGCCGCGAAAAAAGAAGTTCAGAGAGACCGCGATGTACCTTCAGTTGAAATCTTGTCAGCTGTAAACTGCTGCAACAGCTGTACAAAAAATCGTATTTGAAAAGGCTTGCAGTAGGTGAAGCGTGAATGACCTTGAAGGTCACTCGGGTCATCTGAATTGTCACTAATTGATAGGCCATCCATATATCACTTCTTATTACTTATTAATGGTCACTGGTCTGCAGTAAAAACGACTCCATTTGGCACTGTTTCAGACACATTGTTAGTTTTACAGTGCACGTGGCAGCCTGCGATCTTGACAAGTCTAACACTCGAAATGACAGTTGAAACTACAAGTCACATGCGCTTTCCAATTCATATGTAAACAGTGAGTACATAATACATAACATATTAACAGGGTATGGAAGTTAGAAAGGTTTCAAGCAGCAAAAGTTACCTTATAGGCCATTCCAGGTCAATGGTAATGGTGTCATTCGATAGGCCACATATGAGATATCAGTTCTTTTGAAATTTGGTTAAGATTTGACAAAGTTACAGCGAGTTTAAAGGTGGGAACTTTTTGAGACAGTAAGAAAGATAATATGTTTCTAAAGGAAGCTTTGTTCCGGTTTATTGCCACCATTGACGGGAAACTTTGAAATTTACCGAGCACTGTTTATACGTGTGAACTATTTACTTCACAAGGAGTTACATCACACTTTAAAGTTGTTTTTACATTCATGGACAAGACAGTACTTGACCTATGTATATACCTGTGGTTTTACCTGAGAAGGTACCTTGCATGATCTGGGCAATACAAGAAGATAACAACAACAAAGCCATATCATGTAGGAAAGTTTCAGGAACGTCGGTTGATAGACGCCGGAGAACGTACTTCCGGAAAAATTAAATAAAGAAAAAACATTAATGAAATATAACGCTCTTACGCTGTCACGTTATAAGGTGAGACTGATCATTTAAACGTTCTCATTTATAGTGGTGGACTTCATAGTCTGTTTTGGGTCCTACACCAGAGTAGCAAACATCATACAGAAAAGTCGAGACATAACCACAAGTAAACGTTGCTGTCACACTCGTGAGCGCTGCAAAAATGGTTAAACCGACTGAGATGCCATTTGGGGTGGAGGGGGAGGCTGAGTCGGATGGGCCAAGGAACCATGTATAATATGGGGTCCAGATCGCCCAAGGTAGGACAATTCTGGGCATTGTCCGACCAATTCAAATGCACTGGCAGTGTCTGCTGCAGTTTATGCTGCAAAAGGGATCACTCAATCAACAGTCTTCAATAACAGCATGCAACAGAAGGGTGATTCCTGTATGGCGGGCCAGAAGAAGTAGGCTCCAGCCTGGCCAGTATCACATTAAATTTTCCCTGCCGTGAAAAATCTGCCGCTACGATGCGGCCTTTCATCAAAATTCTTGACCACTTGTTCTTTGTAGGTTAGAGAAGCAGCAATGCTCTTTGTCAACTGATTGTAACTAAACCGTTGTTGTTGCTTAGATATTGCAATGGCATCAGAACACAGCAAAGGGAAAATTGGGATTGTTGGAAGGTAAGTTATCACCTTGCTCAGATGTTTCTGCTTGCTGGCTAAATTAAGTTTGACCATTAATTTAGTCTGCTTGTTTCTCAATACTTGCAGTTGTTGAAGTTTATGGCCACCAAAAAGCCAGTGATATTCAAAGAACTGTTGTTCAGCATGAACTACATGATACAACTAATTATATACGTTGGTACTATTTTGAATGTGGTTTGTTTGTTAAATCTTATCCATGTAGTAGTTATTAAAAATATTAGTTACAATAGGCGATGACCAGTTGATTTCCCATGATAAACTCTGGGTGACTATGATGGATATGGTATATCGTCTGCAGTTATTTGACTTGAGGCCAAACTGTACAGGAAACAGCTTGCAACGGTCAAAGTAGTGGGAACACTATCAGAATGGTTTCGTGTAAAGAAAGGAGTCTGACAAGGTTGTGTCCTTTCTCTGTACTTGTTCAACATCCTAGCGGAGATGGTGATGAGGGAGACCCTCGATGGATTTCAGGATGGACTACAAATTGGAGGGCAAATAGTCACGAACCTTTGCTACGTTGATGACATTATCCTGCTGGCCACTTCGGAGCTAGAACTACACGAACTAGAAAGCGCCTAGACCGAGTCAGCCGTAAATGTAGCGTACTTATCAACATTGACTAGACCAAGGTAATGGCAAGCGATGGCATAGCGTGCCACATACTCATTCAGAATGAGCAACTGGAGCAGATGAACATATTCCCATACCTTGGGTCTCTGATTACAGAAGATGGTGAGTTTACGACGAAATTTCGTACCAGGTTAAAGAGGGAGCAGGTGATCGGGACATCACTGCAGGAAATATGGAAAAGTCACAGCATACCGATTTCAACGAACATACGACTAATGAAAGCGCTAATGTGGCCTGTAGCAATGTACGGCTGTGAAAGCTGGACACAATAATGAAGAAACACTTCTTGGCACCTTTTAGATGAAAGGGCTGAGAAAGATGCTGCAGATTTCGTGGACAGCATAGAAAACAAATGAGTGGGTTCTTATTAAAGCTGGTTTAAAGAGGGAACTGTTAGACACTGTCAAAGCAAGGAAGTTAGCATACTGTAACCATTTGCTGCATGCCTAAATGTATTTTTGTATTTTAAATGTATTTTATGTTTGGTGTACTTTTCGTAGTATGTAGGCCTATATTGTCAATTTGTCGGTATGTAAATCAAGTTGAGCATGTCAGCTGATAATAATAAACGAAAATGATGGTGATGACCATAAGGAAACAAGGGAGTTGCCTGGAGAAAGAGATAATGCAAGGAACAATGCGAGGTGCACGCAGGCGAGGAAGACTGCGCATGACCCTGGATGGACAACATCAGTACGTAGACAGGACTCCTGTGGTAGAGTCAATCAGAATGACAGAGGACAGAGATAAATGGAGAAAGTATGTCCATGGTGTGGCCAACCCTCGGATCGAGGACGGCTAACGAATAGAACAGAACTGTTGCTGCTTTTCCCATTTACGTTTACATGATTTTCTGTTGTCATTTATGGCTTTAAAGTTAAGCACAACTTAAAATATAGGCTTACTGTTATTTTCAGTGGCACAATTGGACGGAATTGGGCAATGCTGTTTGCTTCGGCTGGCTATGAGGTGAAGCTTTTTGACACTGACCTGCAAGTAGTTGCTGGAGCACTTGATGATATACTAGTTCAGTTGCAGAAGCTGAGCAGTGATGGAATATTACGTGGACAGCTCTCTGTTACAGAGCAGCACCAACGGATAACTGGTGCGGAAACCTTGGCTGATTGCATATCTGGTGCTATTTTTGTTGAGGTACGAATGCAACACTTTGAACCAGTAAACTGTACATATTCTCAGCATCTGTTCACGCCATATGTCAGCTGGTGGCAATGGTGGCACAAGGCTTCTTGGTGCCCGGCAAACGTTCTTGTTGCAGCTTTCCCCCCAGACTCTTCGCAACCACCCTGATTATCCTTGCAGCCGCCTCTGTCTCGCCGAGTCTGATAACGGCTTACAATCTGTGATATGCCTAACCTCTGTCTGGTGTAAGGAATTTTCATAATCTTCCTAATAATCACTAGAAACCACATGTTAAATGAGTTGATTATGTGACACGAAACACCTGTGAAGAACAACATGATCCTTGTTTTACAAACCACGAAACATTCAGATACGTCATCCTCATCGCTGATCTTATACATTTCAGTAATTACATCCCAATCTTTGAATGCCAGTTTTCAAAACGTAACCAATACATACTGCCTCGTGAATTTTTACCATTCAGTGCTATGCTATCGTGGTATTTTCTGTCGTCGTGTGTCGGTCCATCTGTCTGTCACAAGCCAGTATTGTATCAAAATGGCTAGACTGAGAATCTTGGATACAACGCTGTACGATAGTCCAGTTACTCTAGTTTACTGATGCAAAAGATCTCTGTGAAATTTCATTGGGGGTCACCCCCAATGGGGTCGCCAAGTAAAGGTGGTGTATGCTAAAATCGGCGATTTTCGACCAATACAGCATCTTGCTATATCTCAGAAATGGTGCAAGACAAAGTCACTCACTGTGGATGTCTAGTAGGAACTTGCATAAACTCTACCAAATAATGGCAAATGGTGCTATTTCCAGTGACCTTGAGTGACCCCTAACTACGCCAAGGCACCCCAATTTCGACAGTTTTCTTTTGCCTTTTATATTTTCATAATGGGTGAAGATAGGCGCATCAAATTTGTTAGGTAGGTTGATCATAGCAAGTCCTAGCTCATGAATGACAAACTATGCCAAAAAGGGGCCAGTCAGGGCCATGCGGCCCATTTTAAATTTTAGAGGTTGCAAACATATCTGGAATGGCTGAAGCTAGAGTCGTCAAATTTTGTACACTTATAGAATTTGTCAAGTGTTAGCCTCGTGATGACATACTACCCACTAATGGCCATGATTAGGGTCACATGACTCATTTAAAAATATTTGGCCCATTATCATATCTTTGGAATTGGTGAAGCTAAGCACTTCACATTTTGTTTCCTGATTGCTACTTAGGACTACTAGTTCATGTGTGATTGATTTCCCCCAAAGGAAATATGTTCAGGGTCATGGGGGTGACCTTTTCTAATTTTGGAAAATAATTGATGATATATCGGAAATGGTGCAAGATTGAGACATAGTTGCAATGGAAGACTAATAGGAAATCGTATGTGGCGTTTCAAATGGCACCATTACCAGTGACCTTATGGGGCCTTGAAGGTCACTTTTGCTGTTAGAAACCTAACTCCCATACCCCATGAAATTTTGTTGGCCCAAATGTATTTTGTACGGTATTTTTACACATACATAGGATAGCACTCATGGATTATAATTGCAACTGTCTTTTCATAAATAAAAACTTTTCATGGTCACAGGCTCATAGGTAGTCACGTGCACCGTTCACTATAAATATAGTAATATCTCGGAAGTAGTGCAAGATGGAGTCGTCGTTACTACAGACAACTAGCACTAGCGGAAAGTGACATATGGCCTATCGAATAGCAGCAATTCCGATAACCTTAGTGAACTATTGCAAGCGTTTTCAAATGGTATTTTTTGTACAGTTGTACAGCATTTGACAAGAATTCAACTGACGTGTCATCGCGTGCTCCCGCTGTGATAGCAGAGATTCTTGTATTTTTTGACTACATCCATACATTCACGACGCTTATTAGTGTTGTAGATGCAATTTTTTTTAATTTTGCGGGTGAGATTGACATAGTTATAATCCTTATGCTGTGCAGTATGCACTGGATTTTATCAACCAAAAATTACTATAATAATATCATAGCTGTTATTATCGCTGTACATAATGTTTCAAATAAGCGAGACACGTTTTATTTATTTTTTTGAATAACTCTGTGAAAACTGAACCGATTTTAGTATTTTTTGTAGGCAGAATGTGGTGGAAATTTGATGTAAGCGAGTTTGAATTTGTCCACTACACCTGAGAAATGTCACAGCATTAATCTCACCGCATTACCTTTTGAAATGCATACCGGTACCTTTTTCATCTGATTGAAGCCTGACATGTCCTATCCATGTAAAACGTGTTGACAATACTCAATGACTTAGCTTACATGCAACAAACTTTCACATTGCTCCAGGTGGTTCATTTTAGCGCATGCTGCATGCAATCACATTATCAACAGTGTACTTTCAAGTCTGTGGTAGTATGTAGTGCTCATTCATATTTAGTTAGTACAAGAAACCAAATAGAGATTACGAAATGCAGTCTTCTACAAGTCAGCGTGGGTTATGTTCATAGAGTATCCCTATAGCTCTGACGCGGGAATGAAGACAGATGCACAGCTGCCTCACTGCAACATCAGTGATGCGTTGATCAGTCCAGTCCCAGGTGTCAAAATACATGCACGACGCTTATTAGTGTTCTAGTTGCGATGTTGCATTGTGCTGATGAGATAGACATAGCTATAATCCTCTTCTGTGAAGTATGCTCTGGATTACATCTACCAAAAATCACTTATAAATTCGGTTGCATGCAATAATTACTTTATACTGACCATGTTAGCTGGGAAGGTAAACCAATCGGTAGCGTCTGTCTGTCCGTTCGTCTGTTTGTTTCCATTCTATCATTTGAACCAAATGATGGATGAACTTGAGTTTCTGTATGTGTGTGGATCATGACTATAGCTTGCCTGGGATTGAAATTCAAGGTCATACGTCTAGGTCAAAGGTCAATGTCCAGCTGCGTATGAGCGTGGTAATGCAGTAATGCAGTTGGTCTGACCTCGATTGAAGACAGTTTTTTAGTTTGAATCTCTTTAGATACAATGGCTACTTTTTATAAGTGAAATGAACGAATTTATACTCTGCTGGTGGGAAATACCTGCAGGATACTGTACACCAAAAATTAAAAATTACTAAAATTGGCTGCCTTGTACGGGCTTCGGGTGGTAATGCGCCATGATTCATGTGTTGATTTTGTCGCTATATAAATTGTTTGTTTGTTTGTTTACTTAACTTCCTTCCTCCTTTCCTTTCATACTTTTTTCTTTCCCTACTTATTTACTTCCTTGCTGGTTTACTTCCTGACTTATTTATCTACACCTTCCAGAATAAACCCGATCCATTTCCAGGCTGGAGGTCGTAGGAGGCAACCAAACCTGGCTTTAGTTTTTTGTGTTAATTTTATGTTGTAGTATATTTTGTTACGGATGCATGCTTTCTTATATTGTGTTTATATTCGTTTTCACTACTAAGCCAAGAGATTGACTAGGAAGAACATCTCTGAAATGACCTGTTTTGTGTCGAGGGAAAAAGTGTATCGCTTTTTTGAAACACGGTGACGTAGGTAACTTCTTAAAGAAGTTTGAACTGTTGTATACGATTTGAGCTGTAGTTGAGTAGACTAGATACAGAATGCAGTATATTCACTCCTGAAACTTCTGTGGAAACATTATATAATTTGTATATTGCATTGACTTGTTTCTTATTGCAGGAATGTGTACCTGAGAATCTAGAACTGAAACGTAAAGTGTTTGCTGACCTGGATAAGGTTGTGAATGACAAAACAATCTTAGCGAGCTCAACCAGTAGTATGCCGGCTTCATTATTCAGCGAAAATCTCACACATCGCAATCAAGTACTGGTGTCACACCCAGTAAGTTTATATTAATACTGGTACTAAGTTTTTTATGGATCCGACGCTCTCTTTTGCAGTCTTTTGGTATAATACTATAGCCTTCTCCCCTGCCACGTGCCTTCTGCCTTCTACACACACAGAATACTTGAACGACCTTAACTATTGCTCTGCTAGTTCCAAAAGAGAACCTTTGTCACCAGCAGTAACCTGGTTGAAAGTGGTTTGGTAAGAGGCTGCATCGCCATTTTGTTACCCCTCGTGGCGGCGAATGGATTCGTCCGATCTTGACCAACTATCTAGTACATGTTTTCTTGGACACACACACAAGTCAGCATCCCAAACGGCATCTCGATCAATTCATCTGTTTTTGCACAGCTCGCCTGTGCACCCCAACATGCAGACAAACAGACCACGCTACGTACGATATGTTTAGCAATAGACTACATTGTGTCATGCATGCATTGCGTGCAGGCGATGCTGCCTAAGAAGTACTGAAGAGAACTAAGAGTGGGTGTGGTGGGAAATGTTTAAGTAGGTTTATACAACAAGTCTCAAATGTCGCAGACAGGCCCGCGCGACACGCTGCGTTACGCCCATCTTATGTACAAAGGTTCATGTTTAGTGTGATAAACTGACGACCAATCCAGGCCTGCTTTTCTTACATGTTGGTCAGCCAGGCGACACAGTTGCATACTTTGAATTGATTCTAACGATAAAAATGGGTAAAAATGGAAACTAGACATCTCGTAGAGGGCTCCTTCGGTCGTTCGTTTTTTGCGCACAGGTGTCCAGTCTACTCTGGACCCCAGCGCTGAGACCATTTGAATCGGTCGAATGCGCCATCCCAGGGAGGGGAGGGGAGTTGATAGGTGTGTGTGGTGTGTGCGCTATGTAGGGTGAAGGAGGTAAAGTAGGCTCGAGCAGCTTGTCAGGTTTTTCTAAACACGCCTCCTCTAGGCCTGGCCTACTGTCTAACTAAGCCCAGACTAGCACTTGTTCAGCGACAGCCCTGACTGGTCCACCGTTCAGCACCTGGCTCAGACTGGCACTTATTCCTTGCCAACCCTACCGGTCTGCCGTTCAGCGCTCGGCCACATGATTGACACTTCTGTGGCGTCAGCCAGGATACTTAGTCACATCTATCTGCTTCGGTTCTCACTTCAGCGCGGCTGATATCTTGAGGCTGCTAATCAAGGCATCAGCAGCGGTCACAGTTTATAGAGGACACCGTCGAACCCTTTTATCTGCCTGGGATTAACTCCCTGTTTATCATTTGCATAGGAATTATTAGAAATAATTCTTTGGTAGGCGGACGCGCCCAGGCTGAGTCGAACCCCGGCCACTGAGCGCGTCACGCTCTACTGGGCATGGTGGCCGAGCGCGTTAACGACTCGGCCACAAGGGCTGGTCCTGTAGAGGGCTCATTTGGTAGTGAATTTCCGGCGATCTATAATCATTGCATAGTTACGACGGTCTGAAGTCGCTAGACGTTGAATTGTTGTGAGTAATTTTTGCGTTTTTTTGGAAAAACTACCCCTTATGGTGAAATTTTCAAAATTCTATTCCGAAAGTTTTTACCGCCTCATTGATCGACGTTGTTGTGTTAAAATTTTGTAAAATTTGGCCAACAGGAAATCGGCAAAATCGTTCGTTATTTACCGGATCAAAAAATTTTGGCCTGCCTCTCAAACTGTCACTACTGCGCAGATCGCGTCCAAAATCTGCCAGGGCCAGTCCTAACAATGTACTCCAGATTTCATCCAAATCGGTTCACTTTCGGCGGAGTTATAGTTGAATGTGTGAACAATGCCAAATCGTGCCCTAAAGTGAATCCAGCTAGCTTCCAGCCAAATAATGACTTTGACCTTGAAAGTCACTTTTGCTATTCGAAATTGTTGTAACTGCCCTACACATACCTCGAGAAATGTAGCGTGTATTATGTATGATAACTTTGTTTACCTACTGCAAGACATTAAATGTGATTTCTCATACAGCTACGATATGATACGATATATTTACGTGCGCTCAAAAGCTAGCGCATGGCACAGACACAACAGGTTTAGGAAAAACAAAAACCAATTAGCTCACAAGAAACGATGCAGGCAAAAGTCCGTGAAGGCAGTCCGGGAAGAAGAAGAAAACTATGGGGGTAGGATTTGTGAAACAGATAGGTTTTAAGCTTGTAGTGAAAAAGATAGAGAGTTATGGACGAGCAGATTGGTGAATAAAGAGGAAGAAGTGATGGGTGAAGGAATAGGAGAGTCGGAAATGGAGGAACTGGCACCAGAATGAGGTTGACGAAGAGATAAAGGGAGTTGATTTCAGAGACATGGTGAAGCATACCGAAATGAGCGATCAGTATTTTTAAGAGAGGATGATGTAGGTGGCCGAACAAGAGTAACGACAAATGAAGAGCGAGTACTACGAGGACGTTGAACAGAGATGAGGTTATGAAGGTATGGAGGTTGGGCTACCGTGAGAACTTTGTAGGTAAGTGAGAGGAGCTTTTATTCGATGCGTTCATTGATTCTGCCCCAGTGGAGAGCGTAGGATGGGAGTGATATGACAGGACTGAGGAGCTTTAACGACAAGAGAGTTTTGGATCTGCCGAAGAAGGGATAGACTTAGGGAGTTTATAGTAGAGAGAATTACAGTAGTCAAGTTTGAAGTGAACGATAGAGGTAGCAATGAGGAATCGAGGTAAGTCGGATATAGATACAGTAATGCCGACGAATGTGATAGTAACAGGCTTGGAGAGAGATTAATTTGGTCCGAGAAGGTAAGATGTTCGTCAAGGATGAAACCAAGATTTCTGTGCAGCAGTTGATAAGATTTCAGCTGACATAGAGTGGCGTGTGATAGCTGAGCTTCTTGTTGAAATATGTAAGCGGAGATACATACATACAGAGTTTACAGACAGACATACAGTCACGTCGTTCACAGTACTTGTCACCTTTACTGGGGACGTAGGGTAGTAGATTTTAAATGTTATGGAACTGATGGCAGTTGTGCATGCAGGACTCCTGAAGGTCCCAGGCTGTAAAATGTTAATAACTCAGGACTGAAATGGCGCAAGACAGTGACATAGTTACAATGAAGTGATAATAGGAAATCATACATGTGGTCTATCGTATGGTGCTAAAATTGGTGACCTTGGATGACACTGAAGGTTACTTCAGGTGTTTCAAACCTTCCTAAATCTCATACCGTGGAACGTACAGCATGTATTAACTAGTGTATTTAAAAGCATTCAGAAAGTACAAGCCGTCACGCCCAGGGTATTTGTCAGGATTTCGAATTTGGGGGGTGTGAACCAGCGTTTTGGGGCCCTCCCTTTCCGCTGTTCTCTCCCTTACCCTCCCCTCCC
>Ga0209780_1003515_pt1 | contig 11735 bp, 6 predicted proteins | sample WorMetexBAHAMAS2_FD_187384 | JGI IMG/M metagenome (GOLD analysis project Ga0209780, IMG submission 187384) | Marine gutless worms symbiont microbial communities from Max Planck institute for Marine Microbiology, Germany - Inanidrilus exumae... | ecosystem: Host-associated > Annelida > Digestive... | reverse complement strand
GTGGAAGGAAAATAGAAAATCAAAAACAATAGTGTTCATCAGTGATTATTAGCCTATATGTTCACCAAATTTGGTAGGGGTCGGTTAAATAGTGACGGAGATCGACCGTCGACGCGGTAGTTTATGCGGGGGTAGAAAAATTTTGCGATTTTTGACATAATAGCGCGCTTATATCGCGGTAATTGTACATGATAGTCCTATCATTGCTATTAAATGACGTGGTTCGGCCCAAGGATGGTCCTTTTGAAGGTTAGGACGATGAGTGACATCATTTGGGGGAAATGTGCCCCAAAAAACCTAAAAAGGGGCGTAAATAGGCATTTTCAAGCCAAACTAGCATAATATTGAAATTCACATATCGGTTGAAATTTGGCACACTGATGCAATTCGACCTTCTTGACCTTTACGACCGTTAAAAATCTGAAATTTTAAAAATCCAGCATGGCGGCGTCTGCCATCTTGAAAATTCGAAAAATCGCTATATCTCGGCTGCGGTTCGAGCGATTTCGACAAAATTTGGCATGGTTAGGCAGTTCGACCCTCTTGACCGTTCTGACTGTTGAAAATTGAAATTTTGAAAATCCAAGCTGAAATTTGGTATGTGAATTGATATGCATAGGAGAATTTAAGATAGATGAACATCTGACTGAGCAGCATTGACAGCCGGTGTTCCTATTTAGTAAGCCAAGTGTGAGCATTCAAGCTTGTTGTTCATACATCGAATTGTCACTCACGGTCAAAACTGCACAAGACGGGCGATCTTCAGGTTGGGAATTGAGACGTTAATTGCCAACATTCTAGTTTTTACTTGAAAAACGGAACTTTTGTCGCGGTCACGTGATGTTTTTGTTTATTGTTTACTTTCGTTATCGTTTAGAATATGAAATTGAATTATTATGCTGTTTTAGAAGGAACTACAGCAAGAATATCGTCTTGCGATTGATTCATAAATTTAACAATAATAGCTAATTAATTAGTTTGTTTAGAAATTATGCTAATGTTTCGGGGAGACAACATTCCATGCCGTTAAGCGCTTACGGTGCGTGTTTAAGCATTTAGTAAATAATGCTCTGCGGCTGGGAAGGTAATTGCAGGCATGGCGGAAAACAGTGGCAGCCTGTTGTCGGGTGGATGACTTATAGTCACCTGCGGGCTGACTGCCTGTACACCGTGATCAGTTCCTTGCCCAGCGTTCGGTATCGAGTATGGGAAGCCTTTTTACTTCAGAGTTAATCCTAAGACCGACGTCACACTTGCAATTTTTGTCGCGCAACTTTGTCGAGCAACTTTATCGCGCGACAAAATCGCAAGTGTGACATGGCGTGTTGCGCCACTCTGGAACAGTCGTACAACTTTTCCGAATAAAGCAATACTCTATTCTGTGCAACTTTGCTGCGAGAATGCGGTGAACGCTGATTGATCAATGCTTGTTTATGCGAAAAAGTTGCAGTTTGTGACATGCACAGTTGCATACTGCAACTTTGTCGTGCAATAGTTGCGTAACAAAATCGCGCGATAAAGTTGCAGGTGTGACATCGGTGTAACATTAAACCTAATTATTCCAAGCCGACGCTTGGTTACTGGCACTCAAAGATGCGATCACACTACATGGGTCTTGCGGCAGCTACATTGGTTACCTGTGCATCAGCGGGTGGAATTTAAGCTCGCTGTCCTGGTCTTTAAAGCTCTCAATGACCTGGCACCACAGTATTTGTCAGACGTTTGCCAGCTCGGTGCCGCCTTTGGTTGTTGTCATCATCTTCGGTCGTTAGTTAATTTCAAGTGCTCAATTACGAGCACCAGTTCACATCTCGGCGATCGTGCATTTTTTGCTGCCGGGTCAAGATTTTTGAACAGTCTGCCTACACAAGTCCGTCAACCTGATTTGTCACTTGACAGTTTTTATTAGGAAGAAAAATGAAGACGTATTTTGTTGTATGAGGCACCTATGCCTAGTGACTTGCTTTTAGCACTGTGTATCAATTTGCTTACTAACTTTACTTACTTACTTACTTACTTGGCAGTGATGTTGATTCAGTGTATAACTTGGCATCATGTTGTATGTATATACTACATACCATAAATCCTTGAATATAAGCCGGGACTTGACTACAAGCTGGGTGTCGAATACAAGCTGTGGTGGGGGTCCAATCATATTGTGCTTATACAAGCCGTGCAATCGCACTGTTGGTCGGGTGATGTGAATGACGTCTCAAGCACTTCAGAATGCTTCTTCTTTTGGGAATCTGGTGCTAGTCTGGCCTAAAATATCTGGATAGACAGAACTGAAAATTAAAGTTGTATCTTTCAGACTGTAGTTCCTCTAATTGTTGAATTGTTTTAACTGACTTTTAGATTTTTAGATTTATTGGGTTTTTGCTGGCCAGTTTTGTGTTTTTTTCTCATGTTAAAAACAATAATAATAAATAACCGTAACAATAAAAGACTTTTATAGCACCATTAGTTCTGGAGATATGGAAGCGCTGGTGGTAGTAAGGATAGACTAGCCAGGACTGAACAAAGACAGGTGCATGCTATGTTGCACATGCCAGACATGGAACATAGAATATGTATTGTCATAGAATGTGTATTATTAGATGACAGTGTATTGTTTGTTGTGGCAGTGTGAGACTGGAGACGTGAAACATGGAGCATTATGATGAGGACCTTTACTGCAATCAGTTCTTCATCGGCTTCCAGCAGAACCATGCTCTCTTTGAGCATGCCACCTTACAGCGGCTTATGGTCTGCTAATATCTAATCTAATCTAATGTTATACAAAATTTGTAACGTGCCAAAATGTCCATTGCAGGGGTGAAGCGACGATGGTGGCCTAGTGTTCAAGTATCATAGGATTTTACGCCTAAAAGTTAAGAATGCTTCAGCAGATCGAGTGTTAATATTCAGTGAATTCCAAACAGCAGGTGCTACAGCCGAGAACGTGCGTGAAGAGAAAACAGTGTTAACATGTGGTCGCTGCAGTAGTGGAGCTGACGCCAAATGTGATACTCTAGTTGGACGATACTCCTCAGATTCATCGCAAAAATATGACGTTTGTCCAGTTTGTCTTACACGGAAGGTTACTGTTGCAATCTTGTAGGCTATACGGTGTTTAATCGGTAGCCAATGTAGCTGATGTCGGGCATCAGTGGCACTTGCAGACCAAGGCAGGCACAAAACAACACGAGCCAAATGGTTTCGAAATTTCTGTAGTTTGTCGAGGTTACATGCCGAGCAACCATGCAGTGGACTGTTACAGTAATCTAACCTAGCACTAACAATGGCACAGGCGGTCGTCTTCGCCTCATCAGTAGTTAGCAGTGGTCTGATATGACGTTATGTGCATATATGATACTTATATGGTATGATATCATACTAATGCAGGTCCAGGGTGGTGCAAAACAACCACACCACTCACTGACGTGACGTGAAACAAAAAGATGCTGCACTACTGTTGCCTGTAACTTTACCAGATGTTGACCGATTTTCCAAATTGCCTCCACCGCGAGACTTGACAGTAAACCTATAATAAACTTGTCGTTAGAGATCCCGTAACACCTTCAGTGTGAAATGTGTGGAACTATTTTGATTCATGATGGCCAGTGGTCCACTTTTTTTCACAATCCTGATCCAAAAAAACATCACCTTATTATTTCTCGAAAAACTCAGTCAAAATGAACCAGTTTAATATTTTTTGGTACACAGAATCCTGAGAAAATTTCACACCAGATTTATCCACTTCACCCATAAAATGTAGCTACTATACCTTGAAAGATTCAAAACAGTCATTTTTCAGCAATAAGTCATCTCAAGCATTCTCTGTTGCAACTGGACAAGTCGTCAGAGCATGAAATTGTTTTTTTTTTACTTTGAGAAATTGTTTACTGCACATGGTAGTCTAAGAACTCACATTATGATCAGATCTGGTATATACAGGTATGCCATGGCAAACAAACAGCACAAGTAATAGGATGGCGTTTTTGGATCACAGTGTATATACATCAAGAACTTAGTATTTCATCTACTATGAGTCATAAAATGCTGTAATGAACACGTTTATTTCGCTGTAATAGCATTACGTGTCGTGTTTAAGTGGAAGGGGTACCATACCAGTATAATCTACTGTCCACAATACTGCAGGTACTACGTGCGTTTTTAAGATGAATAAAGGTTTTTATTTTGCTGCCATCTGACAGTTTGATCGACAGTTTAATTTCCTTCGGTGCTCTTGGCACTTTTGGTTTGTGACAGGAAGATTATCTGTAGCACTTATTTCCAAAAGTTATTTTGTGGAACAAGCGGACAAAGGAAATGAAGCGGAAACAAACAAACTCGGGTGCACCTGGAAATCAGTCGATATAATGAAGTTGGTGATGGTGATGATGTTAAGTGACAGTCGGTGTGTTACACGCAGATTGCGGTGCCAAGAACTAGTTCACTGCGATGTCTCGACTTCACCGAATCTGATTACGAGACTCATACGTTGGCTGCTGTGGAAAACAAACCGAGCACTTTCGTGACATTAAATGGAAAGGTTTGTCGTGTCTGTCAGCTGAGTAAGCAGTAACGACAATGGATGGAAATGGAAAAGTGCAATGTATATTGTGTTAAGACTAGTTTCATAATGTATAAGTCTTATGTGGCAAAGGTGTCGTGGTGGTGCAACGGGTAGAACATTGGACTCGCGATCAACAGGTCGTGGGTTCAAATCCTACTCGGGGCAAAGCTGCGTAACAATCTTGTGGGCAATTTGTTCACACCTATGTGCCTCTGTCTCCAAGCAGTATAACGTGTTGCCGGCCAAGGGGCAGTGATGCTCTGCGGCTGGGAAGGTAACCGCATACCTGGCATCTCATCTCATCTTTTATTCTTTAACAAAACAGTTGTCAAACACAACTGTGTACAAAATTCAATACACATATACGTACTATAAAATACAATGGTTACAAATTGTACATAATGAACGATAACGACACATAGGCCTAAGTTTTGGTTTGTAAAATCGCATCAGTATACGTTTTTATAGAGCATTTTAATCATGAAATGTCGATGACCGAGATCGCTAGTTTTTGGGATAAGAAATTTATTGTGGTTTCTGGTTCGTAGTGAGTATGATATTTCTGGCTGCTGAGACAAATATTTGTAAAGGACATGTGATTTGTTGCTCAATATCGTGCGAAACAACGCATCATCAGCTTCCTGAAACATGGTAGAAATATCTACATAAAGTTTTTCTATATAGCCTAGTTTATTGCAACGACGTAAAAATGAGTTAAGTTGTGTACAGTCAGCAGCTGAACAAAAGCCACTCCACGCAGGTGCACAGTACGATTGCTTTCCAACCACCGTTGCTTCAAACACGTCTTTTAGTGGAAAGTAATGGCAGCTTCTACCACCGGGTGGATGACTTATAGTCAACTGCGGGCTGACTGCCTGTACACCGGGATCAGCTCCGAGCCCGACACTCGGTAACGAGTATGGGAAGCCTTTACCTTTTTACCTTATTTGGTAATGGCTGCCAGTGACATCATTGTGTCAGTAATATCGCATGTTAGCTGCTGCAGCGGGTCTGGACAGAGACTGAATGCGAAACGTTTGTGATGCCTAAAAACTATCAGTCATTTATTTCAATCAATCAATCATTAATGTGTATTTTGACCAAGTGCAAGAGAACAAATTAGGAAACTTGTTAACGAATGTTAGTGGTGATGATAATGATGATGATGATGATGATGATGATGATGATGATGATGTCACCTGACCAAGGTGAAATACTGAAGGTTTTCCTCTGGAAATATCCAGGTAATTTGCTGTGGAGTGTGGACACATCCCACTGTCCCTGCGTGTAGTCGATGATTGCGTTTGATCATTATATGCCTTCAGTGCATGTATGCTGGTTTCTTTGGAATCAGCCGCAGCATCCAAGTCACCGTCGAGAGTCCATTTGGTGGTTGTATATAGGCAGACGGCAATGAACCACTGGGTGGGCTGTTGTTAGTCTGTTGTATATGTGGAATCACGGTGGGTGGGCTGTTGTTAAATACGGTACGATACGATGCGATACGGTAGATTAAAGTGCGCTCAAAAGCTGACAAGATGGCCAGCTTAATCTAGCGTACGGCCCAGAAACGAAAAAAATAAGGGAACAATAAAATCAAAAACCGAGTAGCTCAGAAGAAACAGTCCAGGCCAAAGTCCATGGAGGCAGTCCACGCTGGGTGGTCTGTTGTTAGACTGTTGTTTATGTAAGTACATCAGTTTGACATGTAGATATCACTGTTGTCTGACTTCTGTGTGTCTTTGTATGCATCAGGAGTTGACCATTAGAGGCAATAAGATCTTCACCGGTTCAGGATTTGACAATTATCAAACAGTAATTATTACCTATTTATGTCTTTATTGCTCTTTAATATTATGCCGCGTTTTGTGTGTATGTATACTGGTAATGATGGGGCCTGGTCACTGTTAGTAAGAATATTTCTAAGGCACGAAAAGCAAATAGTCACGGTGCATAGTGGTATGTTCGTTTGTTTGTTATTGTGGGCAGGGGTCCAGCCCACTCTGGACCCCAGCGCTGAGACCTTATGTAGGTCCAATCCAGTGAGCTAGCCAGGAGAGGAGGGGAATTGGTCGGTGTATGCAAGTGTATGCACGGTGTGTAGGGTGAAGGAGGGCTAAGTAGGAGTGAATAGCTTGTCGGATATTTATAGTGCGCCCCCTCTAGGCATGGCCCACTGTCTGGCTAAGCCTTGACTGGCGTTTGTGTAGCGCCAGCCCTGACTAGGCGTTTATGCAGCGCCAGCCAGTGATCTTGCCACGTCTATTTGCTTTGGCTCACGTCGGCGTGGCCAACACCTTGACGCTGCTAATCAAGGTGTCAGCAGCGGTCAGAGTTTATGAGGACACCTGCAAGGTTTTTTTCTGCCCAGTATTATCTACCTGTTCATCGTGTGAGTAGTAATTATTTATTTTTTTTAGAAATAATTCTTAGGTAGGTGGATGCACCCCGGGCTGAGGTTTGAAGCCTGGCCCTGCAAATGGCGCCTGAGTGCTTGATCACTGGGCTACGTGGGCAGGTCATTGTGGTATTTTACAATACAGAAATTCACAGTTAATTAAATATTCACAATGAATTTGTCCTAACTAGTTTGCCAGATTTGGACATGCATTTGATGCATGACGTCTGTGGTGGTATTGTGTGTAATAAATAGATGATGTATGATAATAAACTGTGCAACATGTAAATATGATGTCACGAACTTTGAAGTGACAACGTCACGGCGAAGCCAAAGTGTTGATGTCTATATTTGAATGTTGCATGAGCTGTCATACTTCATCTGTTTTGTTACATGAGCAACTACTGTTATGTGGCAACGTCTAGCATATGCCAGTACATTAAGTTGTGTTTATTGGCAAGCAATTAATTTGACATCACATCAAAGTGCAAATTTGTTACCTTTTTGGGCATTTAGTTTAATATATTCAATTATGTGTTCAATTGTTATCTATCTTTCGGATTAAGTGACTTTGACTTTTTGACTTTGAATATTGTTCTCACGTGTTACGTGTTAACATGGGATCAACTATTTTATTTACACTTTTACAGTTAAGCTAATTATGAACAAGCAATATCTATGCCATGGTGGCAAATGTGATTGTACTGTCCTCTGGCCTTTGTGACATGCGGGTTTTTTGCCCCTTGTGGGCGACAGAATACACCAAATTAGATGAAATTTGGCATGTATGCTTAGACCCATAGAGTATGGGTCTACTATCACATACCAAATTTCAAATTTGGCCCTGATCAGTGAAGGGGAGGGTACGGGAGCCAACAAAATTGAAAATTTGGTAAATATCACAGTTTTTTGGTCAATATGGTCGATAATATATACTTACATGCCCTTGCTGATGGCAACTGATGCATTTTGATTGGGAAAAGATGCTAATGTTCTCGTGAGTGGTTATAGCTACAGCGTTTGCTAGATATCAGTGTCATAGTGAATGAGTGATTGAGTACTCTCTTCAGCTCACCTCAAAATCTGCCCTCGGGCCATGATGTATTTGTAGCCTGAGTGGTGTTTTTCAACGCCTACCAGAACCTACCAAACCTACCGCGCCACGCCCCCTACTTTCCTTATATGGAATAATTTATGTGACCTGGTATACCAGCAACCTACCAGAAGCTACCGGAGTCAGACTGCGGTTGCCTAACAGCCACGCCCTGCTAGGTTCTGGTAGGCGTTAAAAAACACCACTCTACTGTCAGTATGTTGAGTGTTAGTTACGTTGTGGTGAAGGTGTCGGTGCTGTTTGAAGAAATGTTCTTCAACAAGCAGAACAAGAGCTATCGAGTTCTGTGCATTGCTCAGCCGCTCGGTGCTATCAGCATTGGTCAGTGAACATCGTTGGTCTTTGGCGGAATGTTCTTTCTTGACAGTAAAATTCCCACTGCCCATAAAGATGCCGGGAATAAACGCTGCAGTTCTGCTGTTCTTATTGAGACTTCTTTGACGTCACGTACATCAAGCCTGTGTGGCTTAACGGTAGAGTGTTCGCTCGCGATCCAAAAGGTCACGGGTTTGAATCTCGGCCGGTCCGCTTCCAGGTAACAGCCTTGGGCAAGCTGCTCACACGCATGTGCCTCTGTCACCAAGCAGTATAATTTGGTACCGGCCAATGGGCGGTGACGCTTTTCAGCTGGGAAGGTTAACCGCAGGCATGGTAGAAAGTAATGGCCGCCTACCGCCGGATGGATGGCTTCAAGTCACCTGCGGGCTGACTGCCTGTACACCGGGATCAGATCCGGGCCTAACGCTCGGTAACGAGTATGGGAGAACTTTACATCAAATTAAATTACAATAACTCACTGCAGGCATTAGGTTGGCCATTATCACACTGTAGACACAATGCAGGGCAGAGGCCAGTGAATGAAAACAAATGACCCATTAAGTAAAGTAAAGTTAAGTAAACAGTGTGTAGCAGTTAGGAGCAACTTAGCTTTGCCGCTACGGGGAAACTCGCATGCCATATGGGATCACAGTGTTACCTGCCACCCGACAGAGGTGAGAATCCCGCCTTTACCCCCAGCTGAAGCAGGTACTCAATTTAGCGACCCCAGAGGGATGCAACGCTGAGTTGATCTATGTTACGTGAAAGCCACCAGTTGGGAATTGAACCTGCGATTTGTAAATCACAAGTCCTGCGCCCTACTGCTGAGCCACCACGCAACACAACCAACGGTGGTGGCGTGGCGTAGTGGTAGCGTCGTTGGTCTAGAGCAACGAAGTTAACCTACGCTGAGCCCGGTTTGTACTGGGATGGGTGACCGTCCGGGTTCGACTCCCGGGGCGGCACTTTATTTCAGTATGTAACCAACCACCCAGGTCGACTCAGCCTTCTACCTTCCGTGGGACAGTAAAATGAGTACCAGCCAAAGGGCGGTGATGTTCTGCGGCTGGGGAGTAAAGGCAGGCATGGTGTAATTTGCAGGTAAAACTGTGTGATCCATGTCTGAGCGCATTTGAAACGCTTTGTGTAAAAATGCGCTATACAAATCGACGTATACTTTACTTTACTTTACTTATTACGGATACTTTTAGATGCCCAGGTAGAGCTGTCTATGGTCTGGTGTGTGTGTCTATGTATCTGATCAGTAACGTTGGAACGACATGACTTCTGTTTGGCACGATGGTTCATTTTGACACTATCTACATCAAGTTTGAAGATCAGTCTGATAGGGGTCAAAGTTCACAGTCCCAGAATGAAATATGAAAATGTTCCCTTTTCAGATGTGGATGCACAGTTCAGTGCAAGACAAGCAGACCGTGATTGTGACTTAAAAGCAGACCTGAATTTGGAACAATAAACAAATATCAGCTGTCTGGTGGTTTATTTTTTGAGTTCTTTGTGCTACTCTACATCATTGGCCATTCAATGAAGAAAGCACACAGACAAGATAGACAGAAAATACATAAAAAGCAGCTTAATTAAGTAAAACATTTACATAGTGCAGCGCCTCTGATTTGTTCTACTGAATGATTATGGTGCTTAATCACATTTTATTGCTTACTTACTTACTTACTTACATAGTAAGCAGAGTCTTCAGTGACAGAAAACGAACCTATCAGATAAAGTAATACACAATACGAGTCTTATAACTTGATCCAGTGGCAAACGTCAGCCGTCCAAAAGTTTGATAAGTTATATATATATAACTTTATTTCACCGTAGTAATGTGCGGTTTAAATTATCTTTAATAGCTGCTCGGTAAACACTTTCAAAAACAGGTTGGATTGTTACAGTAGGTGTGATGGGGGATTTTAACAAGCTCAGCTTTTTTCCCGTCTTTGCTACATGTTTTTTTCTGTCTGTCTTTTTTTCTGTCTTCATGTTGCTAGTTAAGTTAGTCCAGTGGTTTATTTTTGAATTTTTGGTGCTACGGTACATCATTTGCCATTTAGTGAAGAAAGCACACGGACAAAATAGACAGAAAATACCTTTTAAAAACAGCTTAATTAAATAAAACAATTACATGGTGCAGTTACATAGTTAGCAGAGTCCTTAGTGACTGAAAGCAAATCTATCAGATAAACTAAAGCTGATATCTACTACACAATACGAGTCTTAAACATTGACCTAGTGGCAAAACAGCTGACTGAGGAACTTACGAATGTTATTGGCATTGGGAAACAATTTTTGATGAAGGTTAAAACAATTTTGGCATGCATAATCACAAATCTACATGACAGCTAACAGATCAGATAGCAAACAGAATCATGCGTGCAAAAAATTTCGTACCATGCTGTTTTCAGATATTGAAATACACCATATATTTCAAATATTAAGACAGCAACAGCCGCCATTTTCACAAAAAGAGGCAAGCTCATATCTCAGAAACGGTTAAAGACATTTTAACCAAATTTAGTATGCAGATAATTGAAGTCATTCCAAGCCATTTTAGACGTGCACTATGGATGAAATTCAGTTTGTGTTAGTTGTCTAAAAAAAGTCCCAAGCCACCGCTATCAATAGGCTGCAAAACATTATGCAGAAAAATGGAATACAATGTTCATTCATAGTTAGCACAGCATAAAACGTTTTAGCAATTACAGGGTACAGTTCTAAATTATTGTGTTTGTTATGGGTGTAAAATGTGAACCATCAGAAAACCGTATATACGAGCATAACTTTCAATTACACAGCATCACTGTGGTTGAAAAATTAATAAATTAGCCCCATACGGGACTGACGGTCGACTCCTACTTACTGCCAACTTCATAGTCACGTGACACAAAAACTAGTACAAAAATAAAAAATCCGGCCCCGATAAGCTTTAAGTGTTATGCCCTAATCTAAGAATCCGTGGTCATTTGCCAGCCCCCATTATAAATGGGGAGGAGATTGGCTTTTGAAAATGGCCTAATTTTCGACTTTCAAGGGCTCGTGACCTTGACCTTGGATCGGATCATACTGCATACCGTCATGCATCACTCTTCGACCTCTACCTACATACCAAATTTCATTGAAATCGAAGAAACTTTTTTGTGGACTGACGGGCGGACGGACATATTTTGAGACCCACTTTATTAGGTCGACTCGGAGGAGTCGACCTAAAAACGAGGCTGTCAGCTGAAAACATGTATTACATGGTTAGTACAAAGTAGAGCGGCTATGCAGGGCTCAGTCTGCAATGTGTGGACCTATTTGCACTGCAGCCACATGCGAGATGACTGCAG
>Ga0209780_1003514_pt1 | contig 11735 bp, 6 predicted proteins | sample WorMetexBAHAMAS2_FD_187384 | JGI IMG/M metagenome (GOLD analysis project Ga0209780, IMG submission 187384) | Marine gutless worms symbiont microbial communities from Max Planck institute for Marine Microbiology, Germany - Inanidrilus exumae... | ecosystem: Host-associated > Annelida > Digestive... | reverse complement strand
ACCTGACCATTTCCGGCTTTACTTCGCTCAACGGCTTGATTTGTTTACATAGTGTGTTAGACAAAGCCGGCTCTCAGTCGGTTTTCAAACGCACTTAAAATCCTCGCATTTTCATTCATTCATTCAGCTATAGGCCTACACTCACAACTACCCAACCTTCACACCTTCATAACCTCATAGCTGTTCAACGCCCTCGCAGTAAGTTTCTTATGTGGTTTTGTTCCTTTAACATAAATAACATGAATCAATCAATTTATTAAAATACACACATCAAACATGAGGTCAAAACTGAGGAAATCGCTGAAAAATATTGGTGTGATCTTCGGCAGCAGACATCTCGTTCCAATAACGGCTTAGTTTCTCTCTTTTCTCGACTGTCTTTGTTGTAAGTTCTGCACTGTGTTCTGTGTGTTTTTTTATACGTATAGCCTAGGCATAGTTACTGTGGGCTCTGGTTGCCTGATACAAATAAAGATTGATTGATTGATTGATTAAACAATGAGTGTATCAGATTTCTTGGCGGGCCTCCAAGTTCTATGTGCCCGTGTGTTTCTCTAGGGTTGCAAACGCCAGGCGCGCGGTTGCTGCTGCTGTCTGCGTCTCTGAAAGGATGCGATGATTTACTGCGATGTCGGAAGAGACTAGGACATGAAATTTGTTAATGGTCGTCATCAGACGTCCTGATACAAACGCGTTGTCGCCGCCGCCGCTGGCCGATCGTCCAATTACTTCCGGTAGAGATTAGCAGACCGGACATTTTGCAGCGTATCTTATCGCGATGTATGTGACATCATCATCCGGTATCTACTCGTACACTCGTTCTCAACATTCCGTTCTCGCAACTCGACGTTTACCTACTCATTATAGGCCTAGGGCCTTCAGCGACGCACGTGATGGTCATACAGTGTGTCGTGTAGCGATTAAATTTAGCCTAATAATTTGAATTTAAAGTCGTTACCTGTTAATCCACTGTAGTTCCACGGATGCCTGCTGTCAATAGTATCCGTTGACTGAAAAGGAAACTGTCAAAAATGGCAACAGTGGCTGCGACCTTGAAATGACCTTGGACTTAGCACGAATACGATATCTCAAAAACTGTGAAGGTCGGTGTGGGTCTCCGTCTTGGTAGAGTGCCTTGTTCTTCTGCAGTAATTGTTATGCGTGTCACAGTTACCCACGTCGGCGGCAGTCGCGAGGGTAGGTTTTCGTCTGTCTGTCTGTCTGTCTGTTTGTCCTCACCAATATGATATCTCAAAGACCGATGCAGCTAGGATCACCAAACGTGACACACAGCTGTCCCGCGATGAGTCCGGGAAACCCATTTATTTGGGGGCCAAAAGGTCACAGGTCAAGGTCACGAGTCACAAAAAACTGTGCCGGCGTAGGTCTTTGCACTCCGCGAGTGCTGGCTTCTTCTAGTTATTCCAGTTTCCAGATATGGTCCTAGTGGCCCCTGCGCGGGCTTCGACCATAGCCCCAATTTATGCCTCATAATTGTGAGAAAAAATGTTCGGAACTGTTTGCGTCTCGAATGGCCTCACAGTGCCATTTTTACCGCGCAACGCTATGATAGCACGGTTTATTCTGCAGTGACTGTGTGACTTCGTCCGTCTATCTGTTCCGTCCGTTCGTCCAACACAAGCCAATGTTCTATCAAACGCGGCTGAAACACAGGCCTATCATCACGCCACCAACACGATGTGATAGCCCAGGTACTCTAGTTTTTTTCTGATACCAAAAACCTTGGTGAAATTCCACTGGGGTCAACCCTAACGGAGGTACCAAATACAAGTGTGGCAAGAAAATAACTCGCCATATCTCGGAAACGGTGCAGGATAGGAACACGGTTACTATGAAACGTGAATATAAATCCCCGTAATGTAGGTTTGGGCGTGGCAGACGGGGGAATTTTCGGAAATATTTGGACAGGCCCGTACGAAGAAATGTAAACATTTTGCTGCAGTTACAGTCGGATCGTCGATCTGGCGCTAGCAGCAAGCTTTTCTTAAATAACGTGACAAATCTTGACCAGTTAACTTCCCACAGTAGGACATCATGCTTCAACCTATCCATATACCAAACCAAACCACGGATAACGAACATCAGTTTTGCAGTGCAGATTTATCGTGGCGAGTACTAGCGTAACCATCATAGATTACACCGAAAACTGCATAAGCGTTGCCGACTGGTCTATTGCAACGCTACACTGACAGCTGATCATGATGTTTAGTCGAAAGAGGCTATATACATTCATCTCACCAATCAGCAAAGGCATCGAATTGATGCCTTCTTGAAACGAGCACGAAAGTCTCTGAGTTTACTGAGGCACTAGGCCTATATAGTATTGAAGACTTGTTAGAGAAGGCTGATACTAGACTCTTTAGGCGTATGCAAAACCCTGCTCATTGCCTTTATCGTATATCCTACCTCATCTCATCGGCTCTTTTTGAGAAAAATAGGGCTTACATTTACCCTTTCGCACTTGTCCCCCGTTGCAGTTTTAAGTTTGTATAATTGTCTGTGTTTTTGTGTTTCACATTATGTGCTGTGTTTTACTTATACAAGTTCTTATGTGTGGATCACATTTGATGAGTAGGCCTAATAATAAAAGATTTATACTTACTAACTTGCTTACTTAGCGTGGAACAATTTGTCACTTCTTGGCAGCCGTCTGTCGTTGAACCTTTCAAACGGAAGCTGAAAAGTCGTATCCTCGCCGTCTTTCTTCGTTAATCTTCGGGCAACAGTGAACACCGCCGGTGTCGCTGCAGGTGTTTCTGTGGTCTCAGCACCGTTATGCCGCGTTCACACCTGATCCGGCGCCTCAACGCAACGCAACGCAACAGAAGACAACGCACGGCGCCGCGCGTTGTCTTGCGTTTGTCGTTTGTTGTGTGCTTGTTGTGGACGTATGCTAATGTATGCGAACTGCACTGTGGTTCAAAAAACGCCCCCTAACTCACATGACAGTAGTTTCTACAAATGTGGACCGACTTCTATAATATTTGGCACACGGTATACTGAGTTTGTTTGTAACATAATAATTGATTTACCCACCTCACCAGTCACCAGTCACCTACGTGTGTGAGTAGATTCTTAACGGCACCATCAGCACAGAGTAGGCTATTCGATGCCAGTATACGTTAAAACCAATACAATAAATTAATTAAAAACAAAAGGTAACAACAAATATTAGGTATTAGTCACCTACGTACTGCTTCTACACTATTTAGGAAAACATTAATTGTTGTATTGAGCAAGACAGTGCGCTAGCACACTGTGCACGTCAGATGATCGAGCTCCTTCAGCGTGAAACAAAATCCATTCCTTCGCACTTCTGGCCCCCGAATAGTCCTGAATGGCAAGATGCAGGAGCATGTATATCAGACGCCAATTCGAGATATACCGATCTGAGACAGTGCTTGATCGACACATGGTATAGCTTGTCGTAGAGCATTGTGGACGATGCTATTGACGAATGGAGGAAAAGACTCCAGGCCTATGTGAATGAAAAAGGAGGACATTTTGAACACTTGCTGTAGTAATTGAACTCGGACTCGTTGTGTAGATAAACGGGATGTTGTTTTAGACTGTGCAACTGTAATGTGCAACTTTGGTTGATATGACTGAAAGTTGTCATTATGCACTTGACTTGTTTCCAAGGTAATGTAGCAGCAGTGCGTAGGTGAGGTGGGTAAATCAGTGGCAGTTAACTTAATTTAACTCAATACACTGTGTGCGAAATATTATAGAAATCGGTTAACAATTTTGTAGAAACTACAGTCATATAAATAAGGTGGTGGGGGACATTTTTTAACCAGTGTAGGCCTCGTATATATGCAAGAAAATGACTAACGATAACAACGCGTGTGATTCGATTGCTACCGATGCTCAAATAGCCTTGTTTACCGTGCACGTATGCCAGTGATGGGCGAATGTTAACTTCAAAAATAACTTTTATTTAAGTACTTATTAATACAATCATTTCTCACGCCATATGTAAATTTGTCACATCAACAGTTCGGTTGCGGCACGCGTGGCACCGGATCCGCCGACACTGAGCTTATTTAACGTGTCCGATTAACAGTGCAACTTTATACAACCTTCCTGACTTATTCACTTTCTTACTTACTTATTTAAGTGCTGCTTATGTAGAATATAGCTTCTGTCTCTGTCTGCTCAACTTGATATTGAGAAACTTGGGTAAATTAAAGTTGGATAAAGATGGTATAAATATGGCGAATTATAAGGCAATCCATTTCATAGATATGAGAAATATTTTTGAAACATTTATAAAGACGTTTATGAAATTAATAAAAAGAAAAATATTCGTAAATGTTGATAAAATATTGCTGTTGAAACTACGAAAATGATTCACAGAATAAAACTATAGGCACACATAATAAGCAAAGTTATAGTCTTATAGAAGCGGAGGAAGCCTTGGATAATTTTGCCTGCATGCTTTGAATAAAATCTTATGCAATGTGATTTCAATTTTCGTAAGTTTAGTGCTTTTTTAATTAACAGACCGTTGAAAAAATATCTTTATTAACGCGTTTTGTTTTAAAATTACGAAATGAAATGAACGTTTTGGCATGCATGATCCGTTTGGTTTCTGGACAAAAATGTTCAGAAGCCGTGCTCTGTGACGCTACGTGAGTCTGAGATAGCATTCGTTAGAACTACACTGAAGACAGTTGAACTCGATGGCGCTGCTGCAGCTGGTCACTGCTGGTCAGTGAGTGGTCAGCACCGAGCCGCCTACAGTGACAGCGGTCATTCGGCGTCAGTCGTGGCCACAGCAAGCGTCGCGCAGTCAAAACAGTCGGACAGTCGCTACTCGTATTGTCGTCTTTCAGCTCCGGTTTAGAGGACAGTTCAGAGTGAGAACGCTGAGGAGAAACAGGACCGTTACTGACATTTTAACGACTCTTGTACGCCACTGGGCTGAATGTAAGCTTTGTCACGTTGTAAAACTGTCGTCACTTTATATCGTCTTTTCCGGAATGTTAATTAGATCTATAAAGTTAACTTTGTTACTACAGCGTTACGGACCGTTTCTTCTGAGCTACTCGGTTTTTAGATCGACTCTTCGGAGTCGACCTAATAAAGTGGGTCTCAAATGCTCTCCCGGAGCCGCCCGTCCTTCTTTCCATACGTCCGTCCGTCCACAAAAAGTTTCTTCGATTTCAATGAAATTTGGCATGGTAGAGGTCGATGAGTGATGCACGATGGTATGCAGTATGGCCCGATTAAAGGTCAAGGTCACGAGTCCTTGAAAGTTGGAAATTCTTTTATTTTCAAAAGCTATCTCCTCCGCCATTTACAATGGAAGCTGGCAACTGGCCACTGATTCTCAAACTAGGGCACAATCTACTGAAATAGCTTTGTGCAAACGTTTTGTTAAAAATACTGTTGACGAACTGGCTACTGTGCATGAATATATACGTGTGATGACTATACCTCGTATATCTAGTTAAGTTAGTTAGTTTGTTTTATTTTTCATTAGTTGTCTACCATGTTCGGTGAATAAAGATGATTATAATATCTAAATTTGATCGGGCCGGATTTTCGATATTTGTCAATTTTTTGTGTCACGTGACTTTCAACTTGGCAGAAACGTCAGCTTCGAAGAGTCGACCGTCAGTCCCGCACGGGGCTAATTTATTTTTTTTTAGTTTTTTTTCATTTTTAATTTTTGGTGCCGTGCGCTATATTAAGCTGGCCCTCCCGTCAGCTTTGAGCGCACGTAAATATACCATATCGTACCGTATCTTATCGTACATCGGCGCACCCGGTATCGAGTGCTGCTACTCTAACCTAGTCTCGTCAATCTCTGACAACCCCGAGCGCCTCTGCTAAACAAACTCTTACACCGTAAATCCTCTTCATTCTTACCTTCCTGTACTCCAGGTATCTCTCTCGCCCCGTGCGCTTTGCTCCCTTCCTCACAGACAAAATATCCAACCCTCGTCTGTCTCTTTCTAGCAACCCCACTACATCATCTCCACACTCGCCGGCCTCTTCTTCTTGTCCTAACAAGCAATCTGAGTCTGATCCTATCTCACTTGGCTTCTTAAGGAATGCGCATCTGTTCTTGTCCGTACAATATCACTAACATCGTCAACTTTGCTCTCACTTCGTGGTCAGTTTCACCCATTCTCAAAGAATATGTCATTTTTCTACTGCTTAAGAAGCCTGCCTTAGTCTATTTAGTCTACTCTCTAACTATCGCTCAATCTCTATTTTTTCTGTTATATCTAAAATAACAGAAAGCGTTGTTAAATCCAGCCTCATTGATCACCTCACTTCCAGCAAACTACTTAATCCTCACCAGTCTGCCTACTGTAAACATTATTCCATCGAAACTGCTCTGCTGTACATTCACGATCATCTCATCAAATCAATAGGATCACAAAAAGTAACACTCCTTTGCCTTCAACCTGTTCCACAAATCCTACCCCCGTAGTTTCGCTTCTTCCTGTCGGGCTGCCTTCACGAACTATTGCCCCGACCCTTTCATCTGAGCTACTCGGTTATTGTTTTTTAGTTTTCCTTATTTATTCGTTTCAGTGCCGTGCGCTAGATTACTCTGGCCATTTAGTCTGCTTTTGAGCGCATCGTGTCGTATCGTATCCTATCGTATGATATCGTATTTTGTCCCATTTCAAGCTGTAATGAGACACTTGAAAGCTTTTTTTTCTGAAAATGTTGTTGAATATTTCACAAAATATTTATGTGAAGATCGGATTATAACGTCGCTCTGAAAATTTATTTCATTAACGGCTATACGAAGTGCATTTGTCCAGTGTGAGCATGGTGCTGGCAGTTCTGCAAACTGACGTCACGGTCGACATGCTGAACGTTACGTCAGAGGTCACGTGGCCTGACAATGTGACCGGAAGTGACTCGGTCACGGCCGCGAGCTCGACGGCGCGCTGGGATGGCTACGTGGACGGCGGGTGGGCGGTGCTGGTGACGGCGGTGATGGGACTGCTGGCGGCGTGCGTCAGTCTGGCGACGGTCGGCGGCAACCTGGTCGTGCTGCTCTCGTTCGTCCTTCAGAGCTCGCTGCGTCAGTCGTCCAACTACTTCATCGCGTCGCTGGCCGTCAGCGACCTCATCATCGGCGCCATCTCGATGCCGTTCTACACGGTCTACCTGCTCGCCGGACAGCGCTGGGTGCTCGGAAAACTGTTCTGCGACCTCTGGCTCTCGCTCGACTTCACCGTCTGCCTCTGCTCCATCTACACCGTCTTCTGCATCACCATCGACCGTTTCTGCTCCGTCGTGTTGCCGGCGCGCTACCGCAAGTGGCGCACCAACCGCAAGGTACACACACAGACTACCATCCTCCAGTGTTGAGACGATTTAAATCAAATGATTTATAAATCGCCATTTAAATCATTTCCTATGACTTACGATTTTGATTTAAATCAATTTTTTAGCCGTGATTAGTGATTTTGACTTTAATCAAATTTTTAAAAATTTTGATTTATTATAATCCTTTAAAATCAAAATCGTTATTTTGGAACTCCTTGGCATTTTACTAAAGAAGAGTTTGTAAATACATCGTAATTTCGGAAGCCGCCGTTCTGCAGCTGTCACTGTGGCGCTGGTGCATTTAGCATGTTCACTTGGTTGTATTGCTTACTTGTTGGCAGTTGTTGCCATGGCAGTAGTATTGACAGCTGCTACGTTGAAACTGTAACGTTCTACAGTGCAATAGTGATTTCGTCCCTTTGTAATGTCTTACGATATTTTCTTACTTAGTGAAGATTTATTGATTTAAATCATTCTGGAGGCATTGAGTTTGATTTGATTTATAAATCATTTGTTCATGGGTGATTTAGGATTTTGAAATTTGAATTAAATAAAAAAACTCAGTGATCAGTTACAACACTGCCATCTTCACCACGATAGTTGAGGCCCCGTACGGGTCCCGGGGGTTGGGGGTAAGGAATAGACCAATGATATTTTACACCCCTCTAATACCACCTAACACCCTCCAGTTTAGGGACCACACCCCAACTGTCCGAGGGGAGGGATGGAAAGGGATAGGACCCCAAGCGTTGGTTCACATCCCCCAAGTTCGAAATCCTAAAACCAGCCTGGAATAGACCCGGTCCTTTTCCAGGCGGACAGCGTACAAGGCGACCAAACCTGGCTTTAGTTTTTAGGACGCATCACATGCATTGCATAAGATGCGGGCCATTGCTACAGACGGAGTAGCGTAGTCGGCCTGTCTGTGTGTCTGTCTGTCTCTGTGTTTCTCTGTTGGTCACGTTCATGAGCTCTGCAAAAACGGCTGAACCGATCGAGATGCCATTTGGAGGCTGATTTCGATAGTCACAAGGAATCGTGTTAGATGGGTCCAGATCCCCAAAGGTAAAGGGCACTTTTTGGGGGTTATCCGGCCCATTGAAAAGCATGGAGAGACTCTGGGGTGAGCAGTGCCAAAATGGCTGAACTGATCGAGATGCCGTTTGAGGGGTTGACTCTTGTGGGACCAGGAACCACGTGGATCGATTCACATATAATACGTGGTTCCTGGTCAATAACCAAGATCGGACGAACCCATTCGCAGCCGGAAGGGGTAACAAGTTGGCGACGCGGCCTTTCGTCACAGCTGTTTGACCACTTCTTAAAGTTCATTTTGTGTTACAGTATATTTTCAGCTTTATTGGTGCATGGCTGCTTTTGTTGTATTAAGTTTTAGTTCCTTCACTACTAGGCCGCCCTATGCTAAGTTATGGGCTCGAAAGAACGCCTCTTAAATAACTTTTGGGACGCGAAATCTTAATCAATCAACATGCCTAAAATTAGTACAAATTTTCCATTTTCCCTGCCTTTTCAGTCTCCTACCTCTCTTCTCTTCGCTATAGGCCTTTATCACTTCTTTCCATGTTCCGCTTTCTTTATCTCTTTTCCCCTTTCCCTCCTCTCTATTTTCTTCTTCTGCATTGGGCGCCGATGAACCGCCGAGCAAAATCTGACGCTGCTAGCTTTATCCTCGGCGCCGCAGATAAATCCGTATCTGTACAAACAAACAAACAAACAAATTAACGCACGCACACTCAAAAGCAATAAACGATATATCCACACCTTGCCCATCGGCATGTGTGGATAATAAAGTTAATGAGTATCAAACGATTTGTCTCTTTAGCCTAATGCCCTTTATTACATTTTAGGTCTTGCACAGCACTGAAAATCCACGCCGGTAACGCTTTTGTATTGTAGCGTAAACAGACATTTTAATTTAATTTATTTTTGGAATAATAAATTTTAGAAATGGTCATATGTAAACACACTATAAGATAGTCGAAGCACCAGAGCGGTCTTCAGTCTCAAAGAAAGTCTACAGCTGCAGCGCCGTGGGCGCAACTATGCCGCAATTAAAACTCAATCTTTGGGATACTTCACGACGAGATGTGCCGATTAATTACCAAACAAGACAAGACCGGAAGACAACACGTCCGTGCAGTGAACGGCAACTAGGAACGACCTCGCCCATTTGTCGATCCGGCAGACGCCAGACGGATTCCCATGTCGGTTTCGGAAGTGGCAACGTTAATTTAGTTCGTGCTAAGCCTATATACAGGTGACCATGGACAAATGGACGTAGCCGGCTGGATGGACTGACAGTGAGAAAGCTTGCCTAGAAGTTGAATGGCCCCTTGGGCGACATTCATCTTCAGGGAAAGCTTTATCTCATTGTCCCCTGCACGGGCGGTCCGTTGTTGAACGGTCTGCTGTAATACTCGTAGTACTCCCTCGAATGACGCAATGCGTGCCTCGCGCGTTGTCCGCCTGTTAAACTATGGAAAACAAACTGTACCCGATCGAGGATCGAGGTCAGACCGATCGCGTTACCACGCCGTCCGCCATCTTGTATTTTTAAAAGTTTGATATTTTGACTGCCGTTGCGGTTCGGATGGTCAATATGCGTCACCATGCCAAATTTCTCCGTTGCGGGGAATATGGCCATTTTTCGATTGTGCTTTTTTGGGTTTTTGGGGGGCTTACCTTGACATATGACCGTGACTTCCAATCCCGAGTAGTCATGACTCATGACCCATACACGTGCAAAAAATCGAGGTCAAGATAGAGTGGAAACAAACGGACGGGCGGACAGACGGACGGGCATGAGCGAAAAACATTACCTTTCCCCCTAACGCTGTCAGTAAGGAGCAATGAATCTGCAGGTGATGTTGATGATTGCACTGACGTGGTTGATACCTGCCGGCGTGTTCTTCCCGTCCATCATCGGATGGCAGTACTTCGTTGGCGTTCGGACTGTTCCGGCTGAACGATGCTACGTGCAGTATATGGACAACGCCGTCTTCAACTTCATCCTGCAGGTGCTTGCAATGAAATAATGTCTACGTCAGTTAACTCAGCTTCTGTTATATTCTCTATGACATCGAACCAGCGGTTAAAGTGAGGGGTGGCTTTAGGGTGGCTCTGCCTAACCTGCTCTGCCCCCCCCCTCCCGCTGCGATTTGAGCCCAACCTGGCCAAAAATTGTCTTGTATGTTGTGGACGAAAATTTGCGATTTTTGAAGCCCCGAATGCACAAAACCCAACTTCTTTCTGGGCTACGCCTCGGACCCCACAGAGCACCTAGCTGACCGGGGCTTGCTGCAAGAACTCCACCTCCCGCTCTCGATCCTTCGGGACTCGCTTGAGCCACCCTCTGTTAATGCAAACCAGTTTAACCACTGTATCAAACTGAACAACCATTGAATATCTGTTCTAGTTCTACTTAGTGTTCGATTTAACGTTATTATGCCTTTGCCACTCGATCGACACTGTCGGCGAAGGCGTTGTGTTTTCGGGCTGTCCGTCTGCCGCTAACGTTCGTCCGTTAGTTTTAACTTGTACTGGCACCGAATAGCCTACTTTGTGCTGATGGTGCCGTTAAAAATCTACTCACTCACTCACTCACGCTAATCGACCATTAGGCTGCATCGCATCTCGCGATAGCGACCACACACGGAGTAGCATGGTCGGTCTGTCGGTCGCTCTGTTGTTAACGTTCCTTAACCCCTGCAAAAACGGCTGAACCGATCGAGATGCCGTTTGGGTTGGTGACTCGGGTGGGCCCTAAAGGAACCTATACATTAGATTGGGGTGCAGATCCCCCCGGGAAGGGGTATTTCTTTGGGGGAAAAGTGGCGGCTCACTGCGAGCAGAGAGCGTCGCAGCAACGCATCGGCGTGACGCGTCAATAAAGTTGCGTCAGCCAATCGCATGCCTAAAAATAGCACGCGCACGCTTTAGCTCGGCAGAGTATCGACACAGTACCGACGAATTTCCGCGAGGTTCGAATCATCTAATGTTGAAACGTTTACCGGCTGCAAGCGATTGAAGATTTATGCGCTCTGGCGATGCGGCCTCTCGTCGAATTACTTTGACCACTTGTTCGACTTTGTTCTGGCGTCCTATCATACACTGAAAGTTATAATTTTTTAGATCATATCATGAATTCTAAACTCAGGGTTGACCCTGATTTTATGCACTAAAGTTATGTTGTTTTGTTTATAGCATATTGTAAAGAAATTTATGGCTGTCCGTTATAGAGTAATATGTTTTAATACTCGTTTTTTTTTGGTGCATGGTTTTTCGCCCAGCGAGTTTTGTACTAGTACGATTATTCCTATTCCAAAGGGTAGTAATGTTAACGTAACAGATAGTGCAAATTACCGTGGTATAGCTCTTAGCTCTATTTATAT
>Ga0209780_1003513_pt1 | contig 11736 bp, 5 predicted proteins | sample WorMetexBAHAMAS2_FD_187384 | JGI IMG/M metagenome (GOLD analysis project Ga0209780, IMG submission 187384) | Marine gutless worms symbiont microbial communities from Max Planck institute for Marine Microbiology, Germany - Inanidrilus exumae... | ecosystem: Host-associated > Annelida > Digestive... | reverse complement strand
CCATTACGATAAACATAGTATCTTTACAATAACATGACTCGTATAAGTACATCCCAGTCATCCAGTCAACTCATGTCTAGGCTCTTACGCCTCTGCCCGTCGCGGTCGGCGGCGCCACTTCAAAGAAAAGGAATCTCCCGGACGTAGTTGTTACTTTCTGAAGCTTAGAACTACATGTCCAGCAGCAGCATTGGCATATACAGACGATCGACGTGACAACGATTGCGTGACACTTTGGTCCAAAACACCTTTCTAGTAGTTGGACGCCTGGCGTGCGAACGCCTAGTTGGCGTCCAACTACTAGAAAGGTGTTTTGGACCAAAGTGTCACGCAATCGTTGTCACGTCGATCGTCTATATATGCCAATGCTGCTGCTGGACATGTAGTTCTAAGCTTCAGAAAGTAACATTTCAGCTTACTGGTGGGCTATACGTACATACGTTATTTTTTAGGCCTAACGCTCAATTTCTAACCTAGTTACTGTAAGCTATATATGTAATTTACTGAATTCAACTTATTTGTGGCGCTGCGCCAACTGACGTTATAGAAATATTCTAAACAAGTCGTGTCGCCTTAACGGGACAGAACGATACTCGCCCGCCATGGGATGTTACAGACGACGACAGACGCCAGCGAGCATCACGAGTCTGGCCCTCCTACACTATGTGTAGGCGGGCCAGTAATAATAATTGTGGAATCTCCCTTTCATGTGTCCCCTTTTAAACAGCGTCGGAAACCGTGAATTACACTAGACGTCTGAAAGACGCAGTGGCGGATTCAGGGATGGGGCTGGAGGGGGCCATGGCCCTTCCTGTCGTCGGTCCCTGAAATTTTTACAAGCCAATTGCAATGAAGAGACATAGGCAGACTCAGCGGAGGCGCCGCAGCGGCGAAGTTTGGCGCTGCCGTTGGTCGAGAATGAAGACTCTGTTGATAGTTCTAGTATTGATGACGACTCAAGTCGTATATCGTGTTTACTAATTCGGCGACATGCTGACTATGCGCTAATTTTGTATTGCAGCAGTGCTAATTCTGCTACCGGGTCGGCCTCGGCCGAATCAGATGTCTTTCCTGTTGTAGAGTCCTCAGTTCCCTGTCTCGTGCTAGCCCAGGGCCCCAGGGAAGCCCCAACTTCTAACACCTCTGTATCACCACCCTCTCCCTGAGAGGTGGGCCTGGCCAACTCAGCCGTGGACTCTTTTTCTACGGCTGTCGGATTCCTTTCATGGTAGGTGGCCGGCGTGGCTACCGCCCGGAAGCGAAGCTCGCACTTATCCGCTATAGCTAAGGTAAGTCAACAAACTTTGAGCAAGGTAGAGTTATATTACTGGACTAGCAGTAGCCTAGTAAGTCTATTAAAGTCAATCAACAATGAACGTCAACAGGCCTAGCAGTAAAGAAAGACTAGTCAGGCAGACATCAACGACAGTTATATAGCTTTATTCGCAACAAGTGCAACAAATAGAAAAGAAGAAAAAGAGAAAAGAACAAATCTAGTTTACAATCTAATTAACACATTGTTTAAATTTTTAGGAATGTTAAGCAGCTTAATATACAGTCCTTAGTGATTGACTTTATCAATAGCCTTGACAAATGATGAGAATGTCTGTGTATAAAGAAGTTTAGTTTGAATATATTTTTCCCGTGACTGTATGATGTCTTTATGCTATCTGAGGGTTTAATGTCTTGTGTTTGCCTGTTTGCAGATAGACACAGATTGCAAAACAATGCCACAAGCATATGGTGCTGAGGAATGGAGGAGTAAAGTAGCAAGACAGCTGTTTGGGGATAAGTTTCAACCTGTCTGTCACATTATTGGTCGATTTGCCTGTGTCGCAGCGTTGTCACTTCAGCTTGGCATTCTTGACTATTTTTTGGTTGCATACCGGAGCTTGCACTGGTTGCTGTGGCTTATTGCTGATGTTGTGGTGCTGTTACTGTTTATCATCACGATGATTGTTTCTTATAGATATCTTAAAATGCGGCCAACAAAAGGACCAAATCAGCATCCGGAACGGCATTTTGGCGAGTTGTGGCAGATCTATGTGTCGTGGTTTGTCTACTCGGCTGTGTTGTCGGCAAAGATCTGTTGCCTGTATGCTCTGCCAGATAGCATCGCTCTTCAGCTGAACGAAGAATACTTTTTTGGTCCAAACTGGCTCCCAACAGCCATCTCTCTTGCCAGTTTAGTGGTCTACTTGCTGGTGCAGACGAGCTATGATGCACGCTACCATAAATCGCAACATAAATTTGTACATATGATTGCAGGCCATATTCACTTGGATCTTCTCGACGCGACTGAGTTTCTCGGAACAATAAGAGACGAGTCGTTAGTCATCTACCACATGGACAAAGTCGTTCTTGCTGTTGCCTGCATCAACTTCATTCTGCCGACTGAAGGACTCTATGTGCTGTCCGTAAAACATTTTGGAAAAGTTCAGGTTTCAGAGAAGTATGTAAAATGATTATTATTTTCAGTTTTGTATTGTGACTGGACAGATCAGTACATTATGTCTAGAATGTTGTGAGGGTCTGTATAGAGGAGATAAGATGATTGACCCGGGCTCCAGTTCGAATACTTTTCTTCCCTTCACTGTATGAGTCTGTGCTGTCAGTGGGTCTGTTATTTGCCTGTTTGCCTTTAGTTTTCTCCGTCAACATGTTTTGGAACAAAACCATTGAGAATGATGACAGGCAAAATTTTATGGGCTGAAGTGGATACCCCCGGCACCCTTCTGTCACCCATCACCCAACCAACAATGCCAATCAAACCATTGAAGGATATAGATTTATGTATCGTATACTTGTATATACTTGTATACAAGTATACTTGTGTGTCACACTGTCATTCGGCACTAGCTGCCTGTTGTTAGCATTATGTTAATCCACCGAAGCCAGTCGCATCTGATTCAGCATTAGGTATGTAGCGTAATTACTAAACATTAATTAATTGATTATTTAATTCCCCGAAAACTATTAAATTATTCTTCCTAAAGAAATACTCGCGAAAACTTTCTTCACAATAGCGACCGTTCGCTATGCCTTAGCCAATTCCTATAGCCCTTTGTAGTTATAGCAGTCACGGTATAAAATGGCTGGATTCGGCAGATGAAGCATATTGGCTCAGATACGTCTCGCTATACACATCACCCATTCACACTACCGGGCTTACACGATCAACCGATTCGCATTTCCTAAGGAGACGAATACGAGTTCTGGTACTCCTGGAATGACGACATGAATGCCGAAGTGGTTATTGGCGGTGGAGAGTCATTTGACGTCCTTGTAGGAGTCAAGCAGGGATGTGTTTCCAGCACTTGTCATCTTTAACCTTTTCTTATTTGCCGTGACGTTGGCCAGACGTAATGGTTTTCTTACCGATGCTGGCATTCCATATACCTGCTGTCTCGATGGCAGCCTCTTCAACTTGCACAGACTGAAAGTCGAAACCAAGACCTCAAATGAGAGGATCTATGAACCCCTCAGTATGCTGACGACGCTGCCATTCCTGCTCACTCTGCTGAAGATCTCCAGAGCAGTCTGGACATTCTGTCTACTGTTTACAGACGTGCTGGTCTTCGTGTGAATACGAAGAAGACTGAAGTCCTGTCGACTGTTGCCAACCAATATCTGTCTGCACTCTTCTTCTCTGTTTACGGCGATGTCCTGTCCAAGGTACATACATGAGTTCACATACCTGGGTAGTATATTGAGCGACAGCTGCAGCCTGGATAGCAAAGTTGAGCACCGAATTAAATCTGCTTCATCTGCCTTCGGCAGACTGTCTAAACGTGTCTTTCTTAATCACAACCTTGCCATACCTACTAAAGTGGCCGTCTAGCGGGCAGTCTTTGTCTCAGTTATGTTGTACGGCTGTGAACCACTACCGACGACACATCAAGGCCTTTGAGCCATTTCACATTCGCAGTCTGCAGAGCATCCTTGGCATCTGATGGTGGCAGAAAATACCACACACTGAGCTCTTCGAGACAGCTGGAATAATTCTGGCTGACCACTTGTTCCTGGCCAAAGACAATTGCGTTGGTTGAGGCATGTTATCAGAATGCCTGACAACGGCTGCCTCGTCAGCTGCTCTACAGCGAGCTCACTGTGGAACAGCGTTCAGTTTGTCGCCCAAAGAAACGCTTTATTGACCACTTCAAAGCAAATCTGCTCACGTGCAACATAAGCCAAGTGAACTGGAGGCTGCAGCAAGCTACAGAGATACATGGAGGACTGTCTGCGACCCTGGCCTGAGAAGTTTGTTAACCGGCTGGATCACTGCCTTTGAAGAGCTACGTGCAGCCCGTCACGCAGCTTCAAGCAAGCCAAAGACTGGTCCACGATGTCCTCAGTGCGTCTTCGTCTACCAGAAAAGGTGCCAACTCAGTGCTGAGCAATATCGCACCGCAAAGCAATATCGCACCACAACATTAAGCCAAGTGAACTAGACAATGCAAGAGAGTCTGTGCTTCCGAATTCGGACTACGTAGTCTAGTCATATGTGGTCCCATGTCAAGTCCGGCAACACTTAGTTACAGTGCATCGTCATCGTCAAACTCGACTGACTTCAGCAAGCAAGCAAGCACTCCTGGAATAGAAGCGATCGAACGGACCGGTAGTCAACGAACGGGTTCCAAGCCAAAACGAAAGGGTGCGTTGGATGAACGGCCTCCGAATTTGTTCTCGGGCTTACACAAACGACTGCTTCAGATTTCTCAGGAGACGAAGGAGCCTTCGGGAACTCTTGGAAACGAAGCGACTGGACGAACCGGCAATTAAACGAAGATACTGTTCCTTCCTACCAACAGCGGAATATTCCGAACGAACGTCCGTCTTTGTTTGCTTCGTTCTCCGAATGCGAACGAAACTGACAAAAACGAACTAATTCAAATTAGTAGCCCGAACGACACCCAATCAGCCCGTACGAATTTCAGTAAGTGCCAAAGCATGTCGATTGGTCTTCTCATTAGGTTTCGTACGAATTTCCAGTTAGTCCCTCGTTAAGATAGGACCGAAGCATCTGGGCAGCTGGTGAACTTCTAGCTAGCTAAGTTTTGACCTACTTTGTCGTCCCTTTCGTTAAATCTAATAGCGAATTTCCGAAGATTCCGAACCCATCAAATAAACACCTTCGTATTAGGATACCAAAGCAGCGAAGTAGTTAAATGCAGTTCTGATTCCTTCGGATGACTGAACCGCGACTCTAAGCTATGGGAAACGAATACACTAACCGAACCGTCCAGGCGCCGAGCATGGAAACGAATCAAGGCGAATTGGCTAGGCCTCCCATAGTGAGATTTAACACTGGGGAGGAACATTCAGGATTCTTTAGCGAAAACGGAAAACCTGATAATGCCATACTGATTGCAGCCACCGAACGATCCAGCTTTAAGCGAATTTTCAAATTCGGCCACCGAAGCAGGAAGAGGTCTTCGGATCCCTGCAGAATGTTACAGGTAGTCCCTGAAGACTGCCAAGGAGTCTTTTAATAATGGGCACTCATTTATGCTACGTATCATTGTCTGTCAACAGCCACATTTACAGTTAGGTTTATCTTGGACATTCCATGCAGTTCTGTGGATATGCCAAACACAGGCCATGACGAGTGCGACAACAGTGTATAGCGCAGCCAAGTCATAGCACAGTAAATCAAAGCTGGGTTCGGGTTAACGGGACTGCTATGTGATGTCATGTGTGTTTGTATTGGATCAGGTTAAGATATTTCCACAAGGTTGTGCACCTCCTCGTTGTCAATCTTCCGTTCTTCATCATTCGCATCGTCATCTGGAACCTGCATGACAAACATATCTCGGTCTTCTTAGTGAAGAATCTGCTTGTGATCATTGTCGCAGGAGAGCATCTATACGAGTTCTTCGTTGGACTCCGATAATGTCGATTAGGCGTAACATCCCTGCTGAAATCTTATCTTAGAAAAACAATAGATACAAGAGCTCAAGGTCATTCAAGGTCACCGATTTTGGTACCAATCGAAAGCTCATATACAACTTCCTATTAGTGATTAATGCTAACGTACCTCCTATCTTGCACAGTTTAAGGGTTACAGCTTTCCAAATGTCAAAAATCGCTATATTTCGCTACCCCTCTAGCGTTTAAGTCCCCCGATGGAGGGGTTCCCCTGGGACGATCTCCGTAAAATTTTCAGTGAATGTCAATGGATGGCCAAGGTACCAGACGGCGAAGAAAAATTGCCGAAAATTTCAACCGGCTGAATAGGGTGCACCAACGTTACAGACAGACCGACGACAGACGCATGGGCGATAGCATATAGTGAACGTGAACTCACGTTCACGTTCGCTAAAAACCGCCCGCACGTCTGAAATAAAATGAAATAAATGTTGCAATAAAATAAATGTAAATATTTATTTTATTCCAGCATTTGCTTTATTTCATATTAGCCCTCCGCATATCTGAAGGAAAACTCTACAACAATAGTACGTGGGCATGGATTTACAGTGTATCTTTATTCGGCCGCTATGCTAGCGCGGTATATGCTTATGCTGTCATCGTGTGTTTGTCTGTCTGTCCGTCCGTTCGTCCGTCTGTCTGTCAATCGTCTGTCACAAAGCGGGAGTTCTACGAAGACAGCTAAACATAGGATTACGCAAACAACGCCATACGATAGCCCAGGAACTCTAGTTTTCTGATGCCAAAAATACCGGCGAAATTGCAACGGGATCACCCACAATGGGGGCCCCAAATAGAGGTGGGGTAGGTTCAGATCGGCGATTTTCGACTAATATTTCGCTATAATTCAGAAACGGTGCAAGGTAGGGACATAGTAACTATGGAAAGCTAATAAAAACTTGTATGCGCTTTACCAAAAATGGCGCTATTTTCAGTGACCTCGAATGACCCCTTACTACCCCAAACCACCCGATATTCCGAATTTTGTATACCTTTTCATATTTTCGTAGTGGGTGGAGATAGAGACTTTAAATTTTGCAGGCAGGTTGATGGTAGCAAGTCGTAGCCCGATGATGACAGATCACGTGAACCGTTAAAATTTTGTGATGGGCACCAACCATATCTCTGGAACGGCTGAAGCTAGAGTGATCAAATTTTGTACATCAGTAGGCTATGTGAAGTCCCAGCATACGGAGGACGAATCACCACCCTTTAAAAACGTGGCCAAGGTCACGTGACCAATTTTAAATTTTTGGACCTCCAATGATATCTCTGAGTGGCCGAAGCTAGAGTCGTCAAATTTTGTCCACAGGTAGACTATACCATATCCTAGCCTAAGAATGACAGACATCCATAAAGGGGCGTGGTCAAGGTCAGTCACGTCTGGAACGGCTGAAGCGACAATCACCAAATTTTGTATGCAGGTAGAATATATCAAGTGCTTGATTTTCGATGACAGACTACTCCCTATGGGCGTGGTCAGAGTCACGTGACCCGTTTTTTAATTTTGCCGCAGTCATAACTTTGGAATTGGTGAAGCTACGCACTTCAAATTTCGTGTGCTGATTGACACATAGGAGTACTAGTGCACGTGTGATATGTTACTGCCGAAAAGGATTTGTGATGTGCCACGTGACCTCCTTAAATTTTTGGAAACAAGTGATAATATCTCGTTAACGGTGCAAGATGGAGACACAGTTGCAATGGAACACTAATAGGAAATCGTATGTGGCCTATCGAATCCGAATGGCACTATTGCCAATGTCCCATAATGACCTTGAATGTCACTTTTGCTGTTTGAAACCTTTTAAACTCACATACCTTGTGAAACATATAGCACGAGTTTACTAACATAGCGCGTCGCGCGGTACCTTTGCAGTAACAGAGCTTCTTGTTTTATACAGCAGTTAACAAGATTGCAACTGAAACAGAGCGTCTCTCGTTCCTTCTGCAATAGCCTAGCCTCTTATTTTAGTTTCATTTCACCTGCGTGAGCGGCTGAAATGAAACTGAAATAAAATTGTTTTGTTTCAGTTTTATTTCATTTGTAAGAGCCGCTTAAAACTAAAGTCTAAAACGAAAGTTTTAGACTAATGTCTAAAACTGTAAGTTTTGGACTTTGATTTAAAACTAAAGTTTAATCCGAACTCGGTTTAAACCCAGGTTTTAGCTGTGCAGTATAAATTTAGGTTTTAGATCAAAGTTTTAGACTTTAGTTTTACCGAAAGATAAAGTGGCTCACTTACAGACGACCAAAGCGACGGATCGACAGCATCACAGAATGGACAATGCTGAAGCTGGGACATGCTGCAAAACCACGCCAGCCTTTAACACGTCAGAATATTATGCGGTTACTAACAAATAACATGTGGCAAGATAAAGTGCTGTTTTGATAAACAGAAATTAACATGCTAGTCCTATAAAACATGTTCTGTATATTTCAAGATGTTGGCCTTGGAGTAGCTGAAGTACGTGACCTGCATAGGCCATTTATGGTCACTTACGGCGTCACTGTGGAAAAGATCACATGACTTCCTTTTACTGTCTCCCCATCTTGATCATTTCTGGGCTAAATGATCGAAAGTCGTTTTTTCCTACTCACATATATTTGTCATGCTGCTGAGGTGACGAATTGGTATTTGTAAAGATCTTTAATACGGCTAGCAACTGGCATTTATTGCTTGATGGCAGATGCATCTGTTTTGACAAACAACAACATAATGCTTGGCTGCTTGGTTATTAACATAAGAAGACACTGTCGTACAGTGTGTTTTATCACGCTTATTTTTACCCGCGCAGCGATGCGCTGGTATTAGCCATCGTCGCGTGTCTGTCTCTCTGTATGTGTGTCTGTGTGTTTGTCTGTCACACGCCGATATTGTATCAAAACGGCTTAACATAGGATCACGCAGACGACGCCACGTGATAGCCCAGGGACTCTAGTTTTTTGATGCCAAAAGTCGTTGGTGAAAGACCCCCATTCCCCTGAAACGTGCGGTCAAAGTAATTTTTCAAAAAACCTTTCAAAAAACCTCAATTTAGACCAATATTCGCTCATAGCGCGTCAGCCGTGAGAGCTGGCGAAAAAGTTTAATGAGCATCAATGGGAATTCGACAAGGCGCTTTCCAACGAGCCATAGGTGAACCGTGTACGTTACCCCTACCTCCCCAAAAGGGTGGTACAAAACGCAATTTTGCTGTTTTTTTCCAGTTTAATTTCTGTCGAAAAATGTCTGCTACAAAGTTACTTTGTATGAAAACGTCCAGCGGCAAAGTTGTATCTACATCATTGCTCTATCTAACGGTTCATACGTGGATTGCGGGCGACGTCCCCACCTACCTAAAATTTGCGCTCAAAGTGACCTACCCTTTCAGAAAAACACCGATTTGGACAGATTTCGCTTAATAGTGCCGCAGTCGTGAGAGCCAGCGAGAAAAGTTCAATTATCGCTAATAGGAGGTCGACAATGCGCTTTCCATCGAGCCATAGATGAACCCTATGCGTTACCCCTAAGTCTCCAAAGGGTGGCTCAAAACGAGAATTTTTACATTTGGCGTTGCCTTTCGTTTCTTTGTTGCAGATAATCGTAGACATTTCAAATTTAATATGTGGGTTGAACATAGCAAGTCCCAGCCTACGGATGACAAACAGTCCCTGAAATGGGCGTGACCAGGTCATGTGACCCATTTTAAACCTATAGTCTCTCTAAGATATCTCTGGAACGGCTTAAGCTAGATACTTCAAATTTGATGTACATTTTGAGTTTGTTGACCATGGCAAGTCCCAGCCTACGGACGACAAATTGTCCCTGGACGGGGCGTGGTCACTGTCACGCGACCTCTTTAATTGTTGGAAAATAAGCAATAGTATCTCGAAAACGGTACGAGATAGCCTCATAGTTTCTATTAAATTCGAATAGGAAATCGTATGCGCTCTATCGAATGGTTATGCTGCCGATGACCTTGGGTGACCCCTAAGCAAGTCAATATATATAAGCACGTTAAACCACCTAAATTTAAACATTTTGCATTGCCTTACACATCTTTGTAATTGGTGATCGCCAAGACTACAAATTCGATGTAATGGTTGAATGTGCAAGTCACAGCCTACGGACGACAAACTGTCCCTGATAGGGGCTTGGTCAGATCATATGAGCCATTACAAAATTTTGCGGCTCAATTCTAGCAAATCGATGACACCACCAACAAAAGGACGTGGTTATGGTCACGTGACTGTTTTAAAATTTTGCCGTTTGTCGTGATGCAGCGCGTTGCCGATGACCTTGGGTGACCCCTAAGCACGTTAAATAAACCACCCCAGTTTCTACATTTTGCATTGCATTATGCATCTCGTAATTGGTGAACTGATAGCAAAGACTACAAATTTGATGTAAAGGTTGAATGTGCAAGTCACAGCCTGCGGACGACAAACTGTCCCTGATACGGGCGTGGTCAGGTCATGTGTTCCATTACAAAATTTTGGGGGCTCTAATCATATCACTGGAACGACTAAACCTAAAGTCGTCAAATTTTGTACACGAGTACACTATTCAATTTTAGCAACAGGATGACATATCACCAACAAAAAAGCCTGGTTATTGTCACGTGACTTTTTTAGAATTTTGCTGTTTGTCGTGATGCAGCGCGTCGCGCGGGTTTGTCTGCGACAGCTGAGCTACTTGGAAAAATTTTACGATACGATTTTTGTATGTATATTCCCAAAGTTATTACTTTTTACTGAATACGATTATTTGCGGCACCATGTTCAGTAGCCTTTCTATGCACTAATTGCCAGTAATCAGGAACTAATTGCTAACATTGTACCTGCTGCAACTGGTTTGAAGTTGCTCACTTCTGTAGTGTTTTGACATGGAAATCAAGACGTTAATCAGTTTAACGTTGTTTTTTGTCATTCTGTTATATTTGTTGCATACGCATGTTAGCCTATGAAGAAGGCGAAAGTTTTTGCACAATTAATATCTATTTGGAGGAATTCGTCACCTTCTGTAATTAGTCCAGTCACCAGGCAGAAGTTATAGCAGCTAAGCTACCATACGATTAGCTACCAGACAGGTGACTGGTTGCAGGTGTACGTCTTGTTATGTAACCAGCCTTGCAGGCCAACTGAGCCTGGCCATCTCTTTATGGGTAGGTCCAATGATCTCGGACATTTCAAAAGAAGAAACGGCAAATTCTAGGCCCTGCACTAGCATACTGGAATGGTTAGTTAAAAGTGCTCAATAATTGCGTCTAATCCCAGGTGGCTAAAAGTGAAATCGAGATGATTAGCTCCATGCAGTGAAAATTGTTGCCTGTGCTATATCGTTTTTGTGTCGTGTGATTCGGTTCATGTACGCTGTGTGTCAAAAACGACCCCTGATATATTTTGTAATAACTTCGACAAATGTGGTGCACTGCACTGCAGTGTCAATAATATTGGTATAAAGAGTCTCCAACGAGTCTCCAGTCTCTGGGTATACAAATTGTGACATTTGAAATTCTGGGTACCAGCATTGGTTAATTCTATGACAGCCATTTATAACGGACACGTTTCTTTCACACACTTTAGAGGCAGGTTGTATTGAATAAAGTGGACAGCTCGTGAATGAGGAGACATGGTTCTCAATGTGGTATGACTCAGACTAGATCCTTCGGCACTTCTTCCTGCTGGAAACGTGTCCTTCCTGTCCAGAACGAAATCGTTGACGTCGCAATAATCCAATATCTTGCATTCACACACTTTCAAACAGTCATCGCAGTGGCGTCGGCGTTCTCGCAGCGCGACAATCAGCTGCCTAGTCTGCAGGA
>Ga0209780_1003512_pt1 | contig 11738 bp, 9 predicted proteins | sample WorMetexBAHAMAS2_FD_187384 | JGI IMG/M metagenome (GOLD analysis project Ga0209780, IMG submission 187384) | Marine gutless worms symbiont microbial communities from Max Planck institute for Marine Microbiology, Germany - Inanidrilus exumae... | ecosystem: Host-associated > Annelida > Digestive... | reverse complement strand
GGCTTGTTTACGCAAGTACAGTAAGACAAGTACAGCCTGCTTATTGGGCTCATAAGATCTTCATATCAGATGTGAAGATCTTACAAGCCTGCATAGTATATAATATAATGTAAAATGTCAGTTTGTATAGAGTGTCAGTGCCAAATCCTCTAATACATGGCACACATTAGTATGCAGAGATAAGAAATGTTTTCAATGGATGGACCAAATCTGCAGTACCATGGATGGATTGCCAAGAAACGACATTGTAGAATTACCAACGTAAACACCATGTGAACATTGTTCTTTCGTCTGAAACATTGCAGCAAATACAATTTACACAACCAGAAAATGACAAATTTTGCATGATATTCTGCAGACTGCTGTAATAACATGATATTCTGACAAACAACAAGAACAAGCACATGTTATGGTACTTATTACACTGCGGATTTGGTGAGTTTGGCATCATTAGACTGACTGCAGTGAAAGCAGATGCTGAACCAGTATGATGGTACTGTCAGGTGATGAGTGGCAACTGAGCAGCGATGCTGCCTTGATGTGGTCAGTTGAGACTGGTACAGTGTGAGCCGGCAGATACTAAGGAGCCCGTACTGTCCAGTGTCGAGTCATACATACATGTCAGGCCAGTGAAGCTTGGCGCATGTCAGCTGTATTGGGCCGTGTGTTTACGATGTGCTGTAGATTTACCTGTACGAGTACAGTGACGACTTTGACCTCATTGAACGACCTCGCCAGGTGTATCCCAGTGCTGTGACGTGGTTCAGGTGTAACATGATTACCCCTCGACAGTCTGCCATTGCTCGACCTTTGGGGTAACTCTGCTCGTTTCCCAGTCTTTATTGATAGTGATTTCCTGTCTTTTTTATCCATGCGTTATACACTGGTGTCCTCTGTCATTCTGCTATTAAGCTAGGTTCCTGAAAATTATTGGGTTATACATGGAACTACCTTGTTTTCTAGTCTATAAGACACAGCTGACTATAATTTCTGACCGTTGTAATTTAGCATACAATGAATATAGTAAGTTGACAGACATGAATGACAGTCATATCTGCATATGAATCAGTATTAATAATTTGTGTTGGGCAGAAAATTAAATCTCATGTTTAAGATGCTGTGCCACATCCTTCAGTTTATAGTTAGTTGGTTGGAGTTTAACGGACCCTTTCAACACAAATGTGGCTATATCAGAGACGAAAGGTCACGGGTGGAGAGCTATCCTTACCCAGTAATATATTAACCTCAACCCTGGCCGCCTTTTTGTCCAGCAGCCACCCAAAAAGGGAAAGGGTCAAGAGGCTCATTTAAATTATTATGCTAGCGCCTACAACAGGTGGAGACAACTATCACACCACAAGACAAATCTAAATCAGATACTACAAAACAAGCTGCATCCTTGACTAAAAATACATATGACATGAAATTAACACACACAAAAACTAAAGCCAGCTTTTGTCGCCTCCTACAACATCCGGCCTGAAAACGGGAGTGGGACTGTTCTGGTAAAATGGGAAGGGATGGAAAAGCAAGAAATAGACGAAGCGAGTAAGAAAGGGAAAAAGAGAAAAGTAAAAGATTCTAAAAGATAGAGTAGAAGATGGGGAAGTGAAGGGATAAGGGGAAGGAGGAATTGCCCCGGGCTTTTCAGACTATAGAAAGGAATAGTGCAGCTTGTACTGTTGAGGATGCAGTCGTCATTGGGAATAGGAAAGACTGGTAAACTGCCCTCTCCGATCTTCATTTCACCCGTTATGGTGACTGTAGGATTCTGATTTCTTTAATGAATCACATACTGGATCAGCCAGATATTCCTGTAGAATGAGGTTATTGTTGTTCGTAGGTTTGCAACAAAGCCGCCAAAGTCCCTTGTTTCGTCAACCACGCCGCCTGCCGAGACCGTCACCCAGGTATCATCCGTGTCCAGCCAGACTGCAGGTAATGAGCCGACGATTCAGTGGGCGTCTCCACCGGCGAGGTCCTCCGAGTCGACGAGTGACACTGTCGTGGCGTGGTTTGGTCCACTGACATTCCGGTCGACGACACTGTGCGAAGTGGAGCTCGTGTCCGGAGTCAGTCCTGATTACCGGCTCACGCAGATGTTAGTTTTCTCTTTGTACTCAACCAGATCTTTGTGAGCCATACCAGTGCCAATCTGCACCCCACATAATTCATAATAATAATAATAATATGCACATTTCTATACTGCCATAAGGTCGTAACTTCAGAGGAGGTGGCAGAGCAGGTCAGGTCATGTTAGTCAGTGTTCGCCAGGTGAAAAAAAGAGTTTTAAGCCTAGATTTGAAAACTGTTAGTGACTGACTATCGAGAACTGTCCTAGGAAGTGAGTTCCAGCATACATGGCATGTGTGTTAATTTCAACTTTTGTGCAATTTTTTTCTTATATTTTAGAACTTGTACTGTCTTGTATGAGAAGAAATGGACAGTAGAAACTTTCAGTGGTATCAGCAAACTATGTGAACAGACAGAAAGTTAAGTCCTACCAATAGCAAGGGAGCAAAGACTGATGTCATGTCTACATGGGACCAAAGTCATAACTTGCTGTCCGGAGTAAACAGTCTTTTTATCCCACAAACGGAACCTGGCAGATGAGTATAGTCTACATTTTTGTGTGAGTAAGTTGTTGGTTTGTTTTGTAAATTTTGGTTTACTTTACCAGTATACTTCATAGCTAGTCACAGTAAGTTAATCTGATTGAGTCTGATTCATACAGGTAACTTATTAATTTAAATACATTGTTGAGAGTGAAAGAAAATATTTATTATCATCATCATCATCAAATAAAAATTTATAGTGCATAAATTACAATAAACTGGCCATTGGCACATTACAATAGTCAATAGGTACAAAGAGACAATCCAACGAATATAACACAGAAACATGGACAGATTAGCTGAAACTGATGCGTAAAAGATGTGTTTTAAAAATTCGTTTAAGATGGTTCATATTATGAGTGGAGCATATGGACGACGGCAGTTGGTTCCATGCTAGTGGTCCAGCATACGAGAACGATCTTTCCTGGCTGTAGTTCACTATTATCAACAAACTACCATCATTTGCTAAGTAGAGCACTACAACCGGAACCGGAAATGCCCGGTCACCGATGGTGGAAATGTACATGTGGTGAACGATCAGCAACGGTGATGAGGCTGACCACAGACGATGACCATTGTCAGATTTCACGTTGGCAGAGCAAGAAAACCAAGAGGGACACCGGCTAACCTAAGATCATCTGGAAAATGACCGTTAAATAGAAGTTTTAGTTGTATGTAATAAGCTTAGTAGCGGTGACTGTGTGTATTCAGAGGGCCAGTGTTGAGGCTGGACATGCGAGTATCACACATAGCGTTAAATGAGCGTTATCACTTCAACAAGCAGACATCACTGGACCGTGACGGCCGCCAGTGTGTGTCCGCCGGCATCACGTACAGCTACTGTCGGCTGCGTCCCGTCATCCGAGACGTTGACCAGTTTATTCAGGTTGCCATGGGCATGAAGCAGTGGGACTGCGTAAGTTCTTCCTCATCGTCCTTCTCGACTTTCATGTCTCTGGAGTCACTACGGTTATCTGGGTGCCTGGGTGGGCAGAGATTACGATCTAGAAGGTAGCACACAAAAACCGGGACGTCTGCCGCTATAAGGCCAGATATTTCACAAGGTATTGTAGTTGCATGTTTACGGTGCATTGTGTGATGTTTAGTTATCACAAATTTACTGATGAGTCTCACAGTAAGAGAATTTTTATGCCTCATCCTATGGGATGCAGATAGGTGTTGACTTTTATCATGATTTACTAGCATAGGGATATTGTTATAATATGCGTGGTGCCAGTTTGTGCTGTATTGCATTGTTACTAGAGCGGGAGCATTTAATCAACAGTCATTATGGCAGCGGTGCAGTGTTAATAGTGACCTTGGTTAGTTCATTACACAAGAGTGACCACCAAGTGTCACTCGCTAAGTGCTTAATACGTCACTTGATTTAGACACACACATACCCTTGGTCAGCGCTAGCTAACTATGGCACATTGAACGGCAACCTCTGCCTTCCGAAGTAATAGCTTATGCCACTGCTGCTGCAAGCCTACCACCCACTGCAACAAATCACGTGACCCTGTTGACCTACTGGATAAGCTCTCCCTCAGTCATAAGATTTGCTGTAAGACTATGGCAAGACTATGACTTTGGTTTCATTTGCAGTTCAGATTGTCATATTTACTGTGGCTTCACCTTGTCTCTGGAATCAACTCCCTTTATCTCTTCGTCAATTTCGGTACCAGTTTCTCCATTTCCAACTCACCTGTTTCTTCACTCATTACTGCTTTCTCTTCTGATTCACCACTCTGCTCATCCATGACTCCCTCTCGCTTTCACTCCCGGTTTAAAACCTACCTGTTTCACAAATCCAACCCCTGTAGTATTTATTGTAGCTCTTCTATCTATCATTTTTTCTTTTTGTTGGTCGGTTTCTGCCATATATCATTAGATGAAATATATCTGAGTTTTTGTTTTTTGCCCTGTTTTGTTTCATTTGTAGCATAGCTGCATGTAACTGCGGTTCATTGTAGGGCTGTGTGGTTGCGTTGAGTGCCGATGCTCATCTGGTTATACTGGCTGACTGTGCAATTACACAACGACTTGGTTAGTGTCCTATAGCCATAGTTCGGTGAATTTATAGATGAGAGCTGCATAAAAGATATAAGAGAGAGTATAACTTTAAAGATATAAATATGCTGTGGTTGAATGACTGTTTCTTTGTGTCTTCCCATCTTTTTCAATATACAGCATCTGAGCTATGATGATTGTCTGGAGCTTAGGAGAGAAAATAATCAGAACTGTTCTGTGCTGTATTGTGTATGACAGTTGTGCACAATGATATGCACACACTTGTGAACAGTTCTTAAATTTGCATGTCGGTTCAGGTGTAGTATTCGTTTTTGTGCATTTGTTTAGGTTTATCATTTTGTGTTTTTGTGTTAGCGTAGATCATTTTATTTCTGTGTTGCTCGCTTTTATTGTGTTGGGTTTAGTTTCTTCAGTGTCAACTTACCAAGCCAAGAGATTGGCTGGGAAGAACGCCACTGAAATGATCTGTTCTGTGTCGAGTGGGACGTAAAACCTTAACTCAGTGTATCATTCAGTTTTTTATCTTGAGCCTGGCTATGTAATGTATAATATTGTGCATTTGTTTAGCATATAATAGTATAATCATATGTGGAGGGCTTGATGGAGTATACTGTCATCTCTGTGACCATTACCACCTCTGAAGTTATGACCTTATAGTGGTGAATAAATGCTTATATTTGCCAATATTTTTTGTTTTGAGACCGGCTTTATTAGGTCGACTCATAAGAGTCGACCTAATAAAGCCGGTCTCAAATGTCCATCAGTCTGTCCATCTTTCTGTCCACAAAAAGTTTATTTGATTTTGATGAAATTTGGCATGTATGTAGAGGTCCATGAGTGATGCATGACAGTATGCAGTATGACTCGATCCAAGGTCACGAGCCCTTCAAAGTTGGAAATCTGGCCGTTTTCAAATGCTATCTCCTCCGCCATTTACATTGTGAGCTGGCAACTGACCACACATTCTTAAACTAGGGCACAATATCTAAATTTGGTTTGGACCTGATTTTTATATTTGTCCTAGTTTGTGTGTCATATGACTGAATTTGGCAGAAATGTCAGTTGTGAAGAGTCGACCGTCAGTCCCATACAGGGCTAATTTATTACTTATTTTTTACTTGTTTTGTATATGTTATCTTTTCATTATTATGTGCATAATTCTACTGTTTGCTTTTTGTCTGGACCTGTTGCTAAAGAAATTTTGTCTTTGTTTTTTGCACTATTGTTGCTTCTGTCATTATTGAAAATTACAATATGAATGAAAAAATGTTAGTGGAGGAGTACGTATTAAAATGAACATGTGTTCAGGATTGACGGCGCCTGCTTCACAACAGCTGTTGCACTGCATATTTGTAACTAAGACAGCTGGCTTCGACTATGTGCCTGGTATGTGCAATTCCGTTATGTTTCTTATGTGTTTTTTTGTGGGCAGATTTGTGACAACAGTTTGTGTCAGTTGACTAAATATGTCAAGTAATTCAGAAGTTTAGTCATTGAAGCTCAGCAGCTGTTATATGGATTTTGTTTAACTGACTGATTTATATTGGTCAGCACTAGTAATTTGGGTGTCCCCGAGGTCTCCCTAAGAACATTTTTGGCATATTTATTTGTGGCTGCTGCTGAAATTCTTTACAAGTCAGATGCTCTTCCTGTTGTCCAGCTGAAAGTCTCAATGCATTGATATTGTGTCATCAGTGGATAGCCTTCACTAATAATTACCACCACTTCTAACCTGCTTGGTGTTTAGGCCACATTGCCTGCATGCAGTGCATAGATGCGGCCTGTTGGTACATATGCCACACGTAGCATGGTCTGAATGTCTGTCTGTGTGTATGCGTGTGTTGTGCACACGGGTGAGCTGTGGAATAATGGCCGAACCAATCAGGATGCCATTTGGGGGGCTGACTCATGTTGGTCCAAGAAACTGTTTATTGTATGGGGTTTCAAATCTCCCCCCCCATGGGAATGGGCAGTTTTGAGGGGAGACATGTGCCCACCCATGATAACTTTCCTACACATGAATGCGTTATGCATTGTTTGCCTGTCACCGCGGGTGAATGGATGAATTAATTCGCTGCCGTGAGTGACAGGATGGCATTGCAGCCTCTTGCCACATTACTTTAGACACTTGTTAGGAGTTATGCCAGGTTAGGCCCGGTCGCCAAGAGCAGATTTGTGGAATTTATTTGTCCACAGAAGTTCTTATTTCGAATAGATGTAGGAAGAAAACTGAGGGTGGACCAGATAACCCAGGTTTGCATGAAAAACGGCCATTTAAAATGCAGGTAAGTAGGTAAGAGCTAGCAAAATATACTTACTGGTTTTGCCCAGCATGAAAATTATCCTTGAAAAGAGTAGTGTTAAATTCTGTTTTTGGAGAGGTTGTCTATTTTTACATTTTTGTAAGTTATTTGTAAGTAAAGGTGGAATGTAAAGTTGACATTGCATTTGTGTTTAGATCCTATGTGGAACCAGAAAGCAGTGGATCGCAGTGTATCAGGATATGATGAAGACGTGGAGCCCACGATGTCAGATTCTGATGATGATGAAGACGACGATGATAACATTATCCGACGGTCGACAGTGTCACCGCGAAATGTCCGTCGGGCAGAATCCCTCAAAGGTCCGTACAGCCTGCTGTCACTGCCTCTGCCGTCGGATGCTCCAGATTCTGGGCGGCGCGGGTCAGATCGAGAAAGTCCGGAACGGTCTTCGTATTCAGCGACGTCAGTTCGGTCGCCACGGTCATTAGATCAACGACTGGACGAGCTGTTAGCAAAGGGAGAGCTGGGAGATGGAATATCACCTCCAAGCTCCGTAAGTGACCAACAGTCGGACGTCGAGGATTCCCTCAGCGAAGAAGAACTGGATATAATCAAGCTTCGGAAACCTGTAACAGTCACGCTGCAACCCGGAGCATCCAAAGTGAGCCATTCCACCCCATCACAACCCAAGCCGTCAGATCCAAAGTCATCAGACCGGAAATCTTGTGGTCCGAGAGGCAGTGACCATGTCGCACCGGTAGTCCAAGACAATGCCCCTTTGACTGATGACATGGTGGATCAAATTGTTCGAATGAAACCGATGCTGGCAAGAGCAACACGCCAACCCTTGCCGTCTGCTGCCAGCAACTGTCCCGAGGACCTTTCTTTAAAATCTCATCACAACTTGCCCGTCAGTTATTCATCCTGGCCGTGCAGTTCCGAGAGAGTTCTGCCGACAGTTTCTTCTGATCCAACATCTTCCTGCATTTTTACGACTGTAAGCACTTTTGTGTCGTCCACGTCTGTTACCACTTCATCATCAACAATCTCAAGGTCAATGTCCCCTTCCAGCCATATGTTGGAGGACATTCAAGGTAGACCAAGTATTGTAACCAAATTTCCGTCTTCAGATGATGTTCGAGTTGGACCAAGTACCGTAACCAAATTGCCACCCTCGACGTCATCCAGTGATGTCCGAACTAAGTCGGACGTGATTGAGAAAAGGACAGAAAATGTAATTACGTTAACGTCGTCTTGTGTCATACCTTCTGTGACTTTGATCTCGTCAGTGCAGGACTGTACTAGTCCATCTGGCAGTGATAATTCTGTGATCACCAGGTCAGCCAGTGGCACTGCCAGTTGCCCAAAGAGAGCTTCAGACCGTCCCGTCGGACCACTGGTGTTGGACACTGAGCCCCGTACTGTGCCTACTACTGCGTCGAGGTATCAGAAATATCTCTCAGTTACACACAATATAAAAGCCGACTGCTGCCTTCATTTTAACAGCTGTTTTTCCAGGCAAACCTGAGTTATTCGGTTCTTCTCGGTTTTCTGGAGGAATACATTTGGGCATAAGTAGAACCACTGGTGGCACCAGCAAATGAAACCTGGGTGGTCTTAAGCTCGCAGTATGGCGAGCATGGCTGCATGGGTGTGGGGTCTGTTTGGTTCTGGGGCAGAGTCGCTGGTCAGGGCCGGGGCGAGGATGAAAAGCCCCCCTGCCCTGATATGCTGAAAGTTTTTTTGGCACTGTATGTTCATAGGATGGGAAAATTTGCCCCTCATGCCTGTTTATCTGCTGCTGAACTGCCACGTGATTTTTATCTGTTTTTAATCAGCTGCCTTTCTCTCTTCGTCAACCTCATTCTGGTACCAGTTCTTCCATTTTAGACTCACCTATTCCTTCACCCGTCGCTTCTTCCTCTTTTGATTCACTACTCTGCTCATTCGTAACTCCCACTCTCTTTCACTTCCGGCTAAAAACCTACCGCTTTCACAAATCCTACCCCCGTAGTTTCACTTCTTTCTCCCGGACTGTCTCCACGGACTTTTGCCTGCACAGTTTCTTCTGAGCTACTCGGTTTCGGTTTTCATTTTTCCTTATTTTGGTTTTTGTGCTGTGCGCTAGATTAAGCTGCCCATTTTGTCAGCTTTTGCGTGCACGTTAATCTACCACATCGTATCATATTTGCTGTTGTAAAGTGCATTTTTTGTATTGTCAGTGTGACGATACAGCCTATGCTGTGTTCTGTCAACTTCTGAAATGCTTTGAGTGGCTCGTGATGCATTTGCCTTTGAGTTGTCCACTTGGGTGGGCTTGGTCTAAATTTGGGCCATCTTGAACCAGTCAGCCCAATAGCCGGCATTGCCACTGAATAGCAATGGTTTGTTACTGGCCAGATTTCCTTCCAGTTGCTCAGCCAGCAGTGTCAAAGTACAGAAGGAAACCCAGAGCACTGATCTGGCCTACATCCTTACTTCATCCACTACTGAACTCTTTGACAGAATGTTATTGCACCATTTACGCTAGTTTTCCCAAACGTTATCTGCCAGAACAAGTGAAGAAAAAAACAGAGGGCGTGTTAACCCTGGTTCACATGGCTGTTAAAATAGCGGTGCTGTCATTTTATGTTAGCGCATTGCAGTTATTGTAGGCTAAAAGAGCATATATTGGAAATACTTTACGGGGTATAAATGGTCTTCATGCATTCGGCAATAACTCTGCAGAAGGTGAACCAATTTGGATGAAATCGAGATAAATGTGAGGGGCTGGCCCGATCCGAGCAGCAGCGACAGTTTGATAGGGATCTTTTTTCCAAAAAAAGCAAAAATTGCTCAAAATTTCCAGGACTTGCGACTTCAGGCCTTCATAACTCCACAATGATTACAGAACACTGGAAATTCACGGCCAAATGGCCCCTCTATTGGATGTCTAGTTTCCATTTTTATCACTAGAATCAATTCAAAGTCTTTCTCCTGGGCTGTACGTTCCGTACAAGAAAGGTACCTACCCAAATTATCGGCAACATCTGACGTCCGATATTGCATATTAAAACCAATAGTAAACTGCAGTGCTGATGCGGCCTAGTGAGCGATATATTGAAGAAAGCAGACTGAATTGGAAACTGAAAATAAGTAACACCGCAGATAATGCTGGCATTACTCAGTCGCAGGCACGTGATACTAGGTATCGTCGAATGCAGGAACTAAAGCTTGTGCATCAGTAAATAAGTAAAATGTCGTGTCACCTGTCGAGTACGCTGGTGGTAAACGCTCTCTTCGAGCCTATATTGCAGTGTGTCTCCATATACACTGCAACCCGTCTAGTTGGAATCTGTCTTTTGGAACTCCCTGTATCTCTCTTTCTGTGAACTCTGTGTTGACGTTGGTACTATTCCCTGGAAATATTTCAGGAGGTGTCGTTGATTGTACTCGATTATAAGTTAATTACTAATTTAATTTTTGGTTCGTTAGACCACAAAGTGGGTTTCGTTTTTATTGACTTATATTTAATTTCGATTTTTTTGGCAAATAGTGCTTATGTAGTGAAGATTTTCCTTATGACACCTTTGTTTTGTATGTGACAGTAGTTCATGCGGCACACTTTTGACTAGCAATGCTGATGTATCAGTAACAGCAATCTCATCATCTACTTGCCACGGTAAGAACTAGATCTTGTTGTCCTTGATTTTTTCTTCTATTGACAAAAATACCGTCTTATCAGTTTGACACCCTGCTGAGATCTTTTATCAATATTAATCCTTGGCAGTAACACTAATAAAACATAAATAAGTAAACATAAATTTTTAGAGTGGCCTAAATAACAACGTTACTACAAGGACCATTAACAGTATTTAATCAGTAACAGCAGTTAATTTAGTACTAATAATAGAGGTGAGTTATTAATTTTTTTGACTTTCTCCAATAGCTAGATTGCTATATTTTACTAAATATCTGCCAATTGATGGAATTATTTTTCACAGTTCTGACAGAAAAGAACCATGTCGGGAAATGGCAATACAATTTTGATTGTCACCAGAACAAAAATTTATCACTAGCTGCATATTCGGTGATAAAACAGTCAGCTGAATATTGAAAATCCAGGATTTACTTTTTAACAAAAAAAATGCTTTGCGGAATGCTACTGTTGCACAGCATTTTCATCCACACATGCCTATAGGCAAGCTGTGGATATATCGTTTACTGTTTGTAATTTTTGTTTGTTTGGATGGTTATGGATTTCTCTGCCGAAGGTAAAGCTAAGCGGCATCAAATTTTGCACGGTGGTTCGTCAGCATCCTGCGCAGGGAATCTCCCATTTTGGGGAACTTTGCTCCCCAAGAAGCTCCCCAGAAGCCCAAAATCGGATTTATGCAGTTGTGCAATTTGTGTGGGGGCTTGAACACGCGTGGCCTATGCGCTTGCCGATTCGTCCAGCACGTTGGCTACATGTAGGATCGGCATGTGTAGATAGAGGTCGGTCGGCACTGATGTACTTGTATCGTTGTTCATCATTACTTTGTTTGCAAAGGTTGCAGTAAATGTGAAATACTTGAACATGAAATGTTTCTGGCACTGTATGATGTCTAGATGATGCCAGTTGTGGAGCAACGGTCAGCACTGCAATTGTGATAGCGGACGAGCTCACGAGCATAAGTTCGACTTCTGAGCTTCGTTCCGCAGAGACGTTGGCAACCAAGTCAACAAATGATGATGCATTGCCAGATTCAAGTAACGTTGAAAGCTTGGATAATGTGGTGCTGGGTCTTGACGGCAAAGTTGACAGTCATGTCAGCGTCACAAGCAACAGTGATCCACCCGACAGTGG
>Ga0209780_1003511_pt1 | contig 11741 bp, 11 predicted proteins | sample WorMetexBAHAMAS2_FD_187384 | JGI IMG/M metagenome (GOLD analysis project Ga0209780, IMG submission 187384) | Marine gutless worms symbiont microbial communities from Max Planck institute for Marine Microbiology, Germany - Inanidrilus exumae... | ecosystem: Host-associated > Annelida > Digestive... | reverse complement strand
AAGAAGCAATCTGCCAAATTTGTTTAAAATCCGTCGAGTTTTACGAAAGTTATGGCGAAACACATTTTGGTGTGTTTTTTATGCCCCACAGTGTAGTTTGTTGAATGTGCTTGCACGTGTAAAGCTGCGTGTATGTTTATTTAGTTAAGTGGCAACACAGCGGTGGAGTCGAAGAATGTTTGCCTGCAGCTGGTTGATGGGCATCGGAATCTGTTGAACCATGGAGTTATTCAGTTGTTCATGCAGCAGCATCCGACTCGACGTTACTGTGACAATGTGAGTGGTGCTGTGTCACTGTCACCGTATTCAGATGTCACGCTGGACTCATTGACGAGCCTCGAGTCTGTGTATCAATTTGCAATGACTGCCACCCACCAGTTGCCTCCGCAGCGATTGTTGTCTGGAATTGCCGCGAGTGTCGGAGGCCGAGACGTGTGTGACCGACTGAGAGTTCGTGACATGCAGATGTTTGGTTGTCTAGTCGTGGAGCTATTTCTCCCGGCATCATGCTGGTCACTCTCACGTGACGATTGCAGTGATGTTGGACGTAGAACCAGCTTATCCGGCCGCTATCATCTCGTCCGCAACCTCCTCTTACAATCACAGCATCAGCTTCACTGGTACGTTGTACACGTGACACTTGTTTGCCAAGTTCATAATTATAATCGTCATGATGATTGTAATTAGCATTTATTGTATGCCCTAGGGCTGTTGAGCGATTAATTTTTTTAATCGTGTTAATTGCGCTATTAATTATTTTAATTGCGCATTAATCACGATTTTAATTCACATTTCTTTTGTGTTGTGATACAACACAAAATAATTATAAAATGAATTCACAGACATGTAAATGGTACACACAACACAGACGGCATATCTGCGGAAATGGATGGACGCCAAAATGTCCGCGTCTGCACTCTCTGTAAATGACGTCTCACTGGTCCTGCAGTTCTTAACTCGGGTTCCGGCTATTAACCTGTATAATGGCGGTAAAATGGTTGCATATGTGTCGTGTGTACCATTTACATGTCTGTGAATTTATTTTATAATTATTTTGTTATTTTTAAGAACTATGGAAAGCAAATATTTGAAATATATTTTACTTAACCACACTGTAAAGCATGTTGAAACTTGCAGTGTATTATCTCTTCAGAATCCCTGTTGATATGCTGTGGACTACAGACTACAATAGTGTTTTGTGTTAAGATGTTTATTAAGAGTCGTTTTTTATTACAGGTCTGTAAGACGAGCTGTGAGTTACCTGTTGAATCTGAGCAACCCATGGACAGCTGATGATATTGATGGAGAAACAGGAGCATTGTTTATGTATCCTTCACAGTGTCTGGATGGTCTGCCTCCTCCCGATGTGGACATGTTGTTGCATGCAGGTCTACAGTTGCTGTCCTTTCCGCCATACTTTGAAAGCCTGTATTATTATTTGCATCGGTATATTGAACTTGGGAGTCGTTTCGCAGAATCAAAAGATGAGCTGAATCGAACTGAGACGGAACGAGTGTCATTGTTGACCCAGTACCTGACGAGAATGTCTTCAAAGCTAGGCGTCGACGGCCTCGAACTTGTTATACCGTACGTTTTGCAGCGGTTCACAGATCTTCAGGTAAGTGCTGCTCAGGCTGCGTGGTCACTTTTCTATCCACTGTCGCAGGCTCTTGGACCTGCTAGGACAGTCAGGTATTTCCTGCCAGCACTAACGTCTCTGTTTGACACGGAGGAAACGTCTGTGAAGTATCTGAAGATATACCACCGCAGTTTCATTGTTCAGCTGATCGTTCGGCTCGGACTCGAGACTTTTCTCGGTTCATTTTCCACTCTGCTTGTGGAAGCAGTTGCTGGATACAAGGACTTCCCGTCGGGAGATGCAACGAGCCTCGATAGTATCGACGATGTTGTTGGTGTTGGTGATCACAACGAAACGCCCGTGATCCGTCAAGTTTACGAGTCCGATCTCGATCTCACTCCAACCGATGAAACCGATGTTGTTCTCGAGAATGGCAACACGTTCGGTTTGTATGTGGACGATGAGGAAACTGGATCAGTGAGTAGCGTGCCGTGGACTGAAGGTGTGCCGGGTGATGAGACGTCACAGGAAAGTGGCTGTGTGGTTGACGGTCCTAGCGTCGCTGGTGTCATGCACACCGTGCAGTCGGAGCCAGCAAGACTCGGCACCGATGATGCCAGCTTGCTGGACGATTTCATTGGCCAGCCACAGTCCGTCGTTGTGGTCGACTTGTGCAACGGTGAGGCGACAGTTCGTAGCCTTGCCGGCGCTGGCGACCAGTCAGTGTCGACCCGCAGTAATGAATTCCCGTCGCTTTGCCGTACTCGCAGTGCTGAGTGCAATGTGAGCAGCTTCGCTGCTGACACACTGAATTGGTTGTCCGAGAGACTGGGACCGGTCCTCACTGCCAAATACTTGTCACGAAACCTGCTGCGGATGTTGACGTTGTGCTACTGTGGTGAGGAACAACTGGTACCAGTAACTGACTATAATGGTAAGTCCTGACGTTTTGTCAGTTGTGTAATAGCCAAGCCACTCTCGGCTAATCTGATTTACCTTCAGCTTTACCTTTACTTTTAACTGTCTGCCCATTAGCTTTTGAGCGTATGTTTTATGTTTTTATTAACTTTTAATAACTTTTATTGTTCTGCACCTACGTTCTCTAAGTTCTTACGTGAGTTTGTAATAGGCCCACTACAAATGATGGTGGTGGATTTTGCATCAGTTATATGATTATAATGATTATGAGGCAACGGCGTTGAGGAGATCTCTCGCATCTTCTCGGTAATCCGAATGCACTGGTTGTAGTCAGCAAAGACCGTAAAACTGCTTCAACAGAATCCTCCAGTTATTAATTGGTGGTGTCGGCTAACACAGGTTGACCTCTGCCAGCCACGCAGCATTGAAACTAAATTCAGCATGCTGTAGTGGTGAAAGAATATCTGTTGGGTGAAACAGTGTCAGGCAGCTTATTTAGCAGTGACCAATAATGACATACATGCTTATATATATTGCACTGATTTTCCTAACTTGCCACTGCTGTGTGTGCTATCTTTTTGCACTAGCTAACTTTCTTGTTATTCTGTATGCTGAATGTGTGGTATGAAATTTGAACTGATTTGTATGTATATGCAGCATAGTCAACAATTTTATGGCAGTGATTATGGATGTGATGATGTGGCAGAGAACACCTATTTACAACTGTATTACCAAGTTTTCTTATGTAACTGTGAACATAAAAATTCACAAGTGCATTTTTCGTGAAAAAATGAGGACTTACAGACAGCAAACCTGTCTGTAATTTGTAATACATCTCCACTTCTTTTTTGTGGGCATACTAGGGCTGTTGAATTAACAGGTCAACTAACGTGATAGTTTGCTGTTGCAGGTGACAGTGAGAGTTTGATGAGTCATTACGTAGTTGGAGACAAGCATGCGACTCAAGTTCTTGATTGTCTGTCACACATTGTGACTGTCTACGGGCAGCATGTCATTGTACTGCAGTATTTGCATCACGTCAGAGACCTCGTATGTTGTTGTTAGCCTACATTGCCCACACACAGTGCATAAGATTCAGCCTCTTGCTACAGATGTCGCACATAGCGTGGTCTGTGTGTCTGTTTGTCTGTGTGTCTGTCTGCATGTTGGTCACACAGATGTACCATATAAAAACGGCTGAACAGATTGAGATGCCGTTGGGGGAAGGCTGACTCATTTGGGTCCAAGGAACTATGTATTAGGTGGAAAGTCAAGATGGGACAAATCCATTTGCAGCCACAAGGGGTGACTAGTCAGTGATGCAGCCTTTTGCCAGATTACTTTGGACATTTGTTTGCTGTCCTTGATAACTGATACAGTAGTAATACATTCTAACTGTGCAATATACATTCTCTTTCAGTGCTTTGAGGCAGAGAGGAAAGGCTTCCGGCCTGTAATGAACCCGTTCCAGCAATGTGGGTTCAGCCAATGTTTTTTTTTCGTTTTTTAGTTGGCTGTGTCACGTTGACAGTAGTATTAGTAGTAGTAATAGCAGTGATGTTTGTGAGGACTTCATCACCAAGGCCAAGGCATGCGACACGAGCCTCCTAGATGAAGGCCAAGAACTCACCAAGGGCAAGACCACAGCCAGAGAAAAAGATTAAGAACAAACAACTAATATTTACACATTATACTACAAGCTGTATTCAATAGACTCGTGGTTTAAAAGTCGTTTACAAAGCAGTGAGTTTAGAACACAAATTCTGTAGTCCACAGTAGCATTACAGAAAATTTGTTGTTGCATAATCTTTTGTCTGTAGTAAACCAAGGCCAAGACCTAACAGTTCTGATGGTGCCTCATAACTGAGGAAACTTATGGCATTTTTTTGTACAGTTTGTTAAAAATACCTACTCTTGCCTGAAAAAACAAGATATAATAAATGAATAATTTATTTTATCTGCACGTTAATGTGTAAATTTATCAGCCGGGAGACATAGCAGTACAGTTATTCCTCTCAGATGAAAGTCACATTGAATATCTGTAGTTTTGTTGTTCAATTTATTATGCATTTAATTAATGGACATTTGGGACTGTGATCAGGTTGCATCCGCATGCCAAGCTGATGCACTGAATGTACGCAGTGAAGCAAGCATCATTGGATGTCTTACTCTGCTAGTTCATGTTGTTCCTGACATGTCAGACAAAATACTACTTGATGTTCTACCGGCAAGTTGTTTCCCCTGCTTACATTTTAATGCTACATTTTTAGGTCGACTCTTCGACAGAGTTCACCTAATAAAGCCGGTCTCAAATGTCCATCCGTCCATATGTACGTACATGTGTACGTCCGTCTGTCCACAAAAAGTTTCATACAACTTTATTTTCGTCATCATGACATGGTAGCATGGTAATATAACAAGAAGAATGTATAGATACAAATAAACAACAATAATAAAAAATTAATAAACTTAAACTACATAATCAGTGCTTGACATACATAATTTTCTTGACACCGATATCTATTGAGGAATCTATCATGACGATTTGTAATTAACTGCACCACGTTAGTACGCCAAAATATTTGGCTAATTTCACAGTACGAGTCTTTAGCCATAGTACCAAAAATTTTATAAATAATTTTGTTTATGCTTACTGAATGAAGGCAAGATGGTTCATTCCATTTGTGGATAAACGTGTGGGTGGCAGGTAAAACTGTAGAGATTGCCTTTCAGCTGAGTTAGTCGGACATGTATGTAATCCATACATAAGAACTGGTGAGCATTACTTTTAATTAACTCAAAAATAACCTCTTCAATTTCTGTGAAATTTGGCATGTAGGTATACGTCGATGAGTGATGCACGACGGTGTGCAGTGTGACCCAATCCAAGGTCACGGTCATGAGCCATTCATTTTTTTATAGTTGGAAATCCGGCCGTTTTCAAAAGCTATCCCCTCCACCATTTGCAATTGGAGCTGGCAACTGACCATGGATTCTTAAACTAGGTCACAATATCTAAATGTGTTTGGGCCGGATTTGTGATAATTGGCCTAGTTTTTGTGTCACGTGACTTTGAATTTGACACACACGACAGTTGCGAAGAATCGACTGTCAGTCCCTGTACGGGGCTAATTTTTATAATCCTAAATTTATGTGATGTGTTATGGGAACACGTGGTGGGCAATTGGCATTGTATCATATAAATGTTGCTTGCATGCAGTATGCCTTGTGGTAATAAACCTCTAAAATAAATGAGCTCTAACAATTATGCAGATGACTGAGCATAGGCATACTGAATAAAAGCCATTAAGTCTGTATTTTTGGTCTTTCGTGGTACTGGTCACAAAACCAGTCAGTGGTAGCTTGCGTATTTTGCTTGAACTGTTATGCACATATCGTTTTATACCGTGTGTCACTGCAGACGCCGTTGATAAACGAGATCCTGATGCCGTTGATTAGAGATAACACATCGACGGACAGAAGCTATCCATCTGGAAGTCTGTCTCGGCGAACCGTCGCGTGCAAGTTGTCGGACGTGTTGTTCATTATTGCGAAGCGCATTGGCATCGACCTGTTGCGGCAGTTCCTGACAGAGCCACTTCAACTCTTCTTTGCTGTGTTCAGTATCACTTCGCCTAGTTCGGGTCCGGCTGCTGGTGAATTCGATAGTAGTGGTGACATGAAAAGTGATGGTGAATGCATGCAAACTGCTGCCAGTAACAAAGGTAGCGTTCAGTTGGTCATACTGCACACACAGACAAATCATGTCACAGATTCAGCATCAGTAAAGAAAGTCCATCTGCTTGTCACATTGCTGGTGGCATCTTTTGTAAATGTATATATGCCATTTTTAGGTCGACTCCTCTAAGTCGACCTAATAAAGTTGGTCTCACACCCATCTGTCCGTCCGCCCGTCCGTCCACAAGAAGTTTCTTCGATTTCAATGAAATTTGATATGTAGGTAGAGCTCGACGAGTGATGCATGACAATATGCAGTATGACCCGATCCAAGGTCAAGGTTACGAGCCCTTGAAAGTCGGAAAAGTGGCCATTGTTAAAGGCTATCTCCTCCCCCTTTACAATTGGGGCTGGCAAATGACCACGGATTCTTAAATAGGCAGGCAATATTTAAAGCTTATCGGGGCCGGATTTTTTATTTTTGTCCTAGTTTTTGCGTCATGTGACTTTGAAGTTGGCAGTAAGTAGGAGTCGACCGCCAGTCTTGTATGGGGCTAATTTATTAAAATAAGTTAATTGTAGTTTGTGTTGCCTTAGTTCTTTTGCTCATTTGTTGTCCATTATAAACTTCTATACAACTGCCACTTCTACGTTCCCGAAACTGCAAGATTTATAATAAGATGTATAAATTAGAAATAGTTCAGTATTTTAGAAAAATTTAGAAGAATAATGGATTTACTAACATGGGTCATGCTGGTTGTTGAGAGACATTTTAATACGTAATTTTGATGTCAGTCCGTGTTTGATTTGTTACAGTCATATGTACTAACCGCCAACATTAACATCGTTTTGTCTTGTTTTTTTGCTGTTTTTATGGTACAGAGACAGTGTAGCTAACACTGCTGAGGAGAGACTCTATCATCTTCTCTGTAATCCGAATGCACTAGTTGCCATCAGCAGGGGCACGTTGGCGGTAAAATTTTACTCCAACAAAATCATGCAGTTCTTAACTGGGGGTGCTGGCTAACACAAGTTTACTTGTGTCATTATTTACTTGAGTCATTATTGTATTACAATGTCGGTTGGTTGGCTGCATGGCACAGTGGTAGAACGTCGGTCTGTGACCAGCGAACTTTCTTTGTCCTACGCTCGACCTGTAGCTGATGGGTGACAACTTATATGGGTAAACCGTCCACTATAGGTCAACCAACTAGGCCAACTCAGCCTTTCATCCTTTCGAGGTCGATAAATGAGTAGTGAGCTGTAATCGGGTGTGTACTACCTCGCTCGGGTAGCGCTATCTGGCGAATGCTTACTGAATAAATAAAGGCAAGATGGTTCATTCCATTCGTGGATAAACGTGTGGGTGGCAGGTAAAACTGTGTGATCCTTTTAACATGTGCCATTCCTGAGCGCATTAGAGGTGGTTTACGACGACGCGCTATACAAATCTACGTTTACTTTGCTTTACTTTACTACTGTTGTTATAAAGGGTCTGTCTTTAACAGCAAAGTTATGTTTGCACATGTTGTGTGCACTTGCTGCAGAAGATCCCACTGCAGTTGAACCAAATGTTGGCAGCAAGCGTCCAGCAAACACAGCAGTTGAAAGTGTTAAGAAAACTCGCCAGTCATCGCTCACAAGTTTGAGACATCATAGTCTGTCACCAGCACAACAGGGTTTGTGATAATACTTGAGCATTATGTGTGGGTTGTTGGAAATATCTGTCTATATACTGTGTCCATAAAAGACACGACAGTTTACTTTCAGTGATGACTGTACCAGATCTTGACCAGTTTGAACCCAGTTAATTTGCACGTTTAATTCTACTATTTTTCGTTGTCAGCATTGGTGAAGCCAATGAAAATTCTGCATCATTGCAGTATGTGTTTTATTTATTGGCATAATCCCGCTTCAGTTTCAAGACTAGAAAGTGCTCACTGGAGGTCGCACTGACCACGTTAGTGCAAAGAACTCTGCAAACAACCACAAATACATCACATCGTAATGTGCATCCATAAGGATTGTCATCTCTTAATGTGCCTCCATAGTAAAAGACCATGAAGTTTGACATTTGACATGACCTTTAACTTGACCTGGTCAAGCTAAACCACTGTGCCAATGTGTAACAATAATAATAATAATAATAATAACAGCCTGTTGAAGGACATTGGCTTGAAGATTTCTCTTAACACCAGGAAGTCTAGAGAGGCCATCAGCACATTTCAGCACATTTCACTGCTAGTGCATCGCTTCAGTGCTATTCTGTTGCACGATTCTTTGCCGACCGTTGATTGCGTGGACTGAATATTGTACCCACGATTGTTTAGCTGTTCATAAGTTTTGACCCACCCTCGGGAACTCCTACCGAGGGGATAAAAAATAATAATAATAACAATACCACAATAATATTTATAGTGCTGTCCTCATGATCGTGGACATTACACACAAGAGTTCAGCCGGTTCATTTGGTAAGTGCAGATTCAGTGCCAGGTGACCGCCAACACTCAGACCAAGCCAACTGACTTTTGCTGTGAATCCGCCGGTAGGCTGCTACCATCCACATTGTCATTTATTATTATTACTCAGCCCGGAAGCTGATACCCATTTTACCATCCCACATAGGGTAGAAGGCTGAGTCGACCTAGGCACTGCAGTATGGGTGTCCAGCCAGTGCCCAAGGCTGTATATTGCAGTGGCTGTCGTGATAAACACAAGTTACAACTGCCCGAGGTGAGATTTGAACCCGGATCCTCTCGCACAGCAGTCAAGCATGTTACCACTAGACCACTGCATAAGTTATCATTAAGCAGCATTGTCCAGATGCACAGACACGTACATTGAATCAATTGCTATATGTGGACCACTAAAGTGGTGAGCAGAAAAACATTACTGAGATTTCGGTTAACAGCAAACTACATGTTTAGTTTCTGCTGCATCTGATCATGTGTTGCAGAAGATGCCATGGAAGGTGAACATACAGCAGCATGTCGAGATGAAAAGAAAATAGTTGAAGAACTCTGCGAAACATTTACACCGAAAATGGCACATACCATTTACATTGCATTTCTCCATCTTGTTGGCAGGTCATTTTTGCATATTGTTTTGTTGGTTTATTGTCGTCCATTTGCATCTGTTGAAGTTGGTTTATTTGAGGTTCAGGAAGCTATGTCTATCCTCTTGCAATATTTTGGTGAATTCAGTTGTATGCCATGGTGTTCTTTGGTCGTATGCGGTCTGGAATAGGCTGTAATGTCCAGTTTTGCTGTGAAAGATATGAGATGTACATGTCTGACTTGTTACATATGCCATATATGCCACATAAGCAGAAATTGAATATTAAAATTGACAAGGATATGGAAAATAGGGTTGGTGTGATTAAGGACTAAGGAGTTGGTGATGGTGAGAGACGGTTTAATGAGTGTGTATGGTGATAGGTTTTCATATTCGGGTGCTAATCGATTTAATTTGTAGTTATTAGGTTTCATTTTGTGTTTTTATTTTTCGCTTTTATTTTATTTTAGTATCTTTTTACCCACGCGGAGCTAGCTCTGCGCGGGTAATAGCCATCGTTGCGTGTCTGTCTGTCTGTGTCACCCTCCGGTATTGTATCAAAACGGCTAAATGTAGGACCACGCAAACAACACCACGTGATAGCCCAGGGATTCTAGTTTTGTGACGCCAAAATTCGTTGATGAACGACCCCCCTTCCCGCTGAAATTTGTGCTCAACCCCCCTTTCAAACAGCACAATTTCGACTAATATCCGTTCATAGCGCCTCAACCGTGAGAGCTGGCAAGAAAAGTCCAATCAGCACTGATAGGAAGTAGACCACGCGCTTTCCAACGAGCCATAGATGAACCGTGTACGTTACCCCTAACTCGCCGAAAGGGTGGCACAGAACGCGATTTTGCTATTTTTTTCAGTAAATTTCAACTTCTGTTGAAAAAAGTCTGCTACAAAGTTTGTTTGTGTGAAAACTTCCAGCGGCAAGGTTGTAGCTACGTCATTCCTCTATCTAACGGTCCATAGATGAATTGCAGGCAACGTCCCCATTAACCTAAAATTTGCGCTCATAGTGACCCACCCCCTTTGGAAAACGCCGATTTCGACAGATTTCGCTTAATAGTGCCGCAGCCATGAGAGCTAGCGAGAAAAATTCAATTAGCACCAATGGGAAGTCGACCACGCGCTTTCCAGCGAGCCATAGATGAGCCGTGTACGTTACCCCTAAGTCCCCAAAGGGTGGTTCAAAACGAAAAGTTTTACATTTGGCGTTGCTCTTCATATCTTCGTTGCAGGTAATCGTAGACATTTCAAAGTTAATATATGGGTTGAACATAGCAAGTCCCAGCCTTCGGACAACAAATTGTCCCTCAAAGGGGCATGGTCACAGTCATGTGACCTCTTTAATTTTTGGAAAATAAGCGATAATATCTCAAAAACGGTACGAGATAGCCTCATAGTTTCTATTAAATTCGAATAGGAAGTTAATGGCTATGTTGCCAATGACCTTGGGTGACCCCTAAGCACGTTAAACCACCTCAATTTTTATATTTTGCATTGGCTTATGCATCTTCGTAATTGGCGATCGCAAAGACTACAAATTCGATGGAAACGTTGAATCTGCAAGTCACAGCCTACGGACGACAAACTGTCCCTGATTGGGGCGTGGTCAGGTCATGTGACTCATTACAAAATTTTGGGGCTCCAATCATATCACCGGAACGGTTGAACCTAAAGTCGTCAAATTTTGTACACGAGTAGGCAATATCAATTCCATGCAACAGGATGACATATGACCAACAAAAGGGCGTTGTTACGGTCACATGACTGTTTTAAAAATTTGCCGTTAGTCGTGATGCAGCGCGACGCGCGGGTTTGTCAGCGACAGTTGAGCTACTTGTTTATATTTTTTTTATATTCATGTGTCTTGTATGACTGTATATGTATATTATGTGTACTTCGTGTACAATTTCTTGAATAATAATAATAATGTAGAGAATTGCAGTAATCTAGTTTGGAGCGAACGATGGAGGTGGCGTTGGTACTGGCTGTTTTGAAATCAAGGTAAGGGTGGCACAATGAAGTTCACAAATATAATAGTAGCAGTAATTGGTAGGATCTAGTGTTGGGAGTCTGAAATGATATTCTACTAACAGTGGTTGTTGTTGTTGTTTGTATTCAGTGCTTATATGAGTGAACAGCTACCAAATGACAGTCTGCTGCGACACCTTTGTTCTCAGCATCATCATAGTTCATCATCCACCAGCTCTTCTTCAGGTTAATTAGGATGGCTCTCAAATAGCCGTCATATATACATAGCTGAATAAGTATCACAGGCAGTGCAGTAGCGCTGCACCGTTGTAAGGCCCATTCAAAATCAATAGGAAAAATGGAAAATTCGACCCCCTGTAAAATTGTAACCCCTGAAAATTTCATTTTGAAACTTGGCATACGTGATTACGTCGAGTACATCACCCACTACACAAATTTTCATGTACATCGCTTCAGTGGGGGCTTCTCCACAAGTAGGTGAAATATAACCCTTTGTGACTTTTTTTTC
>Ga0209780_1003510_pt1 | contig 11741 bp, 4 predicted proteins | sample WorMetexBAHAMAS2_FD_187384 | JGI IMG/M metagenome (GOLD analysis project Ga0209780, IMG submission 187384) | Marine gutless worms symbiont microbial communities from Max Planck institute for Marine Microbiology, Germany - Inanidrilus exumae... | ecosystem: Host-associated > Annelida > Digestive... | reverse complement strand
AAAATCTACTTTTCATATATAGTTTATGACCATATTAATACCATATGCGCAATTAGTCAGCGATTATTTAGGCAAAACAAACTCTGATAACTCGGTGTGATGGGCGTAGGTGCATAGATGATTGGTTGCATAGATTACCATTGACGCGTAGTTATAGTAGAAATTAAGAACTCAGTTTAATGGGCGTAGCCTCTGGCCTCTACATGTACGATGTCGTCGTAAAACGTTCACGTTCGCTATCTCATCTTCTGATGAGTTCTTGTCTGGGTCATCTGACAGGAAAAAACACCTGCGTCTGTCATTAAGAAAACACAAGAGACAGAAAGAGAGAGAGTTGGCAACCCGGCACCGTGCTTTGCGGTCACTGATGAGTTGAAAATCCCGTAGAACAGCTGGTTCCAATCCATTATCCTATAGCTTTGTTTGCACAAGCATCGTCTCCATTAGCAGCGGCAGCAGCAGCAGCAGTAGCAGTGTTGACCGCGGCTTTAAAAATGTCGAAATACTGTTGACATTTTCGATCATCTTTGTCGTCGACGGCAACGGCAATCCGAGTCCGAGTTGGTCGCCGTAACCTCTGACATTACTCGGACCGCAGTCGACATGATGGAATGAACAAGCAGAGATGACTGAAAAGAACATAAATTCCCGACGCAAACAACCGCTCTGTACATCTCCGGAAGTCCGGTTTCAAATTTAAAAAAAACAAAAAGCTCAGCTACCGCAGAGTGACCGCGATACGCACTATGTTACTAAATTCGTGCTACGTTTCACGAGCAATGGGAGTTATAAAGGTTTAACACAGCAAAAGTGACCTTAAAGATCATTCAAGGGCATTGGCAATAATGCCATTCGATAGGCCACATACGATTTCCTATTAGTCTTCCATTGCAACTATGTCTCTATCTTGCACCGTTTTTGAGATGTTATCACTTATTTTCCAAAATTTAAGGAGGTCACGCGACTCTGACCACGCCCTTTCATGGGGCAGGGCTTCTTTAAGTTTTGGGAAATAAGTGATAATATATCAGGTACGGTGCAATGATTGTAATGGAAGTCTAATAGGATATCGTATGTGGCCTATCGAACAGCACTATTGCCGATGCCCTTGAATGACCTTGAATGTCACTTTTGCTGTTTGAAATCTTTCTAGCTCCCATACTTCGTGAAACTGCACAAATTTACTAACGTAAGGCGTCGCGCGGTCCCTGTGCGGTAGCTGAGCTTCTTGTTTAACTTTAAACTGCCCAGAGCTGCTGCTGTAGCTTCTTGTCTATGTTGTTACGGAAGCCACAGTAGCATTTCCCGCGGCACTAATTTCCGTCTCTGACGGCAAGCTAACCACATCCACCACAAGTTGTCATCGTAGACGCTTTGAATAGGAAACACATATACGACAAGCTGCTCTCGGCCGCATATACTTCAAATTACATGAATCGTAAGAAGTAAGACGTTCATGCTAAGTACGGCAACCACAGACCGACATAATTATATGTCTCACTTTCTCTTCGTTGTACAAGATACCACTTTGAAACAGCAAATAAAATTATCATAACTGCCATCCGCAAATTCCAAGCACAGAAGCTATAGCTTTTAGGCTATATGACAGCCGCTCACTGATATAAATGTAATAGCGTCTGTGCTTAGAATTTGAGCACACGCCTATTTGCTGTTTTAAAGCGATGACTTTTACAGCAGAGATTTATTGAAGCCAGATTTGTTATTTTTTATAATTCTGAATAATTACATAAGGAATCGATCAATAACAACATATCACGTGATGTAAAACAATCTTCTTGAGTGAATAGTTTTCGTGACCACACAATAGGGTCCACGGTCCTGACGCAATAAAGCGACTCGTTGGACCTCGCTATACACTGTGTCTCAAAAAAACAATACACTTGACTTTTTATCATAACTTCGGCAAATGTAAACGATTTTCATAATTATTCTTTCACTGACGGATTCCCAAGGAAACTCTCTATAAACCGTTGCATGGCTTTCCACCTTACCTTAACTGTGGTGCTGCAACACTATATGGAAATTACAATATTGCTGCCGATTTCAATGGCGTATTGCATGTGAGACTTCAGAATTCATCTTGCTATATATGAGGCCGCCTTAACAGCTTAAGTCTGAATCCCATGACTATAAAATCTGGAAAGCAATGCAGCAGTGCTCAGAAAGGGATCCGTGATGTCAGCAAATTAAAGCGATGGATGATTGAAGTGTAACACTAGCTGTAGCAAACAGTGAATGGCGTAATCGTCTGCGAGCTTGTGTTTGTACCAGATATTGACGTTTTCAACGCTTGCTTTAACTTTTGGACTATTTATCAGCTAGGTGGACCGCAGTAGGTATTAGTTTAAAACACTACTGTCATTTGCTGACAATGATGAACTAAATGGTGGGATCTTTAGTGATAGTATTATTACAAATTTTCTCCTGATTCTGAGAGAGAAATAAATCTGAAAATCTGTTAATATTTGGTAAAGTTAAGGTATACAAATTATTGTGCCAATTTTTGGGCCACCCTGTACAGTTTCCTTGGCAATCTGTGAGTGAAAGGATTTTGAAAATCGGTCTACATTTGCCGAAGTTATGATCAAATGTCAAGTGTATTGGTTTTTTTTTGAGACACAGTGTAGATGCTGCAAACGAAAGCGGGAGCTCATTGTAATAAACTTGCGACGATTGAACTAAGTCAACAAAAACAACACGTGCGATAGTCGATGTGCCGTGGCAAAAAGCGGGAAAATCGTCTAAGTTCAGAGTTTGGTCAAAAAATCCTTATTGCCTGAGATATCCGAATTCCATTATAAGACAATTTGGAATCGCCGTGTGCCTAAAAACAGCTTGATCCCTTCAGCCATTTCGATAGGCACACAATACTGGCATGTGACGGACAGACGGATATACACCGGACCATAACATGTACTGCGCTATCAGCATGCGTTGCATATGCCTCGCGCGGTAAAAATCAGTAAACATCAACTTCGAGAGCTTAACTGTAATCTTTTCAAATTTGTTCAAGATCAACGGCATAATGCGAGGTCGCAGTTTCGACTTTCGACAGAAGAACGTCAGCTCTGCATTGTTCATCGTATCTGCCGGCCTGTTAATACTCTGTCGCACCGGACAGTACAGGACATTCGCGTGTTGCTCGTCGGCTGAGAGCCCGAAGCCGGCGGCGAAAGCTTTTAGACGATGTCATATAGCTGCATCGCTTAATTGGCGTTGGAGACGAGCAACAAAATTTCGCACGGGTGCACTTTCACAGTCGTCGTCCATACGCATCTAGGTTATTGATATTAATGGCTAGGCATACCGGTTGTTTACTCGAAAAAGAAAAATGATTTTCGTATACCGGATAGTCTTAAGCCCCGTCCACACCTGCAAGTCAATTTGTTTAGAATTAAATTGTCGAAAGGATGAAATTTAACAAAAGAACTCGTTCGAAATTGTTGCCAAAAACGGCAGCAGCGTGGAAGCAACGTTCGACTTTGTCGAAGCAACATTTGATTTCGTCGAACGAATCGTTCGACTTGTAGCATTATGACAATGTTGATTCGACATTGTTGCTGGTGTGGACCGTGGACTGGGCTTTATTAATGTCGTCACCCGGTTGATCGACGCAGGTGATTCTGGACCTCCGTTGTGTTCCATCCTTCGTGAACTGCAGATTCTGACACCGTAGACGTGTATCACGTAGTGAGACAATATACAATACAATGCAGTACATCAGCACAACACAACAGTATGGCACCCCCTACAAGTTGACCGAGGACGCATAACACAGTGCAAGAATTGTTGTTTTCAGATGTTTTCAGGTCCGTCCGTCTGTCACAAATCGGTGTTCTACTAAGACGACTATACCTATGGTTACGCAAACAACGTCATACGATAACCCAGGGACTATAGTTTTCATGATGGCAAAAATCTTGGAGAAATTCCAATGGGGTCACCCCCAGTGGGGGCGACAAATAGAGGTTGGTAGGTTAAAAGCGTCGATTTTCTACCAATATCTTGTTATATCTCAAAAGCTATGGAAGGCTAATAGGAACGCGTATGCGCTTTATCGAATGGCGCTATTTTCAGTTACCTTGGGTAACCCCTATAATGCTATAAGCTGAGATTTTCCCCAAAAATAAAAGATCGAGCGAACGGCATGCAGCAAAAACTCTACTGCATTCGATTATATTACTGTAGTCGATAGTTCAACATGTTCTAGAAAACCAAGCTTAGACCTACTGGTGTATTATTATTATTATTATTACCGGAATGTTTCCGCAGGTCAAACGCCGATATTTGGATTATTCATGGGTCGGTTTTGGGTTTTTTGCCCGAAGGACGTCAAGTTGCACCGATGGGATAAAATTTGGCGTGGGGAGTCAACCTGGCCATGACCTATCCACGGTTAAATTTGGGTGAATTCGTTCATAGGGTTCCGGAGTTACGGGGGTTGGGGTTTAAGCTGTTGGTGCGTTTCCCCCAAAATATTCAACGCCTCCTAGCGGCAAAACTATATATGTCGCTCAATGATCAATGCACACAGTGTTTAGAAGTTACTCACTTATGCGAAACGTTTAATGTGGTTTAAGTTTTTTAATATCAGTTTCTGCTGTGTATTATGCGTGCTATTATTCAAACTCTTATTACACACGCACGCCGGCATAGCCCCAGGCGTGAATAGGGCATTCAGTCACGTCTGTCTGTTTATGTTTGTCTGTTTGTCCGCGCTTTAAAAGGAAAACGGCTTCGGCTATCAACACCAAACTTGGTACACGTATACTCTATAGCAGTCTCTCAGCATGCATGGACCAAGAGGTCAAAAGGTCAAAGGTCAAGGTCACACCGGTACGAAAACCGTCACGGTCGCAAGGTTGCTAGTGACGCGTGCTGCTACGGCCATGTGCTGCTGCTGCCAGCGTGGGTGTGCAGGTCGATTCGACTGCCTATGTTTTTTTCTATTCATACCGGGTATTCGGCCGAATAGTGATCATCACTATTTAGTACCGATCCTGCACGCAAGCAAACCGAGACCCGGCTTGCATTTGAGGCCCGCGGCTTCTATTCGACGATTTACGGAATGTCTATCTGTAGTGCTGCCGATCTCCTGTTGGCTCAGTGGCCAATTGATTCCTCGTGCCTGTCGAATCGTTTCATCAGCAACAGGAACAAGATGCAGTCGGTGACGGTAGACTTCGCCCCGGTGCCGTCATATGGCGAACACGACGAAACATAAGTGTCGTCTCTGATTCTGCCCTTTAGCTGCATTTTGTGACTGTAAAAACATGACGTCATCCACAATATCGGAAGTACATAACATATCGCATTGCCGTCAGAGTAGCACCCTGCATTGAGACATGGCCAGAAGTAACGTGTACAGAAAATTTGATTAAATTTAAACATATGGTTTTTGAGACATGCGAGCGGACAGACAAACAAACAGACAGACATATACGCTGATCACATAATACAGAGTTCAGACACAGCTTTGTATCTGGTTGTCTTGCTGGCCAATGCTTTGTTTCCAGCCGTACCTGGTTCCATGGCTGTGGGGTCTCTGTTCGACTCGGCATAGGTGTCCGGGACTGTTACATCCCATGCCGTAGGTTTATTTCGTGCCCACAGTAAAAGTGTGATGCCGTCCGGACGTTTGCCATCTTGCTACAGCAAACTAACGGACTCTTTTACCGCTGGTATCTGGGCCCGTTCGATTGCCCTCCAGAGGATGTCATTCGTGTGAATGATGTGATGATGACGCTGGCGCCTGGAGCCGCTTCTGCGACAGGACAAGCCATGTAGGCCCCGAGCATCCACAGCTTTTCCGTGTATGCAGGTGTGCGGTTCACAGGCCTTGCACCCTAGTCTGTGCGTCACCGCAACCTTGACATCTTCGTCCACTAAGGCAATGCGTTGACTGTTTATTGGCGTAGCCTGGTGTTTCGATGTGTGTGTCTCTACTTTCCTGTCTTACTCTGTCGATTGTCAAGCCCAAGATTAATTTAATCTCCGTAAAAGACGACGTAGTCGCTGAAAACTGAGCCACGAATTAAAGTGGAAAATACACGTAGTGCTTCCAGCTTGCATAACTCTTGCAACCAATGTGTACTGCCTCGTGAATTGTTGAACTGTCGAGTCCGAAATGCTGCCTTGTGCAAAGTGCCGCCCGGGTCGAATGCCCCGATCCCGCCGCCACTGGGTGCTTACTTTGACACGAACCCTCAGTTGTCACTCGTTGTTTACTGTTACGCTGTTGGTCCGTGCGGCTGACTATGGTTTATTGTTCGCTTTACGACGTCGCTATACTATAATGTCGACCGTCTCCTCCTGACGTTTCATCCGGTATGCGGCGCCCAACAATAGCGACAAGCGTCGACGCCGGATCGGCGGCGGCTATTGGCAGAATAAATACCGGCCTTTCATTCCCATATGGACCGACCGGTGCATCGGTCGCACGACTCTCTGAGGCGAAACAGTGGTCATGGTTACGGCTGCTCCAACGGACAAAAAGCTCACTGAATTGAGTCTGAAACGTTGGACCTGTGCGTCTGACAGGCCGTGTGGCTGAATGCGGTGCATGGCTTGCAACTGGCGCCTTCCAGTATCCATTTTGTCGGCGCAGACGCCCCATAAGAGCTTGATGAGGTAGATTTTGTGTTGTTTACGGTCTACGTCTGGGGTTTCGGCGTCATTTTACTTGTATTAGTTCTGTTTATGTATATCTTCATTCGATACATAGTCAGCCCGTAAACAACTGAACTACAGAATACAACCGTCTGGCTCCACGGACCGTATTTTCTGAGCAAATCGGTTTCTGTTTTTAGTTCTTTTATCCACACATGCCGATAGGCAAGGTGTGGATATATCGTTTACTCTTTGTTTGAATGTTTGTGTGTGTGTGTTTGCACGGTTACGAATTTCTCCGCCGATGATGAAGCTAGCGGCGGCACATTTTGCTCGGCGGTTCATCGGCATCCAAGGCAGGGGATTACAAATTTTTGTGAACTTTGCTTCCCAGAAGCCCAAAATCGGACAAATCGGCTGTAGAGATGCGCCGACGTAAACGTCATGCTAGAGATGCGATCGGCGTGTGGACGTAGGATCGGCATGTGTGGATATATGTCAGTCCCACTGACGTACTTGTTCTTATTTTTTGTTTCCGGTTTCTGTGAGGTAATCATTAAGCTAGCCTCCGGTAACTGTTCAGCGCACGCTAAACACTAGGCCTATATATCATATTGTACCTGAGTTGTAAAGTGTTTTTCAGCAAGGCTGTTTTAATTCAATACTTACTTGTCAGATATCATGACTAAATTGTGACTGAATTAGGCCTACAATTCATCAGCAGCGACGACTTGAATACGAATGGAGTTCAGAATCGCGACTTTGCAGCACCTGTGTCTGTATTTTGGAAACGACAGAGGATACACCGAGAGTTCCTATACGCCTGTTCACAGAAACAACGAAATAGACTATAGATGTGTCCGGGAATGACTCTTACTGTTCCCATTCCCTCTGTTTCCCAAGGAATCATTCCCTTTCCCATTATCAGCAACAACTGTACTTACAGTACTTAAAACTCGAAAGTAGAGAAATTTGTAAACAGTCAATCATGCCGTGCATTCAAAACAAAAACTACCAAGTTACACCGTCGGCATTATTACTGTCCCGCCGCGGCCTAATGGGCCAGTATTGTTTTGCTCACTGGCGTCTGTCGTCTGTCGTCGTCTGTAACGCTGTCAGCGGGCGGGCGGGTCGGCCGCCGGGCGCGTGGACGGTCGGGCGGCCGACACTGCACGGCTGTACAGTACGGTTACGTCCCGTTAGGGCGACACCTTGTTAGTTATCGTTCTTCAATCTTCAGAACTGTAAACGTTAATAATTGTCATCAGCCAGTCAATAATTATTGTTTGTATTAAAACAGTGTCTATTATTTATCTATCAGACTGTCCTTCTCTTTTCGAGTTTTCATCCGGCGGTGCTAAACACTCACTCGCTAGCTGCAGCACTGGATGATAAGCACATCGTTCAAGTCAAGTCAAGTCAATTTTATTGAACAACAAAGGGCCTGGAGCCTGGAGGCCTCTGACATGCTGCATACTCGATAAGATAGTAAAATACACACAAAACATATTAGCATTTAAAAGTACCAGTGATATTACAAACAGTTATAATAACATGACACGGAGTATCATGATCACATGCATGAAGAATCTAACTCAGTCATGCGTACTTTTTCAGCAGTCAGTTGCTAGAACACCGTTGTTTACTTAGTGTGTATGGATGTCCACGTAGCTGCGACTGAGCCCTGGGAATGAAGAAAGCATCGCTCGCTCCTTGTGTTAATAGTTTTATATTGAGCTTTATCGTCTTCATGCTCTTCAGAGAAGTTGCGGTGCCAAATAGAGGCTACAACGATTGTTTTAAGGACAGCGCTGAGCTCCGGTTGCCTAAGCAGACAGCCTGCATGCGACGTTAGTCATTATAAACCCAGCATTAGACTGCCAATACGCTCGTTCAGGCTGAGCGTCACCGTCGTTGGCCGGTAACAAAATTTTACTGCTCGATGAACAGAGGTACATGTGTGCGCGACAGGGTCGTTGCGTGACAGCGCAATGAAAATTTCCTAACAAGCCGTACTCGCTTCCGTGCTTGAACGACTGCTACGTCAAATTGACGCAACGTGTACGGCATTGCAGACGACATATCGCTCGCACAGAGTTGTCGCTCTGTCACAATGACGAGCCAGCGCCACCGAGCTTATGAAGTCGTTCCATTGGCTTTCTATACATGAGTGGATCTGGCAGGGGCGAATCCAGAATATACTGTTTGGGGAGGCTATAGCCCCGCCCCCGAGTAATGGCGAGCGCGGTAGCGCAATCCTATAGTGGGAGTCCGGGAGTTTTGCCACAGCGGGATCCAGTGGCAAAACATCTGGTCAGGGTGTCAGGGAAGCGAAGCCCCCTAAAGCTGAAAATCGACAACATGGACAACGTAGAACAACTTGCTCTGATGTAGCAAGACGTACACTGCACTGGAGTCAGTGAAATTAAGCTATAATTATGGCCGCCGAAGGCAAGGCCATTATATTTTACCACTGTAATTTATTTATTTTTATTTCGTCAGCATAGTTGAAAGACCAGCCAAACTTGGTCAGTAGGTGGGAAGTGGTGTCGATTTACAAATTCCTCACAAAAATTTTGGGGCTCCCACAAACATTTGGAGCGCAAAACATCAAATTCTGAACCACTTTTTCCGCGACTTCCGCACTCGACACCGCATATCGCTGGAACGAAACGTCGCATGGACAAACAAAAATGCTAGTGCCAGTCTATAATGTGTCCCCTACAATGTGATTTATTTTCTGTGACGTTTTACCCCAAAACGGCTGAGATCCGCTTATTATGACGCAACATTCGGCGGCCATTACGTTGCAACCATCAAAGTTTGCTAGTTGCTACATCTCTAGTTTAAATTGGATTTTCCAGAAATTTAAGTTTCATAAAGCCGTATTGTAAGCCGTATCGGACTAGAAGTGATGCAGCAACTGTTCGGCGTATATCTGAAGATTTTAAGATAAACAACACTGTCCATTTGTTCGTCTAATAATCTAACGCGGATGCTGTCGATGTGATATAATGGCAAATAAATTAAGATAGTAAAAGGACGTCTAATTCTAATTGTTAACGTGACTTGAATTTTTAAAAAATATAAAAAATAGAAAAAATTAAACATAAAAATCCCTATTATTTTTTAGTTTATGCATAGAGTAAGCCTCTTTTATTATGAAAGTCAATAAAAAATGCTGTAAACTAACTAAAAGTTACTATCTTTAAATTAACTGAATAATGAAATTTTGCATATCATGTCAAAATTTTTCTCAATCCCTTCTGGCATCCCCTATGTCGAATTCTGCATACGCCACTGTTGAATTTGCTGTCGCTTCAGTTGCGACATAATGTATGTCTAGTTGTCAATTGCTGTCAATTCAACAACAGATTGCAAAATGTGCGTAAACAACGTGCATTGTTATAAACTGCATTTATTCAGTGGTTGTTGGAACAAAGACAACAGTGTGGATGATAATAATGAGCAGTGTGAATAGGCTGTTGCATAAAGCTGGAAGACGGATTTTGACGCTCCAGGGTCGACGCGGATGCCTTCGCCAACTCGACTGCTTGTTGTATGTGACCTTTACCTTTGACCTTTAACCTTCAGAATCTGATTAGGTCATCAGTAGGGCTAGTGAATATTCACAGTAAAAATTTCATCGAGATTGCTCAAGCCGTTCATGAGATATCGTGGTGTCCGGACGAGCGAAAGCGGCAGACGGACAGCCAGAAAACAAAGCCTTCGCCGACGCTATCGGGTGGCAAAGGCTTATAACAATATTCACACAACGATGTTACGCTGCAAACAAGAAATTTTATACTGTGTAGATTTTGTGTCGACATAGAGCATACTGTTCAGCAGATATGCGTCACACAGTATAGCGGCATCAATTCTAGAGCGAATGGAGAATAATAGCCCACGTCCTCAGCGGGTTCGACGGATCTGCGCAAATTCGCTTCATATGCTGGTCGACTCTGTTTATCAATGCGTGACTGACGAGTGCCGAGTTCCCCGAAACTTATCAGCACTTTGGTGAATAGCTGCAGTTCACCACCGGGCCAGTCGTTGCGCCGCCTCCCAAACTGAATATCAATCATGTTTCGGCGTTTGCTGTTCAGTAGCCAGCGATCACTTATCAACCTCCATGAACGTTCTCATTCAGAAGGGCTGCAGTCTGTGAAAGACAGTCGAACATTCAGTCCTATAAATCGATCTCAAGAGTTTTATTATGATTTTCTGAATTAAATGCATAAACCTCACCCTGATGCGTAAACTTCGCTTTTATTCCATTAACCAAGTACAAAAAGTACAAATTGTATTGCTAAACTATGTCGCCGCGTAGATGTTTATAATAGGCTGACACTGCATAACTTCAAGTTTTTAATTAAAATTCGATTAAACTCAATACAAAATAGAGTAGGCCTATAAGCCAATGTACACGTCTGAAAGACGAAACGAGTTTTTTTACCGCGCAACGCTCTGCTGGCGCGGTATATGCAGTGGTCTGTGTGTCTGTCTCTGTCACAAGTCGGTGGTGCAAGCTTTGCTCACGCAAGATGATAGTAGGTAAAATCCGAAGCTGTCCCAAAACTGACTATCATCATGCATGTTGAATGTTTGTGTTAATGAACTGCACGTTAAAATTATGTAGAGCGTATTAGTCCGGCAGCCAAACCCCATATCTGGGCTGGACGTGGTTTTGGAGTATAAAGTTTTTTTAATGCTGATTATTGATGTTTAGTACATATATAATGAGAATCTGCCGGGTGACATCTTGTCACCCTTGAGCGTTTTGAGTAAAGAGGCCAAATCCAAGATGGCGGCCGCCGCCATCTTGAAAAATCTAAAAGTAGCCATATCTCGGCCGTAGTTCAACCGATTTTGATGAAATTTGGCAATTAGTGGAGGGGCCAGTGTTTTCCCGTTGGTTTCGAATGTTAATTTTTGGCCTCTGGTTTGACTGTGTTCTGGAAAGATTGAACTTGCAGAAAAATGATGTCGCCATTTTTTCCCTTGATTTCTTTATACTTTTCTCTCAATTTCAAATTACGGCCCAAATCGTGCTAAATGATTTCATTATATTACCTCAAAATACATTCTCTATTCAAAACAAACACTCAATA
>Ga0209780_1003509_pt1 | contig 11741 bp, 9 predicted proteins | sample WorMetexBAHAMAS2_FD_187384 | JGI IMG/M metagenome (GOLD analysis project Ga0209780, IMG submission 187384) | Marine gutless worms symbiont microbial communities from Max Planck institute for Marine Microbiology, Germany - Inanidrilus exumae... | ecosystem: Host-associated > Annelida > Digestive... | reverse complement strand
CTGGGAGCCAAGTTCAAACGAAGTCCATGGGTACTGCCCTTGGTGGGAGGTAGGGGGCAAACTCTCCCTAAACAACGTCTGGGTCGGAACCTCCAGGAGTCGAGTCGTGATGTTTAGATGATGGCCAACGTAACGTCGTCTCCAACTTTGCACACGTTTTTTTCTAAATTTCATGCATCTCGGTCCTGTTGCTCACTGAGTCCGTCAGTCTTTCAGGAGCGGATACGGGACTTGGGTAGGGGTCCGGGGGAAGGAAAGCTCCCCCAATGGGCCCGAACAAACCCCGCGGTAGGAGAAGTGGAGAACCTAGTCCCCCAAAGCTGGTGATCTCCTGGAAATTATACAACATTGATGTAGTGTAAAAGAAATCAAAAGAGTAGTGTGATTTTGGATGTTTTATTAATTTGTTTGTTATTTCCATGTATTGCACATTTTCATTTTATTATTGTTCTATTTTTTCTACTGAAATCTAGCGGTTTTTATAACATGCTATTGAAACATTTAACTTACTTACTTACTATCAACTCAGCACTATAGACGGCGGTTTTACGCAGTAACGGGAAAGGCGAAATGATTAATTGTCTGAATCGAAATAACCCTTGGATCTGCCACTGGCTTTACGATTTATAACACAATACGCAAACACGCACTGCATTTCTCTCAGAAAAATACGTCTCGAGCACAGAGCGTGATTTTTAGCGTCAATCAAAATGTGCACGAAATAGAAAACCTAAGCATCGCCGATCCGCTGCAGTACTGACAGCATACCACCGCTGCTGAAGGAAAAGGGAAGGGAAGAAAGGGAGTGGGAAGGAGAGGAATGGGGAAAGCAAGGAAGAGAAAATAAAGGAAAGGGGAGGAAAAGGAAGGGAAGAAGAAAAGGGGAGAGAAGGAAAATAGATTATAGGCCCACTCAAGAAGCCCGGTTAGAGGAAAACGGGAGGTAAGAGGAGGATGGGAAAGGGCAGGGAATGGAAGGACCGGGAAAGGGCAGATATGGGAAGGGAAGAAGAGAAAGGGAGGAAAAGAACAGAGAAGCGAAAGAGGAGGGAAGTCTCAAGTTTCAATAGACTGTGGACACCGGGAAACCAAAGGTCAAACTCAAAATTAAACATACTTCGCAAAACGTTATAACAACACAGTTTCGGCTTCTGCGAGACTCATCCACCGGGCATCCTGTTGTGAAGTCCAAGCAACTCGTTAAATTATGCTCTCGTTTCTGTGTTGGATCTCCAAGCTAGCCCGGACTCCGGAAGAATGTTTCCAGCATAGGTCAAGCTAGCGTACTGCATCCGCACGCTGACAGTTTGACCGATAGCACGCACTGCAAGCAGACCGACTGGCCTGGGCCTGCTCGTGTTCGTTGTATCCAGCTCTGTCGAGTGACACCAGGATGCGGAGATCGGCACGCTATCATGAAGTCATTCCATGCTGACAGTGACACGCTGATCGAGGCGGCGCGAAGCAATCCATCATAGCAGCTGATGTATCACGTCCCACAATGCATGCGTACATCGGTCGCATTTGCCGGCGACGTCAATGCATTGGAGACGGGACGCGAAGCGTTTGGCAAAGTTATGGGCGACCAGAGTGAAGCAGAGTGGTCATAATGGCCCGGTCTTTCTTGCCATCATGCATATTTGCCGAACACTTTAGCGGCCAAGTAATACGATACGATACGATACGATACGGTAGACTAACGTTCGCTTAAGAGCTGACAAGATGGCCAGCTTAATCTAGCACACGGCACAGAAACGAAAAAAAAATAAATAAAAACAAAAACCGAGTAGCTCAGAAGAAACGGTCCGGGCAATAGTCCGTGAAAGCAGTCCGAGAGGAAGAAGTGAAACTACGGAGAACTGGTTTATGAAAGAGGTAGGTTTTAAGCCGGGAGTGAACGAGAGACGGAGTTATAGATGTGCAGAGTGGAGAATCAGAAGAGGAAGAAGTAATGTGTGTAGGAAGTAATGCAGTCGTTGTGTGTCTGTGTGCGGGTTTCTATGATAACGTTCGATTGAAATGACCTTGCCTTAGATATATGACACGGTAGGTCACCTTGAACCTAACTAGGTCATGTTTGTAGGTCAAAGTTCACGGACGTTCGTTCGTTCTTTATTGCAGGCAGAGGTCCAGCCTACTCTATAGACCTCAACGCTGAGACATCGTAATACTAATAATCCAGTGCGCTGGCCCAGGGAGAGGAGGGAAATTGGTAGGTGTGTGCTAGTGCATGCGTGACGTGTAGGGTGGGGAAGGATACGTAGGAAGTAAGTAGCTTGTCGGGTATTTGTAACGCGCCCCATCTATAGACGTGGCCTACCGTCTAGCTGAGCTCTGACTGGTGCTGTGTGCGGCACCAGCCAGTGACCAGCCACGCCTTTTAACTTTAGCCACGCCGGCTTGGCTAACAACGTTGACGCTGCTACTTCAAGGTGTCAGCAACGGTCACAGATCATAGAGGACAACGCCGGACCCTCATTTCCTGCCCGGGATTATCTCCCTGTTCACCATGTGCGTAGGAATCATTAGAAATAATTCTTTGGTGCAAGGCGGACGCGCCCAGACCGAACTTTAAACCTGAGGCGCGTCATGCTCCACTGGACATGGCACCCGAGTGCGTTGACCACTGAGCTACATGGGCAGGTTAAGTTTACGGACAAGGGTGTGAAAAAATCACTTACGAAAACATTTTCGGCTATGCAGGCACACCACCACTCACCGGACAAGGCAATTTGGCAAAATCAGACCTGAATTTGAAACTGTAAGTAAGTAACAGCGGCATGTTGTCTGAGTAAAACGACTCCTTTATACTTTCAGACGTGGGTTTGGCGTATCCCCTAATTTCAGTCAGTGAATCTCCCCATTCACGGCCGCTGTTTGCAATGATGGATGGACATTGCGCTGGTATTATGACGTCTGCGGCCATTCTTAATGGCGCCACACAGCGAGTGCACACTGAACATTCTTTTCCCGAATGCTCGCTAGGTGGCCAATTCGCACCATCTACAACACTGACGCCATGCTGTCATAAATCCGATGATCATTGTACACTTCATGCGCTGATTTTTGAATTCTGACTTTAAAACTAATTTAACTGCTTTATTCAAAGTGGGTACTAAAGTGCCAGCCCCACTCAAAATTTTGACTGGGTGTATGACCACAATGCAATTAGCCCGGCCAATAACTGGCCCGTGTATTTTACTATATTCCACATGTAGCCTGTAAAATTATTAACAGTGACGGCAAAAGTCGTCTCTTGCGGGTTTAGCGGTGTACGCGGGCAGCAGATCGAACTTTTGTTGCTTGCATTAATCATCAGTTACCATCACCCTAACATCATCGCTGAGTTGTTTCAACTTGCTTACTTATTTGTTGTCTCGCATCACGTCGGTAATGACTAAAAGCAAGAGTCTCTTCGTTCATTCAAAAGTCGGCATGGCGCGCCTTGAGCCCGGTCCACACTAGCAACAATGTCGAAGCAACATTCGACATTGTAGCATTCGACAATGTTGCTTCGACATTGTTGCTGGTGTGGACCGGGCTTTAGGCTTTATCCGACGCTAGAAACTAGACAGTGGCTATGGTGTGGGTTGAATGCCGAAAGATTAGGCCTTGGCTGTACCACTTTCACCCACGTGGCGCCGAAGTATCATACATTAACGTGCGTCCAATAGCTGTCGCATAGCCAGTTTAATCTGCCGCACGGAACCGAAACCGAAAGAAAATAACGCCAAGAACTAAACACGAAATAACAACATAGCTCAGAGGAAACGGTCCAGACAAGTTTGTCAGTCGTCCTTATTGTCGGGCCGAAATGTACGTGTCACATGTGCTGCCCCCTTGCGAGTCACGGTGAGTATGCTGACGGACCGACAGAGACGAACAGACGGTAAGACGTCAAAGCGTTACATTACGCTTTCCGCAAAACGCGGCCAGCATGATAATAGTCCGTGGGGTTAGTCGTGACGAAAGAAGAGAGTCAACGATGAGAAGAACTTAGTGGTGAACAAGGTAGGTTTAAGCCGTGAGTGATAAAGTAAGTAAGTAAGTAAGTATAGGTCGATTTGTACAGCGCATCGTGATAAACCATCTCTAATGCGCTCACGAATGGCACGTGGTAGAGGGAAAACACGGTTTTATCTGCCACCCACACGTTTATCCATGAATAGAATGAACCATCCTGCCTTTACTCCGTAAGCATTCACGAGATGGCGCCACTCGAGCGAGGTAGCACACATCCGATTACAGCTCACTACTCATTTATCGACCTCAAACGGATAAAAGGCTGAGTTGGCCTAGTTGGCTGACCTTGTAGCGGACGGTTTACCCACATGAGTGGTCACCCATCAGCTGCAGGGAAAGTTCGCTAGTCACAGACCGACGTTCTACCTCTGTGTCACGCAATCAAAGTAAGGGAAAAACGTCGAAACATTTTAAAAATTATTTTCCCGAAACTACATAGGGCTGTGTTGCGGTGAAGTGTAGACGCTAAAACACCTGCTGACAGCACGCAGTCATCGCCTCTTGTCACAGCTCATGAATGCTGTTTAATGAACGAACCTCAAATCCATCGTGGACTACATTTCCAGAGGCGACTATTTCTATCCGGCGAGAATTACTTACTTAATATGGTAATGACCCATCTTCGAATCGCCGGGATTCTGGCGCTTTACAAATCGGATTATTATTATTATTATTATTGCCTTTACGGCGTGTGTCGCAAGCATGGCCTGATGCCGTTTAACTGCTCGACGACCTCGTTACCCGTAAATCGGTTGGTAATAAAAACTTCACGAATTAGCCGGTGGAGTAGGCGCCCGGGGACTTCGACACGGGATCGCACTATCTGGTACCGCGATACCACGTGACGTGACGCATCCATAATGCATCGCGGTGCTGACGTCATTGTCGGCCTCGCGTAGTGACGCGCTACTTTTAGTGATGGGTAAATTAAATCATTGAATTCGCTCGTTTATTTCTTTTCTTTGCTAGATAATGTAATAGTGAAAATGGCAACGAGTATCCAAAGTAAAGGCGCATCGACGACTTGTTAATGGGTTAGTGTTAGGGTTGCGAAAGGATTCGTACACCTTGACCCCCATCCAATACATGATTCCTTAGGCTCACCCGAGTCACCCACCCAAACGGCATCCCGATCGTTTCGTAGGGTTCATGAACGTGACTAACAGACAGGCACACAGATTCCATCTGTAGCAATAGGCCGCATCTTATGCATTGTAAGAGGTTAGAGTATGAAGATGACCTAAGAATACGATACGACTAGAAATGTAAGGAATAAGAAGACGAGAGAGGTAAGGTGAGGTTTCAGTATATACATAGCCTTGAAAGTAAGAGAATCAAGCTTGAACTTGATGCGCCATTGAATTGGCAACCAGTGGAGTTCACGGAGTGTGTCGACCGTTACATTACGACTATCGCTAAACCCGGCACTTGAGGAATAACAAGACTGCAGAAACTGGAAGAGGTGCACGGAATATTGTAAGTACAGCTAGCAGCCCCACCTCATTGTGTCAAACAACCCACACTATGTCTACCATATACATTAATCGTCATCAATAACGCTGCAATTACCGGTTATCACAGTGACAAAAGTCAATGATTGTGAGTCATCGACCTGTCATCAATTGTTTATTTATTTACTCATTTATTGTATGACATATATCGATCGGTAAACTGTACTGATGATACTCTCTTCAGACGTGCTGTAAACAATTCAAAACACGTGCTGCATCAGACGTTTCCTGAGTGATCTATCACAGTGCACAGCCATAAGACCCGTTGTATCACACAGTAAGAATGTTGTTATCATATCTGCTGTTAACATTTTATTGTTAGTCGACCGGTTCATTATGATAAGAACATTTGATTCGATTATTCCGCTATTTCTCCCTGTACTTCATTATATTGAGTTTTTTGTTCGAATTTTATCTTTATTTCCAGCAAGTTGCGTTCTTTTATGTCAACATTTTAATAAACGAATATGTCAATAGCATATTAGGCTTTTAGCCATCATTGGTTCTGTCGACAAGCCGCCTAATCCATTCGACGAAGACCGCATCTTATTTGATCGAATATAATCGTTTAAAACGGCGCATCACTACATCCACCACTGCGTGTTGTTGCTGCTGCTGCACGTAGTGACGTCATCAGTCATGCATAGCTGATGACGTCACTGCATCACGCTTGAGTGCTCTTAAACAGCTCGACTCGCGATATTAACGATGCTCGTTCAGCGAGTCTGCAAACTAACTGTTGCCCATTACGAAACAGAAAGTAAACGTCAGACGTTCGTACGTTATAGGCCTAAGCCTACTTATCTAACGAACAGGTGGCGCGGTGGCGCAACGGGTAGAGCGTTGGACTTGCGATCAACAGGTCGTGGTTTCAAATCCTACTCCGGGCAAAAGCTGCGTATCAACCTTGGACAAATTGAAGTGCATCTGTCACCAAGCACTATAACTTGGTACCGGCAAATGGGCGGTGATGCTCTGAGGTTGGGAAGGTAATTGCAGGCCTGGCGGAAAGTAATGGCAGCCTACCGCCGGGTGGATGGCTTGTGGGCTGACTGCCTGTACACCACGATCAGCTCCGGGCCCAACGCTCGGTAACGAGTATTTGAAGCCTTTGCCTTTTCTTCACGTTATGAACAGAAGTCACGTGACTAGCGTCATAACCTATGACACTAAGCAACGACCAATGGCGGCTCGAGACTTGATGATAAATGACGTGCGGGTAGACATTCGTGTTGTCGGTTGCTCGTGGTTTATGAACACAATTTCCGATGACGTCACATAAAAAATCCATAGAGTACTAGTTGGACAAAGCTAAGAACAAGAACGTTATGTGTTGATTATTTTGCAAGCACGCTCAACTATGTCAGCGCCTCTGAAGTTACGACCCTACGGTGCTATACAAATATGTTTATTATCATTATTATTAAAATGGTCGATGATGTTGACTGACGCCTGTGCCCTCCCTCCTAGGCAGCAATGCGACATCTACAACAGCTACTCGAAAGTAGGCGACGATCAAATTTACATGTATACTATTTCTACAGAAGTTACTGTGTCAGTTTTGCGATCTCGACACCAAGGTCTCGGGTGTTGACAGCTATCGCGTCCAATTTCTAAAGGTCTTGGTCTTGAGGCCAAGGTCTTGGCTTGAGACCAAGATCAAGACCAAGTCATGATTCAGTGACGAGGTTATCGAAATACACATGTACTTATTAACTTAGACCTAATGAAGCTTACATATCGTTCATTGACTGGATCGTGTTCACAGATGTAAGCCCGATTTTACACTTATTGTGTTTGTTATTATTTGGCTCGAAGCTAGGCATCGGCCGAATATTGGATTTACTTACGGGGCGATTTGGCGGTGTTTACGTGTTCGGCTATAACTCCACCGAAAGTAAACCGCTTTAGATACAATCTGGTGCACTCTGAGTACATTGTTGGAGGCCGTGGCATATTTTGGACGCGATCTGCGCAGCAGCGACAGTTTGAGAGGCAAGCGACATTTTGTTTTTTCGTCAGGTAAATAACGCACGATTTCACCGATTTTCCGTCGGCCAAATTTCAAAACTTTGAACACAACAACGTCGATCGGTGTCGCGATGAAAACTTTCCGAACAGAATTTTGAAAAGTTTACCGTAGGGGTTGCTTTTCAAAAAACGCAAAAATTTCTAACAAAATTTCTACGTCTTGCGACTTCAGGTCGCAATAACTACGCAATGATTACAGATCCCCGAAATTCACTACCAAATAAGCCCTCTATGGGATGTCTATTTTCTATTTTTAGCGTTAGAATCAGTTCATAATCATTTCCTTGGGATGTACGCTCCGTACAAGAAACCTATCCAGATGTCCGATATTGGCTGTGCCTGGCTGACCGACATGGAAGAAAAGCAGACGTTGCGTACAGTTGGTGATTCTTCGGGTTTTTTGTGTGACCACTGTAAATATCTTTCTGTCAGTTAACAAAATTGTGCTAACGTAACTGGATGCATACTTTTCAGCAACCGGTTTTGGGTGGCCGAGTTTTGCATGGCAGTTCTTTCCACTCAGCTCTGGAGCATTGACATTTTTGAGCACGAATATTTTACTAGGTAGTGTCGCAACGCATTTGAGGGTGATGGAATATTGTATTATCGCTTTACTACAAATTTTCTGCTATAGCCCACCAGTGAAAATCGGTCAATTATTTGGCAAAATGAAGGGCAAAAGTGCAGTGACACCTTTTCCAGACTCCGTGCCAGTCACGAATGTTGGCGTTAGTCAAAGTTTCTTTCAGTGAATTTAACGGTTTCAAGAGTATTTTATTTTTATTTGTCGTTTACTATTCCTTGAAAGTGTTCAATTTTAAACTTTGATCTTGATCTGTAGACCTAGATGCGCGATCTTGACCTGGTATCGAGATCCAGGTGTCAAAGTCTTGGTCTTGGTCTCGAAACCAGACGTTAAGGTCTTGGTTTTCAACTCCAGTCCTTTTGGTAAGATCTCGATAACAAGACAGGTATATACAGTGACGCAAAAACGCTGGTGTCATGCAAAAAACAAATCTCTTCAGTTGCGAAATTGATCACCATCACATCACGACTGTTTTGAGTTCTGCTTCAGACATAGTCTACACGAGTAGCGCGGTTAACGCTTCAAACGTGGTTATTGTGACCATGGATTATCGTTTCGTACTTTTTATAAGATAACGAACGAACGAACAAAATGAACGAACAAGCAGTGAATGTTTTGCGTGTTGTATGGTGTTCAGTCACGGCAAAGCACCAGCAATGTAATGACGTCGACTCTTAGCAGGACGATTAGACACACTTACCCTGTTTGTGATTGTCGTTCGACTCGTTCTGTACATGTTTGCTCCACGGCCTGTCAGTCAACGACCTCACCACACGACCAACTGCAGACACACACAGTCAAACACACACACACACACACAAGACACACATGCAATGCATGACTGCCATTGACTGGCTGTATCTCTTGTGCCGTTACGACTCTATAACACCATCAATCCATTACTACCAGTTGTAGTCAATAGCTACATTTGCCAAAGTTATGATTAAAAGTCAAGTGTATTGTTTTTTTGAGACACGGTGTATTTGGTAACAGGAGCTGTAAAATGTTGGCCCCAAACTAACAGGTACCAAGGTAAGACAGTTTAAAATACGAGCTACGTGTGCTTTCCGATTCATATGTAAACAGTAGCTTTTAGGGTGACTCAAGGTCACTGCTAGGCCTACCGATGCCATTCGATAGGCCACATACAATGTCCCAGTACTCTTCCCTTGCAACTATGTCTCTATCTTGTATCGTTTCCGATGTATGATCACTTATTTCCCAAAATTTAAACAGGTCACGTGACACGGAACATATCCCCTTCAGAGATAATCTATCACGAGAGCTTTTGCACGTTTAAATATGTCTTAGAACACATTATGGGGTTTCAATATTGAATATATTGAAAGCGCTGACATTGAGTAGTCTATGGGCAGTAAGGTGAGATGTGAAACGAAAGGAGGTGTGCAGACTGCTTGAACGTGCACTGATAAAACATTGATAATGAGAGACGCGAGACTAGTCAGAAATGTTTCACAGCCTGTTCCGAGCGGCGCCTTCGTCCGCATCACGGCAACATTGTAATGCGAACACCTCGCAGACAAAGCAAATGGTCCGACAAACTGATGTGCGATTGTAAACGAAAAACGTCGAGATATTTTAGTTCTGACTTTGCTGTGCGGGTCGGCAGACGACAGACGCACAGACGGACAGACGGACAGAAACAATGGTGACAGCAAGTACCGCGCTAGCGTAGCGTTAAGCGGTAAAACTATCATCATCATCACCATCATCATCATCATCATCATCATCATCTTATCAGGTTCATTTGTTTTGTGTGCATAAAACATCTCGCATATAAATTCAAATGACAACAAAGCAGGATTAGCCAGGCTTGAATAATGCTCTTACGACTCCCCTACATTACGGCTCCCTTTTGTTAACAGCAAAACTTGTATAAACGTTTAACAAACCACACTTTTCGCACCTCACTAATTCCGCGTCGTCGGCACTAGCTGTCAGCAATCTGTATAGAGACAGCGAATGCTCGCATAGACTATAGCAAGCATTGCGGTCCATTAGACGTGTGCGCTTCGTATCAGCGGACTGCCCGGGCTCACAATTTCGATCTGCTATCAGTCCGCAAGTCCGCCGATCACTGTCAGTGAATTGGCAGTTATTGCGCCATATCGATTTAGTGGTCAAAGAATTTTGAAGAAAATATGCGTCGCTGTCTTGTCACCCCTCGCAGCCCGCTAATGGATTCGTCCGACCTTGACCCCATAAAACACACGGTTCCTTGGACCTACATGGGTCAGTTCTCCAAACGGCATCTCGATCAGTTCAGCCGTTTTTGTAGAGCTCACGAACGTGTCCAATAGACCGACCGACCACGCCACTCAGTGTGTAGCAAATAAGTAAGTAAGTAAGTAAGAAGCTTTTATTGACACATAACAAACGAGCATCGGAATACTAAGCACAATTAAAGGCAGAGTTTACAGATAATTTTGACGAAAATACGCGTGAAAAAGACGGTGATTAGGGGCCTTGATTTTCTTGAAAAGATCGTGCGTGGTTGAGTCTATAAAGGCCTGTATCTCATAAGTTTGTTTAGTGAAACTACAGCGGAAAGATTTTTTCTCCAAAATGTAGTAATCTCCTGTTTTAGTTTTACATTATGATACGGGCCGTACACTGGGATGGCGTAGTATAATTGCCTAAAATACTGTTATGTGTGCAGTTGATCCAGCAGCATCCTCTGTTCATGCAGTTGTTTAACGAGAAATAGAAAACTTTTAAAATAGCATCGACATGATTTTAAAAGCTGAAACTGGACTGAAAAGATCACTTCAAGAAGTATAACATTGTGCACACGTCAATAACCCCAAGTGACTGGCGAGACTATGCTTGCTACAGATGAGGACGCTATCGCTAGCTAACGCTGCGATGCGGCCTAATAATACGAATTCGGTGTACCAAACGCTGACGTTGCGTTCGGCACCGTAGAGCGAAGATAGGAGGACAGCGTGGTGTGTAAATGTCTATCGATATAGTCGGTCGTGGTCGTCTACGTTTCCATATACTGTGGATCCGAGTCGTTAGTCCGCATACCGCACACCATACGCTGGTACACGAGTCCCAAGTGAGGCATAGCTGATGGACCATAGAATAGAGAAAGCCGAGAATAGACCATAGAATGGATCCTGCGCAACATACGCTCGAAGACTTCAATTAATTCTATTCGCCTGCGAGTAATCGCGACTTTACTGCACGTACGTCGCTGAAAAAAACACTGTCGTAGATTTTCCGACTGGCTTTGTTCTACGTTTTCGCCTGTCCATTCTGCCATTTTCCTTCACTTGCATTTCCTATTTCACTATTATTATACTCAGAGTTCGTACTGATAGGTCTACTGGGGCAAGGCCTATGTGCAAAACCACAATTATAATAGTAATAACTATGCTATTTCGCCGTTTAAGGTCATTCAAGGTCACCGATTTTCTTACTTACCAATCGAAAGCTCATATACGACTTCCTATCAGTGATTAATACTAACTTACCTACTATCTTGCACCGTTTGCAAGATACAGCCTTCAAAATGTCAAAAATCGCTCTATTTGGTTATTTCTTTTGCGTTTAACCCCCCCCCC